>SXGR01570930.1_pt1 | contig 27510 bp, 17 predicted proteins | sample 3174711 | NCBI WGS metagenome assembly SXGR01 (sample SAMN11356860, study PRJNA531348) | freshwater metagenome | isolation source: freshwater sample F1-60 | place: China: Fuxian Lake, Yuxi | collected 2017-12-25
CCGGTCGTTGCAGAATTCGTCCGCCAATGGGCCTACTTCGGACTCCGAATCGTCGCAATCCCCAGACAACGCCACAAATCCGACCGGGGCATCGCATGCCAGGGTCGCAGCGCCCGCACCAGCGCCGTCTTCGTCCACATCTGCGTACCAATTCGTGCGATCCACCGCCGCTTCGTCGATCCCCCCGTCGCAATCGTTGTCCGCGTCGTCGCACAGCTCCGGCGCACCGAGGTACGTCCCCTCCGAGGTGTCGTCGCAATCCGTGTTGTCGTCGACAAACCCCTCCGGTTGCTCACAATCAAACGCCAGCGCCGCAGGATCCCCAAAACCGTCGCTGTCCGCGTCCGCGTACCAAGCGTATCCGTCGATGGCATCCGGTTCGTCGGTATCGCCTTCGCAGTCGTTGTCGACCCCATCACAGAGTTCATTCGCTCCCGCGTACACATCAGCGCGATTGTCGTCGCAATCAGTGGCCGTTGCCGCGTATCCGGGGGGCGCCTCGCAGGCCTCCACCGTGCCCAGCAATACCCCATCGCCGTCTTCGTCTTGATCCCGGTAAAACGTCACCGCGTCCACCGCTTCCACGTCCGTGGTTCCGCTGCAGTCGTCGTCGATCCCGTTGCACACTTCCGCGGCACCCGGGTGAACGGAAGCCGAACCATCGTCGCAATCGCTGCCGCCCAAAACGCTCGAAATCTCCCCATCTTCGTCCTGGTCCCCGTCCACCACCCGGACCGAGATTTCCGCATCCGTCACCCGAAGATCCCCATCCTGCGCCGACACTGTCGCGATGTAGTCGCCGGGCTCCTGGATTTGCATGTGCAGCTCGGCGATCCCTTCCGAATTCGGGTGCGCCGGCGCCGCCACTCCTGCGGCGATCCCACCCCACGAAAGCGTGATCCGAGAAAGATCTTGGTCTTCCGCATCCGCCACCCGAATCCGTACGACCACCTCGGATTGCTTGGCGTACGCTTGACCTACCACCGGCGTCAGAACTTCCACATCCGGCGATGTTCCAGGGAGCTCCCCTCCTCGCCCGCAGCCTGCCAACCAAGCCATCGCAAACAAGCCTGTCGTATAGCGCATCGGTTCCCCCCGGAAAGATGTCGGCTCTCTTCACCGTACCGAAACTCAGGGGAAGTCGAGCGCCGTGTCATCGCGTGTAATCCATGACCGCACGACATGGTGGCCGGCGGTGAGAGGGCTACTGAAGCCTCAAATCCACGATCAATGGAAGGTGATCGGATCCTCGGCCTTCCCCCTCCTGCACCGATACACACCCTAAGTCCTCACTGATGAACACATGATCTAGCCGAAGCGGAGGAATCGGGAACACCCCATTGGGCCAGGTCGTCGCCCATCCGCGCCCACATGCTTCATGGGACTCGCGCAACCGCGTATTGGTCAAGCGGGCGTACCATTTATGCGCAGGGGTGGTATTCAGATCGCCCGAGAAAATCACCGTTCCTTGGGAGGATTCCGCCTGTTCCACAAAAAACGCCATCATCCCGTCCCAGATCCCCGAGTATTCGAGTGTTCGCGGCGGCAATGTGTGGGCGTTCCAAAGCTCGATCGCGCGCCCATCGACCACGATCGACGCACGAATCCACGGCAATCCCGCCAGATCCTCGATCTTGGGGTCAATCAGCGGCAAACGGCTGTACAAGCCGATCCCAAAGGAATCCTCCCGCGCGATGAAGATCCGATAGGGCAATGCGGCCATGAGCGGCTCGGACTCGAACGCCTCCGCCCACTGTGGCGCGAGTTCCTGCACAAACAACACATCCGGCTGCGCCGCCAGCACCTCGGCCAAGATTCCTTCTGTGTCGTGGTTGACCATCAATACGTTGGCATTCATCACCCTCAGCGAAGGTCCGGTTTCAGGGGGAGGTTCTCGGATCCACCCCTGGGGACGGAGCCACACCAAGTGCATTCCCACCAGCCCCATGGATGCGGCAAACATCCCCCACCGACGTGCCATTCCCGCTGCTGCTGCCACTCCCCACGCCGGCACATACAGGTAGCCGGTCGCGGCGGACAGCAAGATCAGCACAAAGTGGGCATCCCGACCGATCATTTTCGCCAGCGCACACGCCCAAAGCCCAATCACCAAGGTCCATCCCAGTCCCACAGCCGCCTTGCGCACATAGTTCACTTCGGCCTCCATGGACTTGGTACGCAATACCCGCCTCGATCGTTCGTACTGCACGAGGTTTGCACAGAAGTCTAAACTTCCCAGCACGGCATGCCATGCTGATCCTGAGGCGCCCATGTCGACCGACCGCATTCAGACCGCCGCGGAAGAGATCGCCAACGGGATCACCCATGGGATCGGCGCCATCGCCTCTTTGGTCGGGCTGATTTTAATGGTCGTGCGGGCGGCCTCCGTCGGCGACGTCAACCAAATCGTCAGCGCCAGCGTGTTTGGCTGCTCGTTGGTGTTGGTATATGTGGCTTCCACCCTATATCATAGCTTGGCGCACTCCCGAGCCCGCGGAGCGCTGCAGATCTTCGATCACATCGCCATCTACTGCCTGATCGCGGGGACCTACACCCCTTTTGGGCTGGTCGCTTTACCTGGCGCCTGGGGATGGACGGTGTTTGGGGGTGCTTGGGGGATGGCGGCCATCGGTATCGGCTTCAAGGCGATTTTCGGGGCGAGGTTCCATTTCTTTTCGACGGCGATGTACCTGCTCATGGGGTGGATCGGCGTGGCTGCAGCGGTTCCCATCTGGCACCACGTCAGCGGCGGCGGGATCGGATGGTTGATTTCGGGAGGTCTCGCCTACACTTCCGGAGTGGGGTTCTTTTTATGGAATCGGCTCCCGTTTCACCACACGATTTGGCACCTGTTCGTCATCGCCGGTAGCGCCTGCCATTTTATGGCCGTGTTTGGCCACGTGTTAGGCTAGATTGCATCGGTAAACCTACGGATCGCCCGAGCCACACTGCGTGATTGCTCGATGTGCACGCCGTGTCCTGTCCCGGGCAACGTCAGAAACGCGTGGGGAAGGCCAGAAGCTTGCAATTCCCCCTTCCAGTGTTCGAACAGGAAAAACGGTACCAGCCGGTCGCTCTCCCCCCAAATCAGCAGCGTCGGAACGGAGATCCGACCGATCTTCCCGTCCATCTCGTGCCCTTCCCGAAACGAACGCAAAAAGTCGTGAACATCGGTGCGCCGGAGGTAATTCCCCAGTTCCGCTGCAAACCATTGCGCGGGGATACGAAAGGCCGGTTTCGACGCCATGCCCTCCATCGCCTTGTCGAGAAAAGCATCGACCTTGCCGTCCGGGAGGCCGGTGAGAACGTCCATCCAGGCGCCCTCAGGCCGGTTGAGCAGGACCAGGCCGGACGGGCACATGAGGACCAGCCGTTGCAAGCCCGGTAACGGCACCATCGCCGCTACCCAAGCCGCCAAATAGCCGCCCATCGACTGCCCCAGCAGCACCGTGGGCGCGAGTGCCGACACCGTTTCCCCCAACCGACGCATCAATTCGTCCGCTGTCGGGATGATTTCCGAATGTTTGCTGCCGACGCCGCCGGGCAGCTCGATCAACACCAGCTCGTCGCACGGCGCTCCCCGGGCGATCAGCAGCGACACCAACGGCAGCCAAGAAAGTGGACTATCCCCAAAACCAGGCACCATCACCCACACTCGGGGCGATGCGTCGGACGTCCGCTTGCGAAGCCGGCGCCGCCACAAGCGGATCGGGGGCGAACCCTCCAGGGTTTCCATGCGGAAGCCAGCGCCGCGCAAGACCGCACGAATGCCTGAAACCGTCCAGTTCAACCACCGTGAACCCTGCGCCATCGCGCCCCCAACTCGTCAAGGTAGTTTACTAAGTGCCGGTGCTTCGCGCCACCCGAGCAGGATCCAAATACTCGTAAGGAACACTCCATTCCCGATTTCGCTCCTGGATCCCATAACTGATCTGGCGCAGCGAACGGTGGAAATCGGCCACTGCCGCGTGAGCGGTAGGTTCAATCTCCTTTTGAAACGCTTCACATTCGCCAGACTCCAGCAGCGAACGATGGGTCGGCTCCGACAACACCCAACTCATGCTGATCTGCGCAAAACAGGCTTGTGTCGAGGGCATCGCGCGCCAATAGTCGTCCATGGACCGGCGCGAACGGCAAACCGGCACCTCCCCTCGCAAATGTCCCGGTGCATTGGGCACAAAACCGTACGTGTCAAACTGCGCATTGTTGACTGCGCCGTGCTGAACGGATGCGCGAAAAATAACGTCGGAAAGCAGATCGAACAGCGGCAGTCGCGCCTCGACACGGGACGGAAACCCGGGGATCGCGCCGCCCTGGGGATGACCCGTTAGGGCCAACCACGCTTGAAGCTCCACATCCGCATGCACCTCGCGGTCGGTCGGATACCAAGGGGCCAGCACCGCCTCCACATACGAACGGATTGCCGCCCACAACTTCAAGGAGTCGTCCCGGTACGGAAACAACGGGAGCTGTTGCGGATCGTCCACACCCCGGGTCGAAAGATCGCGGTGCAGGCCACGTTCTGGGTAAGACCACTGGGAATACGCTAACCGCCCGAGATCGAGCACCCCCGCGACCCCCGCCGCCAACGCGGTATCGATCGGACCTTTGGGTGAAAGCAAGTCGTGACGTGCCAAATCATCGATCGCGAGGTTGAACTCAAAATGCGGGGTCAGCAGCTGGCTCACGGGATGCATCGGTGCCAGCTCTCTCGCGGCGCAAATGGCCGTTGCTTCGGAGACCATGTGCGTCTCAAGCAGATGGTAAACCGCTTGATGAATGTGCGCGTCCGCCGCCTGGGCGTGCGCACGGGCCAACAGCCACTCCGGCTCCGGATCCAGCGGACAAAATACCGCGTCTGGAGCTTGTTTTTCCGGGAGCAGGCGAATGGCAATCGCCCGCAGCCCGCCGCGGTCGTCCACATAGAACAGGCTGGACGGAACCGCAAGTGCAAGACCCTTTTTCGCTACTGCGGCCTGAACCCGAGCGTCCGCCAGTTCCGGGTAGTGCGTCCAGAACAACCGGCCCGCAGCCTGCGCTTTGGCCACGCTTGTGCCAAAGACCGTCAAAACATCGTTGGCGGTGCGCAGAAACACAGCATCCAAGGTGGCATCGCACCGCCGGATGCCCATCGGATTGATCCCAGCGACGCGTTGGCGGGCATATTCGGCGTCCGCGCGCCAGCGATCAGCGACCGAAGGCTCGCCGAGAACGCTCACAATCCTCCGAAAAGCAGCTTCCGACCGCATCCGGCTGGCGAGCGCCACTGGCAACATCATCCAAGCATTGGCGCGAGCGGCGCGTTTATGACCGTTGATTCGCCGACGTTTTTCCTCGGAGAAACGCGCATCCCCGGGAAGACTGGCGATGAACGGCGGCAACCGAAAGCCTAGCCCTGGAGAGCCCGCGTGTTCATCGATCGTCAGCGCATACAACTTGCGGCGATCTTCCAGCAACCTTCGCCTATACTCCGCGACCGAACCCGCCTGCTGCGGAAGTACAAATTCGCCGTGTGCCGGCATCGGGCCCCCCTTACTCAGCCTTGATACGCTTTATTCCTGCAACCACCGCTTCTTTTGCGCCAACACCCTCGTGGGCATTTCCGGTGACCCCGGCAAATTCGGGCTTCCTTTCCCACGGTTCGCGCCGTAGAAACACGATTCGTCGCCCATCCACAGGCAATTGTGGACGGTAGTATTCATAGAGAGGAGATTTGCTGGTGCCTTTGCCGTAGTACAGTTCGTGAAGGTAGATGTCTTCGCTCAGCCGATCGCTGTGCACCGTGATCGCATCCCCCGCCTTCACCCTCGGCATCGGCGGATCCGCGGGTGCATTAGGATGGAGTGGCACGGGGGTGGGCGGGACTTCATCGCGAAGTACCTCCACCACCACAAAATGCTGGTCGTACTTCTCGAAATCGGGAAGGCTGGGCATCGGCACCAGCACCTTCGAAAACGGCGGATTTGCGGGATCAACGATAAGGATCACCGGTGCCGTCAACAGCTTTTCAAACTCGGGCGTCGATGCAAATACCGGAGCCACACGCGCCTCCCGGGGAAGAAATACGCCCATGACGAACACCAACAGTATTCCGAGGCGTTTCATATTGGAAACTCCGAAAGAGGCTGGACCATGCGTATTTCCCGGGCAGCAAGGGCCCGAATAGCCTGAAGTAGGTGTTGATCCTCGAGATCGCCGGACATCACCCCGGCGATCCGGGCGCCGTCGGTGCGGGTGATCGCCGTCACTGAAGCTTGGAGATCCGCTGGTTTATCGGCGATCAACGCCGCAGCCACGGTCAGCTCGGCAGCTTCGGCCGAAGCACCAACCTGTCGACGGTAGAGCTCCAACGCCCGCAGTGGAGCCCCGGCCGCCCACGCCCCGATCACCACGGCTCCTCCCTCGCCAAAATCGGGGCTTCCCGCTGGAATCATACCACGAGAACGCAGGGTCCGCGCCGCCTCCGCCGCGTGTGGGTCGTCCGGAAGCGCGCTCAGCACCGCGCGCACCCTCTGCCAAGGATCCGGCATCCAACCTCCGGTGTCAGCATGGCACAGGTGCCGGCAAAACGCCAGCGCTCACGACTTCGGCAGGATCCCCGTTTTCTTTGCCCAAACCACCTCTTCGGCGAGGGTCTCCTGCCAGGGCGGATCGTCCGGTGCATGCTCACCGCAGGGGGTGAAGCTCACATATCCGGGGTACCCCTCCAACTTATCTGGATCTTCGGACTTTTTGGTCGGGGGCGGTACCAATCCGCGAATCGACAACCGCAAAGGATGCAACCAACACGCGGTCGGCTTGTAAGCCCAGGGGTGTTTTCCGTGCTCCACCGCCAACACTTGAAAAGAGCACTTACCGTCATCGAATGCAAACACGCATCGGGTGTCTGCAAAATGGGCCGGACGATTTCGATAGACGAAAGGGCGGGTAGCTGTTTTGAGGCCTTTCATCCCTCCCCATTTAGCGCCGGTCAAGAACACGGTAGGTAGGAACTTAAAAAACGCCTTGTTTTCCCGCACCAAGGCGCGGATCTGCTTTTCCTCTCCCGGGTCGATGTACACGCCATCGTAGCAGCAGACCGCCTGACATTGGGCGAGATCACAGCGTTTCATCGCGTTTCCTAGGCACGAACAACGCGAATGTCGGCGCCCATACTCTCCAGCTTCGGCACCAGATTGTCGTACTTTCTCTGCAATTCGTGAATATTCGAAAGCCGGGTTTGACCCTCTGCGGCGAGTCCAGCCACCACCAGGCACATGCCGGCGCGAATGTCGGTCGGCAATTTAAAGGTTCCTGCCATCAATGGCGTCGGACCCTGAACAATGGCCGAATGCACATGATTCTTGTTGCGAAATCTGCACGCTAGTTCGCCCAAGCAGGTCGGAAACAAGGTGATGTTGGCGCCCATCTGATTGAGGAAATTCGTATACCCAAGCCGATCCTCGAAGATCGTCTCGTGCATCACGCTGACGCCTTGCGCTTGGGTAAACAACACCATGAACGGCTGCTGCCAGTCGGTCATAAACCCAGGATGAACATCAACTTCGATGTGAGTGCCGCGCAACGGACGCCCCTGTGGCGAGCGCACTCTCACCCCGTCGGAATTCACCGTAAACTCCGCCCCCATGCGTTGGATGTAATTGAGGAAGCTATATACCGGATCGTGCGGCACTTTTTCGAGCAGCACGTCGCCACCGGTCGCAAGCGCCGCCACCGCAAAACTCACCGCCTGGTTGCGGTCGACCATGCACCGCATTTCGCAACCGCGCAGGGCCTCTACGCCTTGGATAACGAAGGTGCGATGCGCATTATACATGATGTCGGCGCCCATCTTCTGGAGCATCTTCACAAACTCGATCACCTCCGGCTCGATCGCCGCATTTTCAATGATCGTCCGCCCCTTGGCGCGGGTGGCGGTCATGATCAGGTGTTCGGTCGTCATCACGCTTGGAAACGGCAGAACCAAATGCGCGCCTCGCAAGCCACCTTCCGGAGCGGTCATCACGTAGCGGGCGCCGTCCAGCTCGACCTCAGCCCCCATCTCTTGAAGGCCCTTCACGTGAAAATCGACCGGACGTTTGCCGATTTTATCGCCACCCAGTGTCGCATGGAGCGACACATGGCCGAAGCGGTGCAACAACGGCCCAGCGGTGAGGATCGAAATACGGTTTTTCCGGCAAAGCGCCTCCGGAATGTGCGAAACGGTGACCCCTTTGGCGCCCAGCCGAACGGTGTTCTCGTCGGGATGCTCCACCTTGCCGCCGAGGAAGGAGTAAAGTTCTTCCACGACTTTGCGCTCGTCGACGTCAGGCGCGCTCTTGATGAGCACATCCTCATCGGTGAGGAGCGACGCGATAATGCACTTGGTAACCTGGTTACTCGAGCCAGCGATCGCAACACTTCCACCGGTCAGCTTCTTTCGCCCTTGAATCTCGATAAACGGCTCTGCCACTGAAACTCCGCCCATTTCGACATCTAACGTGGACCCCTGCAATCGGCGAAGGATTGGCGCCGTACCCGTGCGACGCGGTAGATTCGCGCGCGGAGATTGGATGTCGAACACGCGCCTGTTGGCCAGCAAGCAGTATGGACCCCTGTTCTTGACTCAGTTTTTAGGGGCGTTCAACGATAACTTTTACAAGAACGCGGCCGTCATTCTGGTGGTTTTTCATACCACCGCAGAGTCCTCCAAATGGTCGGAGGCGCAGCTATCTGCGCTCGCAAGTGGCATCTTCATCCTACCTTTTTTCCTGTTTTCGGCCACGGCGGGACAGCTCGCGGATCGGATGAACAAAGCGCAGCTGATGCGCTACGTCAAGGTCGCCGAAATTCTGATCATGCTCGGCGGATCCGTGGGGTTAATCTTCAACAACCTGCCGGTTCTGCTCACGGCGTTGTTTGCCATGGGCGTGCACTCCAGCATCTACGGTCCATCCAAATACAGCATTCTTCCCCAGTTGCTGCGGGATGACCAGCTGGTTGCCGGCAACGCTCTCATTGAGATGGGCACCTACATCGCCATTCTGGGCGGCACGCTGGCAGGCGGGCTGCTGATCGGCCTTCCCGGTGGTCCTTACATCGTTTCCGCATGTCTGGTCGGACTTGCGATTGCTGGGCGAATTTCCAGCCAATTTATCCCGGATGTGGAGGCCATGAAACCCGATTTGACGGTTTCTTACAATCCTATCCCGCCGACCTGGGAGATCTTGAAGCTGACCAAAGCCACCCAAAGCGTGTGGTTATCGATCCTCGCCATCTCGTGGTTTTGGGCGTTTGGTACGGCGTTCCTGTCGCTGTTTGCGCCCTACACCAAGTTGATTTTGGGCGCGGATCCGCAGGTGGCGACCCTGTTCCTGGCGATGTTCTCGGCCGGAATCGGCATCGGTTCGATCCTTTGCGAACGTCTCTCTCGGCACCGGCTGGAGCTGGGCCTGGTGCCCGTCGGTTCGATCGGCATGAGCTTGTTTACCTTGGACATGTTCCTGACCGGCGTTCCTTGGGCAGCAAACCCCGACAATTTGATGACGGCCTGGGAGTTCGCCGCGCGCCCGATGGCGTGGCGGATCTTGTTCGATCTGCTGATGATCGCCATTTCCGGCGGCTTATTCATCGTACCGCTGTATACCTTCATCCAACAGCGCAGCGCCTCCAGCGAACGTTCCAGGATCATCGCCGGTAACAACGTCGTGAACGCGATTTTTATGGTGGGTGCGGCGGGCGCGCTGATGGGATTGGACGCGCTCGGGCTCCAAAGCTGGCATATCTTCTTGGTGCTCAGTGTGGTCAACGCTGGCGTCGCCATCTACATTTACACGGTTGTTCCCGAGTTCTTCCTTAGATTCTGCATCTGGGTGTTGAGCAACCTGATCTACCGGATCAAAGTCACCGGGCTTCACCACATTCCCGCCGAAGGTCCTGCGCTTTTGGTGTGCAACCATGTCACTTTCGTCGATTGGATGGTGATCCACGGCGCCTGTCGACGCCCGGCCCGGTTTGTGATGGACAAGGAGTATTTCGACAAACCGTTCGTTCGCGGGCTGTTTATGCAAGGCAAAGCGATCCCCATCACCTCTGCGAAGCAGGATCCCGAAACCTTGGCGAAGGCGATGGAGGCGATCGCTCGCGAGTTGGAGGCGGGGGAACTTGTGTTCGTGTTCCCGGAGGGAGCGCTCACCCGCGACGGGCAGATGGCCCGGTTCCGTCCAGGGGTCGAAAAGGTGCTCGCGAGAAACCCCGTTCCCGTCGTTCCGATGGCGTTGAACGGGCTTTGGGGAAGCTTCTTCAGCCGAAAAGATGGTTTAGCGCTCCGTAAACCCTTCCGACGGGTGTGGTCGAAGGTGGCGCTGACCATCGGCGAGCCGATTCCGCCAGAACAGGCGACCGCAGCACATTTGGAAGAGGTTGTCCGGCAGATGTGGGAAGCCGGTCCGGGCGCATAACCGCTGTCCGTAAGCCCCGATCCCAGCGTCGCTTGTTCCGGTCCTCCTCCGTCAGGCCAGCCCCGTCCGGTCCTCACGGCGCTTCTTGCCTCGGGGCTGACGATCAGCGGTTGGAAGTGGGTCCTTACCCCGGAACCGTCGGCTCCACCGCCGGCCGCTTCGCGACAATCAGCGGGCGACCGGGATCACAGCCCGGCGGGTACGGATACATCTCCGCCAACGGCCGGGCCCTGCCCGCATTGTCCATCATCACCACATGGTGGCGGGTGAATTCATTCGGGGAAAGGAGCCCTACGGAGCGAACTACGGTCATGAGATCGGCGCGCAACCGCATGGCGTAGTTTGCCACTCGAACGCCCTTGTCCTCAGGATCCAAGCCCGCTTGCAGCCACGGGCTGTGGGTGGTGATGCCGGTCGGGCAGTGGTTGGTGTGGCACTCCATCGCCTGAATGCAGCCCATGGACATCAAAAATCCGCGGGCGATGTTCACAAAATCCGCGCCTAACGCGAGTGCGAACGCGACATCGCCGGCCATCGAAAACCGGCCCGCGGCAATGATGCGGATGCGGTGACGTAAACCCGCCTCTCGAAGCCGATCGTCGAGCCACGGCAGCGCCTGACGAATGGGCGTGCCCATGTGATCCGCGAGCGCGGGTGGGGCAGCACCGGTGCCGCCTTCGGACCCGTCCAGAATAATATAGTCCGGACCAACGTCTTCCGGAGTCCCCTTCAGCAGCTCGATCAAGTCATGGACAAAGGTGCGATCGCCCAAGCAGAACTTGATCCCCACCGGTTTTCCGCTTTCCTGTTGCAGCATCGCCACCCAATTCAGGAGCGATCGCGCGTCGTGAAATTCCTTAAACCGGTTTGGACTATGGCAATCATGATCGCGGGAGATATTCCGTATTTTCGCGATTTCCTCGGTGATCTTGGCTTTCGGAAGTACACCGCCGCTTCCCGGCTTGGCGCCCTGGGAGAGCTTGATTGTGATCGCGTTGACTTGCGGCATCAATTTTCGAAACCGGTCCAGCGAAAAACTCCCGTCCAACTCCCGCAATCCAAACAAACCTGAACCAATTTCGAGGACCCGATCGCAGGGAAAGGCGGTGTGGTGGGGGGTCAGCGACCCCTCCCCTGTGGATAACCAAACGCCCGAGAGAGAAGCGCCCTTTGACAAGGCGAGAACGGCATTTTTGCCGAGAGACCCAAACGACATGTCGGAGATGTTGACGAACGATTTCGGTTGGAATGGCTCCAACCGATGCGGTCCAATCACCGGCGGGACGGCAGAATCATCTGGCGCTTCCCATTCTTGCGTAGGGAACGCGGTATTCATGAACGCCCACGAACCCGGGCTTTCCAGATCTGCATCCGAGCCAAAACCGGTGGCGGACGGCAGATTCTTGGCGGAGCGGTACACATATTCGCGCTGGCGCAGGGTGTACGGACGCTCATCTCGTGGGCCGGAAATGAAATATTGACGGATCTTGCTGCGTTGGCCCTCAAAGATGTACCGAACCCAGCCGACCACCGGAAAATTGTGCTTGATAGCACTTTTGCGTTGAATCACATCATGCGCGGCAACGCCCACCACCCCGGCGCCTGCAAGCCCAACCGCCAATAAACCGAGTCCCATGTTCATTCTCCCGAGGGTTGAACGCGTTCAAACAGATCGCGCAGGGTGTTCACCGAAGGCGGCATCTCGCCTCTCGAACTGGCATGAATGGTGCGTTGAACCTCGCGGTTCACCGGGGTTGGAATCCCATGGCGTTCGCCGTGGCTCACCACTTCACCGTTCAAAAAGTCGACCGACGGTGGTCTCCCGCGCTCAATCGCCGCCAGCATCGATGAACGCAACCGCCGATAGCGAGCGCCCAACGCGAGCAACAACCCATGTTTAGCGACCAAAGACGCGGATCCACCGGCGCGCCGTTCGCTGTCGGTCAGGGCCAGCCATTCCAAGTCCACCGTGCCAGCGACCTTTTCAAGGCGTACGCCCTTGGCCCGGGCGACGGCGACCGTTTCCGAGACCACTTCCAACCCCAATCTTCGCGCAAACCGATGGCGCATCAAGGGTCCAAGCCGATCGCCGCCCACGGTGCCCAAGGAAGAGATCGCCGCATTCATCGCAAGCTTCGACCACCGCGCACCAGCGAGATTCTGCGTGATCGAGACAGGACCCACCGATTCAAGAGCTCGCGCCAATACTTCCAGGGACTCATCGATACGGCCATCCAAATGGCCAAGGACAAAGCCCCCTCCCGAGGTGCGGTCGAACACCCCAGGCTCGATCATGCTCGCACCAAATGCGACCACCCCGCCGATGGTCCGATCTGAGCCAACAATCTCTGCAATGCGCAACTCGCAGAGTCCATTTTGCAGCACCACCGCCGTACCTTGCGGAGCCAAAAAAGGCGCGACCTCCCGTGTTGCCGATTCCACCTGGGGCGGCTGAGTGGCGAGCAGAATGTAGTCATAAGGCTCAGAATCCTTCGGCACCGAAGAAAACGCAATGCCGCGGACGGTTCCCGGGCTCGAATCCCCCTGAACGACCATCCCACGCGTGTTCACCGCGGCGGTAATCTCCGGATTGCTCGAGAGAATGTCGACAGAATGGCCCTGTTCAAGCAGGTGTGCAGCGATGATCCCGCCAATGCCTCCACAACCCACCACCAGAAATCGCGGCGATTTCTGCGCTCTCTCCGCCATTCCGCCTCCGAGGGTGGACTCTACCACGTCCAGCGCGCCGCTTTCGCGATATAGATGAAGATCGGGGGAGGACGGTTGGGAGTTTTTGGCCTTTTCATCACCGCATTTGCCTGGGCTGGCCCCACCGTGGAACCCAGCTTCGACGCCCGCCTCGCGATCACCGGGTGGCGCCCTGGCGCCGAGTTGGTCGCCCGCCCGGGTATGAAAATCGGCTTGTGGAACAACCCCGAAAGCGCACTTTTTAATGATACTTACGCACGTTTCGAGGCGGACATTCAGGGTTCTCAGACCGCCTTGAAGATGGGCGCCCGCACCACGTTCGCGCCGATCGCGTGGTTCGATCTCTCTCTGCATGGCGGTTGGCAGCACGATTTCGCCACCTTCGATTCCGCGGTCAGCTTTGATTCCGCCGATGCAACTTATGGCGAATTTGAAGAAATGCTTGATCAACCCTCACAAGCAGCGAGCAAGGGATGGTACTTCGGTGGAGCCACCACCCTCAAAGGGCGCCTCGGCCCGACCCTGTTTTTATTGGGGGCAGAACTCACCCATTGGGGAATCGACAGCGCACCCGCTGGAGATTGGCTGTTCGACCGGGGCAATGAACTGTTACTGCACAAACAAAATGAGAATGTGCTCCATGGAAATGCGGCGTGGCTGTTTCCGTTTGGCTTTGGTTCCGTCAATCTGCGCCTCGGTGTCGCCGGCACTTATCGGCGAGCGCTAGCCTCCGAGGACCAATTGCTGCGGGCGGGCCTGATGTTTTCGCTCGGCCACGGCGGGCAGCGTTGGAACCACCACCTGATCGCGCAAGCCTACCTCATCGATCGCGCCTACGCCCAGCCGTTCCCGCCCTACCTCGCGTACCAGATCCGATTCACGTTGAACTGATCCGCCCCCGCAGGGATTTCCTGTTTACCCGGAGCAGACACATCGCGTACACTACAGGTCGGGTCCACCGGATCCGTACCCATGTTTGGGAGGGTGCGTGCGTTCTTCGCGGCTTGTGTTGATCCCACCGAGCCACCTGTTGGGCTTGGCGCTGCTCGCCAGTTGCACGCCCGCGCCATCCTCGTCGCCCAGCCCCGTCGCGCCAGCCTCTGTACAACCCGAAGCGCCGCGAGATTCTTCCTGGTCGTCGATCGAAAATGGAATTGTGTTGTCGCAATACCAATTTCGGCGCGATGGGCCAGCGTTGGTGGGGAGCAATGATCGTCAGGGACTCAGCGCCCATTTCCACCCTGGCGCCGTCACCTTTTCGACCCGCGAGACCAAAGACGAGATGCAGTTCGATTTTTCGGCCTGGGGTCGAATCGATCGCATGAAGTCGGTGACCGATGTGTCGCCGGTGATCGGGCCATGCCTCGACTCGGGAGAGGTGGATGCCGACGGCGAATGCCTGCCTCGTTTGGAATACCGCCACTCCCTGATCACCGAATGGTGGGCCAACCGCCCCAATGGGATGGAACACGGGTGGAACGTCGCCGAAGCGCCCCAAGGCACCGGCGCTCTGCTCTTCGAGATAACGGTGGAAGGTGCGGCGCTCGACGCCGACCCCTCTGGCGATGCGGTGTGGTTGACGACGGACAGCGGCGAAGCGCTGCGGTACTCGGGGCCGCTCGCCTGGGATGCCAATGGCACCCCCCTGCCCGCACTTCTTGAGGCCGAAGGCGATGTCCTGCGGGTGGTCGTTGACGACGCGGGCGCAGTCTACCCGATCACGGTCGACCCCACGCTGACCACGCTTTCCTGGACGAAATACGGTGTAGGAACCGGCTACCGACTCGGTCAATCGGTTGCTGGCATCGGCGACATCAACGGCGATGGCTATTCCGACGTCGCGGTCGGCGCACCCGGCTACACCAACGGTCAAAGCACCGAAGGAAAGGTCTTTATCTTCCTCGGCAGCCAGACAGGCATGCAAACTACGGCGTTTTGGTCGTACGAAAGCGACCGACCTCTCGCCACTTTTGGCCGCTCGATCGCCACAATGGTGGCGACTGTCGACCTCGACGGCGACAATAAGCCCGATCCAATCGACATCAACAGCGACGGTTATCCCGACCTGTTGGTCGGTGCGCCCAATGATGCGGATCCTACCGCGTCACAGGGGCGCGCGTACCTGTTCCTCGGAACCGGCGTTAGTGGCGTGCCTACCGGCATTAGCAGTACCCCCGTGTGGGAGGGCCAGGGAGATGGTTTTCACGTCTACTTCGGGTCCGCGATCGCGGGGGTGGGCGACGTCAACGATGACGGATTTGGCGACTTTGTGGTCGGTGCCCCAGCCGGAACCGCGGAGGGTGGCTACCTCAACAATGGCAAGGCGTACGTGTATTACGGCAGCGCCACGGTGCCGACGCTTGGGATGACGCTTGAGGGCCAATCGCTGCCGAAGTTCGGCTTGTTTGGCGCTTCGATTGCAACCCTCGGCGACATCAACGGTGATGGGATTTCCGACTTTGGCATTGGTGCCCCGAACGAACAGCGCAACTTTGGATACGAAGGCACGCTGTACATCTACATTGGAACCGGTATTCCAACGGACACCGACACCGCGGATACCTACATTCCTCCGAGCACCAGCCAAGGGCCGGTGCTGTACAAGATCCTCACCGGTGGGAGCAGCTTCGGCCGCTTCGGAAACTCCTTCGCCCCCGCCGGTGACATTGACGCCGACGGCATCGGCGACTTCTTGGTTGGCGCCCCCAATCTCGACGATGTGGGCGCTGGATATGGGCGAATTGCGCTCTTTTACGGCTCGGTTGCTCCGCTCAGCGATACCCCCGTCTGGGAGGTCTTCGACACCAACACCCGCACCCTGTTCGGCGCGAGCGTCGCCGGTCTTGGCGACATTGACGCCAACGGCTACGGCGATTTCGCCGTCGGTGCGCCCTACCAGAGCAACGGTCAAAGCCGTGAAGGCGCCGTTTACGTGTTCCGGAGCAACCGCGATGGCATTTGGAGTACGTTCTTCTTTGCCGAATCCGATCAGACCGAAGCGCACTTTGGTTACGTGGTAGCCAACGCTGGCGACATCGATGGCGACCATTACAACGATCTGATCATCGGTTCGCCGGACTACGACCAGACATTGAACGACGAAGGCCGCGTTCAAATCTACGATCACCTCGCCGATGCGGACGGCGACGGCGACGGCTTCGCCGGCAAGGCCGATTGCGATGATACCGATCCGGACGCCTATCCAGGCGCGCCCGAATTTGTCGCCGATGGCATCGATCAGGATTGTGACGGAACCGACGTCTGTTACACCGACGTCGACCTCGACGGGTTCGCAGGCACGACCACCGTCATCGATCCCAATTTTGCATGCACGAGTCCAGGAGAATGGTCGATCGCCGAAGACTGCGACGACACCAGCAATGTGATCTATCCGGCGGCCCCCGAGATCGCCGTGGACGGGATCGATCAGGACTGCGACACCGGCGATCTCTGTTACGTCGACGGCGACGGCGACAGCTACGGGTCTACCAACGTCATCGCCTCTACGGACATGCTCTGCAGCGGCATCGGCGAAGCGATGAACGCCGACGACTGCGACGACGCCAACATCAAGATCTATCCCGGAGCGGATGAAACCGTCGGCGACGCCATCGATCAGGACTGCGACGGCGTCGAGCACTGCTACCAGGACAACGACAACGACGACTACGGCACCGAAACGGTGGTCCCTAGCACCGATACCAACTGCGACGATCCTGGCGAAGCCATGGTCGCGACGGACTGCAACGACAACAATTCCGCGATCAACCCGGGCGCGACGGACATTCACGCCGACGGGATCAACCAAGACTGTTCGAACGGGGATCGCTGTTACCTCGATACCGATCACGACGGTTACGGTAAGGCCAGCAGTGTCGTTGAAAGCGCCGATTTAGACTGCCTCGACCTCGGCGAGTCCGGAAATGCCACCGATTGCGACGACGCCGCATTCAGCGTCAATCCCGGGGGAACCGACACTCCGGGTGACGGCATCAACCAAGACTGTTCGGGTGGCGACAAGTGTTATCAGGACTCGGACTCGGATACCTGGGGTAGTACCACGGTGATCGACAGTTCGGACCTCGATTGCGCCGACAGCAAAGAATCCAGCAAAACTGGCGATTGCAACGACTCCAGTACCTCGATCAACCCCTCCGCCACCGACACCGTCGCCGACGGCGTCGACCAAAACTGCGATGGCGGCGACCGTTGCTACCAAGACTCCGACCACGATTGGTGGGGAATCACCACGATCATCAACAGCACCGATTTGGACTGCGCCGACGTTGGCGAATCCACCGCGTCGACCGATTGCAATGACGGGTCCGCCACGGTGTACCCAGGCGCCACCGAAATCGTCAACGACGGGATCAACCAGGATTGTTCCGCTGGCGATGTCTGTTACACCGATGCCGACAAGGATTCCTACGGCGTCAATACGGTCATCAACAGCTCGGATTTGGACTGCAAAGACACCGGGGAAGCGGACGATATCCTCGATTGCAACGATGCCAATGCCAATGTGAAGCCGGGCGCGACCGAAGTCGTCGGCGACGGCGTCGACAACAATTGTGACGGTCTCGACTACTGTTACCAAGACATCGACGACGACAACTACGGCAGTTCGACCACCGTACTCAACACCAATTCCAGCTGCGCGGATGGCCTGGAAGCGTCTGTCGCCGGTGACTGCGACGACAATGACGCGGTGATTAAGCCAGGAGCCACCGAGATCGTCGCTGACGCCATCGACCAAGACTGCAATGGCGGCGATCGGTGTTACAAAGACGGCGACAAAGATACCTACGGTAGCACCACCGAAATCAACAGCAGCGATCTCGATTGCATTGATACCGGCGAATCCAAAAACAATACCGACTGCAATGATTCCCGCGGTGCCTCCTATCCGGGAGCCACTGAAACCGTCGCCAATTCCTATGATGACAATTGTGACGGCTTCGAAGAATGTTATTCCAACGCCGACGGCGACGCTCACGGCGCCTTGCCGAAACTGTTCAGCACCGACATCGACTGCACCGACAGCGGCGAAGCATCCACCTCCACCGATTGCAATGACAATGATAAGACGATCTATCCCGGAGCCTCCGAGATTGTTGGCGACGGCATCGATCAAGACTGCAACGGCGGAGAGCGTTGTTATGTGGACAACGATCTCGATACCTATGGTTCATCCGCGCAGTCCAATAGCACCGATCTCGATTGCACCGATTCGAAAGAGGCAGAAACCGGGGACGATTGCGATGACGCGGTGGCTGCAATTCACCCCGGTGGAACAGAAATCATCGGTGATGGCATCGATCAGGACTGCACCGGGCTCGAATCCTGCTATCAAGACCTCGACGGCGATTCCTACGGTACCTCTGCGATCATTGCCAGCAACGATTTGGATTGCGTAGATCCCGAAATCACTCAGACATGGTATGCAAAGCCAGACACGGCGAGCGTGCTCCTCGGCTATGAGGTCGCCTCGGGCGACGTCAACGGCGACGGCTATTCCGACGTGATCGCCGGTGCTCCCTTGCATCCCGACGGCGTCGGCTACGGCGGCGCGGTGTACATCTACTACGGCGGAGCCAACGGTCTTCCTTCCATTCCTTCGTGGCAAGCGCCTTCCCCGTCGACCGGTGCCTACTTTGGTGCATCCGTGGCCGCCGCCGACGTCAACAATGACGGTTACGACGACGTAATCGTGGGCGCGCCCAAATACGGCGCCGACAACCACGGTGCGATGTACGTCTACCATGGTAGCGCCAACGGCCCCTCCCCTACGGCCGATTGGACCATCGCTTCCTCGAAAAACGACGAAGCCTACGGATCCGTGGTCGCCAACGCCGGCGACGTCAACAACGACGGCTATGAAGACGTGGCGATGAGTTCGTCGGCCCATAGCAACGGACAAACCTCCGAAGGCGGCGCATGGATCTTCCACGGTTCGGCGACGGGCCTGCCCGCCAACCCCTCCTGGTCGATGGAGCTCAACCAGACAGGAATGCTGTTTGGACAGTCCATTTCGTCCGCTGGTGACATCAACAACGACGGTTATGGCGACATTGTGGTCGGAGCGCCCAACGCAGGCAACCAATCCGCCGGTCGCGCCTACATTTACATGGGATCGGCTACGGGCCTACCCTCCACCTACGCCCGTGAGCTCGGGCCGGGCGCTACCTACTCCTACGTCGGAGAGGCGGTTGGAACCGCCAATGTGAACGGTGATGCCTACGATGACGTGATCGTCGGCGCCCGCGGCGGCACCGTCTACGTGTATTTGGGCGCGGGAAGCGGACTTAGCACCACGGTCGCGTGGTCGGTGAACCGCGATCAAGTGTCATCTAACTTCGGGTATGTGGTGTCCGGAATCGGCGATCTCAACGCCGACGGATACGACGAACTGGCGATTGGCGCTCCGCTTTTGGACAACGGCCAGACCGACGAAGGCCGCATCTCCGTGTACTACGGCACCGCGAGCGGCCCCGGGACGGCGATCGTGTGGAAGACCGAAGCGAACACCGGAACGGCCAAATTCGCATCGGCGATTTCCGGGCCGGGCGATTTCGACGCCGACGGTTTTGGCGATTTCTTGGTCGGCGCGCCGTACGAGGACCCGGGCAAAACCGACGAAGGAAAGGTGTACCTCTTCGAAGGCGGCGCCGATGGCTACTCGATCGTGGCGACCGACTGCGACGACACCGATTTCGCGGTAAAACCCGGAGGCAATGAAGCTCCTGGCGACAGCAAGGATCAGGACTGCGACGGCGAAGAGCTCTGCTACAAAGATGCCGACCACGATACCTTCGGTGCGGACTTCATTATTGAAAGTCTAAACCTCTCCTGCCTCGACACTGGCGAGGCGATCAACAACACCGACTGCAATGACGCGCAGGCCGGCACCAATCCGAATTCGGTGGAAGTGATCGCCGATGGCAAGGATCAAAACTGCGATAACGGCGATCTGTGCTACCTCGATGCCGACGGCGACGGCTTTGGCGGCTTAACCACCGTCGGAAGCGCCGATCTCGACTGTCTGGATGCCGGCGAATCCCTCACCAACGACGATTGCGATGATGCAAACCCCTTCTCCTACCCCGGAACGGTCGAAATCCCTGGCGACGGCAAGGATCAGGACTGCGACGACGGCGATCTCTGCTTTGTGGACGGCGATCTTGACGGATACGGCATTCCGACCACCGTTTCCAGTGTCGATCTCGACTGCAAAGATGCCGGCGAAGCGAACACCAGCGACGACTGCGAAGACGACGAACCGCTCGTTCATCCGAACGCTTTCGATACCGCACACAACGGCCTCGACGAAGACTGCGACGGCGCCGACTCACTCGACGCAGACAAAGACGGCTATGACGCTGACTTTGCCGGCGGCGAGGATTGCCATGACTACGACGACGAGGTCTTCCCAGGCCAGCCAGAAAGCGTCGACGGCGTCGACGAAGATTGCAACGGCCTGGTCGACGACACCACCGAGGTCTACGACTACGATCAAGACGGCTTCACGGAAGTCGGCGGCGATTGCGACGACAGCGCGAGCACGATTCGCCCAGGCGGGTACGAAATCCCCGATGGCAAGGATCAGGACTGCGACGACGAAATCGACGAATTCACATCGTTGACCGACGATGATTTCGACGGCTACACCGAAGATCAGGGCGATTGCGACGACAGCAACGCGGATGTCTCGCCTGCCGGAATCGAAGTTCCGAACGGCATCGACGACAACTGCAGCGGAATCGTCGATGAGGATCAGACCAACACCGACGACGACGGCGACGGCATCACCGACGATGGCGGCGATTGCAACGACTATGACGCCGAGATTCGGCCGGGCGCATTGGAGATCGCGGACGAGATCGACAACGACTGCGATGGAGAGACTGACGAAGGCACCGAATGGGGCGACGACGATGACGACGGCTTCGCCGAATACGACGGCGACTGCGACGACGGCAATGCGTCGATCAACCCCGACGGCACCGAAATAGTAAACGGACTTGACGATGACTGCGACGACGAAACCGACGAAAATATCGATCTGACCGACGATGACGGCGACGGATATGCGGAATCGGAAGGCGATTGCAACGACAACAACGATGACATCCATCCAGGGGTCACGGAAGTCGCGGACGCGGTCGATCAAGATTGCAACGGCCTCATCGATGAGCACACCGAGGCTTTCGACGATGACGGCGATGGCGTGACCGAAGCGGACGGCGATTGTGACGACACGCTGGTGGCGGTGGCGCCGACGCGCACGGAAACCTGCACCACCGATGGGGATCAGGCCTTGGACGAAAACTGCAATGGCGTCGTGGACGAGGGTTGCGACGACGGCGAGGAGACAGTTCCCGTCAAACCCACCACCTGCACCACCGGTGGCACCGGCGCGGGCAGCGGGTTGGCGCTGGGGCTCGCAGCCGTCGCCACGTTGCGACGGCGACGGCGTGTATTAGGTTTGCTTGCGCTGTTTGGGGTTGGCAGCGGATGCAGCGAATTTAGCGGAACGGACCAGAGCAAGGTTCAAATCGAGGTCAGTCCAAGTTATTGGGCCGATTTTGGCACCGTCACGGTGGGCCGGTCAATGGTGCAAACGCTGGAAATCCGTAATGCGGGCGACAAAGCGGTCACCATGACCCGTGTGGACTGCGACCTTGCCCCCGGGGTGTCTCCGCTCGGCGATCCGGACGGCACGACGCTCGCCAAAGCCGACGATGGAAACGCCTCCTACTACGATTTGAGCCTGGAGTACCTTCCCACCGAAGAAGCCGTCCTCGAAGGATGGTGCAACCTCGACTTCGCCGATCAAGACAACTCCTCGATCCAGGTCGGCATGTTCGGTCACGCCACCGCCCCCTCCATCTGGCAGGATCCCGGCGTGATCGACTTCGGTCTCGTCCAAAATGGCACAGAAACCGAGGAAATCCGGTTTGTGAACGCAGGCCTCGCCCCGATCCAAATCGCCAGCATGGATCACACCGACGACACCTTCGATTATGTGCTTCCGGACGACGATGGCGCCGATCTGATGCCCGGCGACGAGGTGGTGATCACGGTCAGCACCGATCGCACCGACCCGGTATCGGATGTGCTGTCGATCACTCTGAGCGAAGGCCAGGTGTTCGAACTCCCGATCCAGGCCAACATCTGCGATGCCCCACTGGTGATTCGCGATTCCGACGACGACGGTTCCACCGAATGCGGCGGCGACTGCAACGACTTCCTCTCCGGGGTTCACCCTGGTGCAGCCGAAATCGAAGACGGCATCGATCAAGATTGCGACGACATTGTCGATGAAGGCACCAATGCTTTCGACGACGATGAAGACGGTTTCAGTGAAAATGAAGGCGACTGTAACGACGAGGATGTATTCGTATTCCCCGGCTCAACCGCGGATCTCCCCGGCGTCGACCAGAATTGCGACAACTTCCTCGAAGGCGCCGACAACGACGGCGACGGCTACACCATCGATGCGGGCGATTGCAACGACCTGATCGCCACCATTCGCCCCGGTGGCACCGAAACCGCCAATGCGGCCGACGACGATTGCGACGGCACCATCGACGAAGGCACGACGTGGTTTGACGACGATGGCGATTGTTTCTGTGAATCCGGCACCTGCACGGGTGGCATCGAGTCGGCCTGTACGGTGCTGGAGGATGGCGACTGCATGGACGCCGATGTCGCGATGAGCCCGGTCGAAAGCGAGATCATCAACGGCTGGGACGACGACTGCAATGGGGACGTGGACGACGGCACCATCGTGTTCGACGATGACGGCGACGGCTTCAGCGAACAAGGCGGCGACTGCGACGACGAAGATGTGGCGATCAACCCCAGCGAATTTGACCCACCCAACGACGGCACCGACTGGAACTGCGACCTCGCGGACTGAGTCGCGGTAGTCTCCGCCCATGACCACCCCGCTCCGCATGTGGCAGTACCGGGTTTTTGCGGCGACCTGGCTCTCCTACGCCGGCTACTACCTCTGTCGAAAGCCCTTTTCCAACGCCAAGGCGACCCTGGGTGAAGAGCTCGGTTGGTCACCGGACGACCTGAAGTGGATCGGCGCGGCCTACCTGATCTCCTATGCCGTGGGGCAATTCATCGCGGGGTTCGCCGGGAATCGCCTAGGTCCTCGATTGGTGCTGTTGGTCGGGATGATCGTCACGCTGGTGGTGAACTTCAGTTTTGGCCTAAGCAACAGCCTGTACACCTTTGCGGGATTGATGATCATCAACGGCCTCGCCCAAGCGACCGGTTGGTCCGCCAATGTGGCGATCATGGGCAATTGGTTTCGCCGGGAGGAGCGCGGCACCGTCATGGGGATCTGGGGCACCAACTACCAATTCGGTGGGATTGCCGCAGGATTTCTTTCGGCATGGTTGGTGGGGAATTGGGGTTGGGAATGGTCGTTTTTTGTGTCGTCCTTCCTCATGTTGGGGGTGATCGCGTTTTTTGCGTTCAACGGGTTTGAAAGCCCGGCGGATCGAGGCCTGCCCCCACTGGAGGATGCGGCACCTCCCGCGACGGTCGCCGTCTCCGCGTCGGTTGGCGCCGCCACCGCCGAGCTCGCCCCTGCGGCCGCACCCGTCGCCGAAGATTCCGGTTGGACGATGCGAATTTTCATCAACGTTCTGGTGATGGGCGTCTTCTATTTCTTCATCAAGTTCATCCGGTACGCCGTCCTGTCCTGGGCGCCGTATTTGCTCGAAGTTTCCTATGGGCAAGATGCCGCTTTGGCGGGTTACATTTCCACCATTTTCGACATCACCGGCACGGCGGGAGTGGTGATCATCGGATGGATTTCCGATCGATTTTATGCCGGTCGGCGCACGATGATCAGCTTCTGGTTTGTGGTCGCGCTGTTCGCCTCCTGCCTGTTCTTGTACCTGCTCGGCCCTACGGCCCCATTGATGTTCGCGATCTCCCTCGGGTTGATCGGATTTGCGCTGTACGGGCCGGACTCCCTGGTCTCCGGAGCCGGTGCCATCGACGTCGGCACCCGAAGAACGGCAGCTTTGGCCGCCGGAATCATCAACGGGATGGGGTCGACCGGCGCCGTCTTGCAGGAGCTGGTGCTGGGCAAAATGCTCAACGGAAAAGAGGCGATCGGTGGGATCTTCGCGGTGCTGCTCATCTCCAGCTTTATGGCGATGTTGAGCCTGGGGGTGCTGGTGATGCGCAACCGCAGCGGCGCCGCCGACGTGTAGATCGTCAAGCGCTTGATTATCAAGCCGCTTTACTTCATGGGCGCATATTCCGCTGCGGCTCAACCGCCGTCTAGAAGATCGTGAAGTTTCCAGGCCACATCAGCACCAGTCCAGCGCGAATCCCCGGCGCCTCCGGATCAGCCACCCAAGCGACATCGATCCCCAATCCGAGGATCGAGATCTGCCCGCCCACCAGCGGCGCAAAGTTCGAATGGATCTTGAGCGACAGATCGGCCGCTCCTTCCACCCATTCCATGTCGGCGACGCCGCCGTAGGCGTCGATGCGGGTGGTCAGCGCGCCGCGAAACAGCCGCTGGCGAACCCCCAAGCGAAGCTCCGTTCTCGGCCAACGCACCTCACCAAAACGTACCGCATCCCAACGCGCCTGCGGAGCGAACGCCACCCCCAGGTTGGCGAACACCCGATCGCGGATCGATGCTTCCAACCGGGCTCCTCCGGCGACCGTGCCTGCATCGCCGCCATAGGAGGCCACAAACAACGACGCGCCAACATTCCCGCCGAACACGCCAAACCCGCGGTGATCCGCGAGCAACGGCGGCACCAGATCCGCGCGTGCAGCAAACCCCAGGCCATCGCCACGCAAAATCCTGCTCACAACGCCAATGATCCGCCCCTCAGAGTCCACCAGCGGACCGCCGGAGTTTCCGGGATTGATCGGAGCGGTGGTTTGAACGGCATAAGGGCCCACTCCGGAGACCACGCCCGCTGAAGGGACCCAGCGGAGCAGCCCGGTTAAGAAGCCCGCCGGAGCCGCCGCCCCTTGCGGATGACCGATCGCCCAGGCTTCTTCGCCAACGACCGCCGGCTCCGCCCGCAACGTCAACGGCCGCACCTGCAGCGGCTCCTTCGCTTCCAGCACCGCGAGGTCGACGGATCGCTGCGCCGAAACCACCTTCGCCGTGGTTTTTTGGCCTGATTCCGTCGTCACCGAAACCCTACCGCCGGCGGCTACACAATGGTAGGCGGTGAGGATCGTCCCCTTTTCATCGATCACCGAACCGGCGCAGGTGGTACTTCCTTGCTTGAGAAGCACCACTCCATCCACCGCGGGAACGCCCGCCCACGTCAGCGCCATCGTGAGCCAAAGGACCACACAAACCCCCTGACCCCGGTTATCCTTTTCGGTAGGAGATTCCCACGATGCGGGTCTGGTTACCGTTTCTCTGCGCGTGTTCGACGGCTCCGGCGCCGGTCGCCCACAGCGAGACCCCTCCACCGATCGCAGCGCCTCCGGCGGAACTCCCAGCCCAGTCGGTCGGTTTATCGCAGATTCTAATCACCTCTGGGGGCGAAGGCACCACCCAACGCACCGACGCTGAGGCCGAAGCCATCGCACGGCAAATTCTCAAGAAGCTCGCTGATGGCGAGGACTTTGAAGCGCTCGCCCGAGAGTATTCAGAGGCGCCCAGCGCTCCTCGGGGCGGGCGGTTGGGGGTGTTTCGCACAGGCATCCTCCCCGCAGACATCGAAACCGCGCTTCTCCGCACGGCGATCGGCCAATTCACTTCGGTTCAGACCGCCGAAGGTTGGCAGGTGCTGCGCCGGGATCCGGTTCAGGAAGTGCACCTGCTGCACATTCTGGTGGCCTCTCAAGGCGCCGCTAAGACGCAGGTACCTCGCAGCCGGGAGCAGGCCCGCGCGCGCGCGGAGAAGGCGCTGGCGAAGCTGCAAGGCGGGATCCCGTTTGCAGAGGTAGCGAAGGAGTTTTCGGACGACCCCTCCGCCAATACCGGAGCTGAGTTTGGACGGTTGGGTCCAGGGCAGACGGATCGAGCGCTGGAGGAAGCGGCGTTTGCGTTGAAGCCTGGGGAGATTAGCGGAATCGTGGAAACGCCGTATGGGTTTCATATTCTGTTGCGAACGGACGAATAGCGCCCCACCCGTTCGAAGATCGCGGCTGGCGGTCGACCGACACCCGTGCGTCGCAACACACTGCAACACCCAACGGACCACCCCATGGAACACTTCCAGCGGCGTCACCCATGGAGGTCTGATGAACCCCGTTCCCGTATTTATCCCTCCTTTAGCCACCTTGTTGGCCAAGGCGGAGCTATCCGCCAACCGCGCGCTCACCGCCACCGAGGTCGAGGCCATCCGCGACCAAGCGGTCTGTTTGATGAAATCCGCTGACGAACGGGATCTGCTCACGGAAGCACGCGGGTTTCGAGACGTGGATGCTGCGGATTGGTGGGCGGACTGGCACCGGTTGCGCGTTCAGCTCACCGGCCGCGGGTATCGTCCCAAGATCGTCCTTTGCGTCCCCGGCGACGACGCCATGGCCGACACGGCACTTCAACACACGACCGACCAACATCTCGAATGCGAGCTTTCGTCTAATCATCCGCGAATGGCGCGCGCCTTCCGCATTGCAAACGCCACCCTTTCGGAAGAAGAACTTGAGGAAATTTCCGAACACACCCGGGTCGCGTACGTCCTCAGCCCGAACTTCAACGCCGACGATGCCGAAGCGATGGCGCGACGCCTGCTGGAAACCGGCGCCTTCCTCCTCGAACACGGAGGACTCGGGATTAAACAAGAAAGCTCGGGAGTTGCCCACCCGCGCGCAACCTGGCTGACGATCGCGGCGAGCGCCCGAAACGGTTCACGAAGCGCCTTGCTTTCGGCGTACGTCAATTTCAACGTGCAGCGCGAGGATGAGTTCTCCACCTGCGGCATGCATTTGCTCGGTCGCCCCGATCTCATCGTCGCCAAGAGTCAACTTCCCGAGGGGTTTGCCGTCGAGCCTCTGTTTCGGGCGTTCGCCGCCTACGTTATGGAAGAGTGCGGTCCTGCAAAGCCCCTCCGGTCTGGCGATACCTTCCGCGCCGAACCGCAATCACCGTGTTGGCGGCTACTTTGGGAGCCATGCACTTCTTACGCCGAAGACGATTTTTCGTTCAATTGTTTCGGCAGGTATCGGTTCCTGCCTGCGGATTCTCCCTAATCGTCAACCGCTTTACCATTGCGCCCTCCCCCAGAACCCACTACATCCCCAACGTGCGAGTGAGCCAGGAGACCGCCGGCGGTTCGCCGCGGGAGGAAAGTCCGAGCTCCAAAGAGCAGGATGCCGGGTAACACCCGGTCGGGGCGACCCGGAGGAA
>SXGR01492934.1_pt1 | contig 27499 bp, 19 predicted proteins | sample 3174711 | NCBI WGS metagenome assembly SXGR01 (sample SAMN11356860, study PRJNA531348) | freshwater metagenome | isolation source: freshwater sample F1-60 | place: China: Fuxian Lake, Yuxi | collected 2017-12-25
GCCGATGGCACCAAGTACGGCAAGAGCGCCTCGGGAGCCGTCTGGCTCGATTCTAAGCGGACCAGCTCCTATCGATTTTATCAGTTCTTCGTCCAGAGCGACGACCGCGATGTCATCAAGCTCCTGAAGGTACTGACATTCCTCCCGGCCGATCAAATTGCGGCTCTGGAGCAGGATCTGGTTACTAACCCCGGGGCACGGGCTCCGCACAAAACCTTGGCCCGTGAGGTGACGACCCTGGTCCATGGTGAATCGGCATCCCAAGAGGCGGTCCGGGCCAGCGAAATTCTCTTTGGTGGCGATTTGGCGGGCGTCGGTGAAAGCACCTTCAACGAATTGCTCGGAGAGGTGCCGACCCATGCTCTGGACACCAGTCGCCTGGCCGGTGCCGGAATGCCGCTCATTGAATTGCTCGTGCAAGCCGGCTTGTCGGCCAGCAAGGGGCAAGCCCGCACGGATATTCAAGGCGGCGGAGCCTCGCTCAACAATGTGCGCGTCGGGGAAGTCCAGCGGGCCGTCACCACCGACGACCTGCTTTTCGGCAAGCACTTGCTCCTGCGCAAAGGGCGTCGCAACTACGCCGTCGTCACGGTTCAAGGCTAAGGGCGGCGCGCTTCAGAGGTAGGGCCGAGCGCCCCAAGGTAGGGCGCAGCACCTCCGAGGTAGGGCGATTTCTCCGAAAGCGCCACGTCCGCAGACACGGACCGCCGCAGAGATCGTACTTGCTCAGGCGCGTAGTGCGGCGGCTTCTGGTTGTGAGGCTGAGTGCGGTCCACATCTTGGCCGCGCAAGGTCTCCCCGAGGATCTCTAGCTGTTTTTGAAGTCGGGTGATCGTTCTGCTCTGGTCAATGATCACCGAGTTGAGTGCGTCGTAGTTGCGCTCGAGATGGGCGAGGGAAGCCTCGGTCTGTTCAAGTCGGGCGTTCAGTGATTCCAGATTCACAGTTCTCCTTCGCGTTCGGTGAAAAACAAGTCGTGGGCCCTGGAAAAATCGGCTTCTGGAACCAGGATCCGCACTTCGCGGTCCAAATCTTCGGGATCTAAAGGGATAGGTTCACCCGTGATGGGTTCGACGGGTTCGATGGTGGACTCGATGCCGTGCTTCTCGAGCCACGTTTGCAAGAGCTCACACTTGATCCAGGGTCCGGTGAAGAAATGCCTCATGGCCATGGCGTTATTTTGAGGATCTCAGAGGACCCGGACGATGACCACGGTGAAGTCGTCGGTCTGCGGTTCCGGTTGGGTGAAGGCTCGGGCCTCGCTGCAAATGAGTTCTGCCAGATCGGCCGCCGGCATTCCCGGACGGCTGCGGATGAGATCCAAAACCCGCTCCACGGTGAAGAGACTCCCGTCGGCGCGCATGGCTTCGTCGATGCCGTCGGTGAGTTGGAGCAGGGTGTCACCCGAATTTAGAATAATTTCAGGATTCTCACCGTAGGCGATGAGGCCTTGCCGCCCTAGCGGTTTGCCGGTTCGGCGCAGGCTGGCTTTGATCTGGCCGGTCGCATCGAGGACCCAGGTCGCGGGGTGGCCTGCGCTGGCGTGACGCAGGGTTCGGCTCCCCGGATGGATCGCCGCCAAGGACACAGTTACGTAATTGTCGCCGCCGAGGTCTTCGGCCAAGAGCCGGTTGGCTTGGGTTAGGATTTCGGCCGGGCTGAAGGCCAATCGGGCCGTCATGCGAAGACAAAATCGGGTCTCCGCCATGAGGAGGGCGGGTCCCATTCCATGTCCGGCCACATCGGCCACCAAGATGCCCCAAGAGCCATCCGGTAAGGGCAGGTAATCGAAAGAGTCTCCGCCCGTGGCCTCGGCGGCATGGGAAACCCCGGCGATATCGAATCCCGGCACCCGGGGTGAGGATTTGGGGAAAAGACGGGACTGGATTTCGTGAGCCGCAGCGAACTCCTGTCGCGTCTTGCGGATTTCAGCCTCATGGCGACGGCGCTGGCTGATGTCCCGAATGAAGGCGACGAGCCATTGCTGTTGACCCATCCGCATCCGGGTGAAGCCGATTTCGACTTCGACCTCCGAATCGTCGGAACGGCGGGCGAGGGATTCGAAGACCCTGCGGTCTTCGGCCTCGGCGGCCGCCTTCCAGGTACCCGGGGCGGTGGCCGTTGTTTGGAGAAAATCGAGGGTATTTCCGCAGATTTGTTCGGCTTCCCAGCCGAAGATGGTTTTTACGGCCGGATTGCCGAAGCGGATGACCCCTTCCAAATCGATAAGCAGGACTCCGTCGGTCGAGTTTTCCCAGACCGATCGGTAGCGCAGCTCGCTCTCTCGCAGGGATATTTCGGCCAGTCTGCTGGAGGCACGGACGGCGGCTTCACGCAATTCCCGCTGGATGGCGGGCACCAGGCGGCCGGGCGATCCCTTGGTCATGAAGTCGTGGGCTCCGGACTTCATGGCTTCGATGGCCACGCCTTCTTCGATGCCGCCCGACACGATGATGAAGGGCATGTCCTTGCCGGACTGCTTGTAGAGAACCAAGGCCTGGGGAGCACTGAACCCGGGCATGAAGTGGTCGCACAGAACGAGGTTCCAGTTGCCGATTTGCAATTCCTGCGCAAAGGCCTCGGCGCTGGCCACTCGCTTAGATTCCACCCGCCAGCCACCTTGACGCAGGTGGTTAACCAAGATGAGCGCGTCAAACTCGGAGTCCTCAACGATGAGGGCCCGGAGTAAGGGGCGGTCAGGGTTCGGTGGATTTGGGGCCACGGTTTAAAATGGGAGTGAGACAGATCCCAAGACCGGAAATCTGCCGCCCTGCGGTCACATTACAACTGGCGGGCTCTTAAAAAGAGGTTTGTCGCCGAGTTGCTGGGCAGAGGGATTATCACGGCCTCCGAGAGGCTCTTTCCAACCACAGTGGCGACCCCAGGCAGTTGGGTCCAAGTGCCTCCGAGCGAGAGGCTCTGCTCAATTTGATAGCTGACTCCCGAGGTGGCCCGTAGATGAAGATTCCAAGCGCCACCCGAGTTGCTGGAAATCTCTAGTGTGGCGACGGCAGGCGCGGGATTGGTGTCGCGGACGATAATATCAAAGTCTTGGGGCACACGGGTAACCTGATCGCTGATGCTAACCCGTACTCGGTTGGTGCTGGGACCCTGCTGCAGCGTTGGGGTCCAAGAAAGCAGGCCATTGGTGGTGAGGGTCAGGCCGGTCGGACCGGACACCAGTTGGTAGGTCAGCAGTTGGGCGGGCAGGTCGGAATCGGTGGCCTTGAGTTGAAACGAAAGCCGCAGGCCTTCGGTCACACGGCGTGTGCCCACGGCGGTCCACTCCGGAGGAAGATTCCGCTCTTGAACCACGATGTCGAATTCTTGGGAGGTGCCTTCGATCTCGTCATTGACATCGACGCGGACCCGGTTGGTGCTGGGCCCTTGCTCTTCAGTGGGCCGCCAGGAAACCACACCGTTGGTGCTGACTGTCAGGCCCGTCGGACCGCTGATAAGGCGGTAACTCAGGGGTTGGGGCGGAAGGTCGGAATCGGTGGCCCGGAGTTGGAATGAAAGGGTGGAGCCTTCAGAGACGCGCCGGTTTTGGGCCGCCGTTGTCCAGACGGGAGCCTTGTTGGGATTGGCCGCGGTGACCACCTGGGCGAAAAAGTTACCTTGAGGTCCGACGTTGGGATTGGTGCTGAAGATTTGAAGGGTCCAAGAGTCGAGAAGGTCTGCCTCCTCGAGCAACCAGAAATCAGTATAGCTCCCGATGACGGTGGAGGTTTTGCCGGGCAGTGTTGCCCCGATGGTGGGTGGGTTGGCTAAGACGAGTCCGGCTCCGTTGTTCGAATCTTGGGGGAGATTGAAAAACTCCACCGTCCAGGTAAAGCGGTCGGGGACTGTTACCTGAGGGACTGCCAGTGTGGTCATCTGGTAGCCGGGTCGGACCGGATGCAATCCGCTGTCCCAAATTTGGGTGTTGGGTTTTTGGGAAGTGGCGATGGAGGCGTTCTCCAGTGCGCCGTCGTTTTTGTAAAAACGGATCCGCCATTCACCCGGGGAGACTTGATTGGTCGGAATGCTGCCGAAATAGAGAAACGTGAACTGAGTAACAATCCGCCCACCTTTGGCTAAGTTAATGTCGTCGCCGTACTGGCGACCGAACATGTAGTAGTTGGTGGTCATCCCGGACATGTTCTCGAAGACGATCTCCGAGGATTGGGCGGACAAGTGGCTGGACAAGAAAAACAACAGGAAGAGCCAGACGCTTCGTGCCACTTCAGAAAAGAATCGTGTCATCGATCGATAGGGCTCCGTTGAGGGAGCATCTTTCTGTGGTGCCCTTTTGGAACACCAGTTTTCAGAACAGGTTGGGGAGAGTGAAGAAGAACGGACTGGTGCCTCGGCTAGGACTTGAACCTAGAACCAATTGATTAAGAGTCAACTGCTCTACCATTGAGCTACCGAGGCGCCAAAACCGGCGCGCTTTATGAAGAATGTTAAGGGTCTTGTCAACACGGTGGACCGAATTTACGAAAAGCCCGTTCGTTACGATTGTTATCTGGAAAAATTCAAGTCCCGCTTTTTCGGGTTATTGCTTAGAGTTGACTCCAGCAATGCTGACTGTCTCCAATGTGTCGAAGGGGTATGGCGGAAAGACCCTGTTCTCAGATTTGTCCCTGCAGTTCAACCGTCAGGACCGTTTGGGTCTGGTGGGTCCGAATGGCGCCGGCAAGTCCACGCTCTTCAAACTGATTCTCCAATTGGAGGAGCCCGATGATGGTTTGGTGACGTTCCAACGCGGGACGACCGTCGGTTTCCTGCCTCAGGAAAGCGCGCCCGTGGGCGATCAGACGGTGATGGAAATCGCCACCAGTCAGCATGCGCCGGGTTCCGAGCCGGACGATGATTACCACTCCTATGCCGACGGTCCCGCCATCGCCAAGGCCAAGCGACTGCTCAAGGGTCTGGCCTTTCGGGAAACGGACTTCGATCGGCCGGCGCGCGAATTGTCCGGTGGCTGGGTGATGCGGGCACACCTTGCTCGGTTGTTGGTCCATGAACCGGACATCCTGATGCTGGATGAGCCCACCAATCATCTCGATCTTGAGACCCTGATTTGGTTCCAGGGCTATCTGAAGAACTACCCGGGGGCGATCTTGGTCATCTCGCATGACCGGGAGTTCCTCAACCAGTTGGTCACCGGTATCGTCGAGATTCGTAACGAGCGACTCTACAATTACTGTGGTAACTACGACGCCTTTTTGGACGAACGCGAGGCGCAGCAGGAGCAGCAATTGGCCGCCTTCAAGAATCAGCAGCGCGAAATTGGGCGCTTGATGGATTTCGTGAATCGGTTCCGGGCCAAGAACACGACGGCGACGCGGGCTCAGGCCAAACTCAAGCAGATCGATCGTATGGAGAAGATCAACGCACCGGAGCAGGCTGCGTCGACCGTCGATTTTGCGTTCCCGCAACCGGAGAAAAGCGGTCAGCGGGTGATCACCTTGAAGGGGATCGATTTTGCCTATGGGCAGAACATCATTTACACGGGTTTGGAGTTCGAGGCGCAGCGGGGAGATCGCACCGTGCTGGTCGGGCCCAATGGCTCGGGTAAGTCCACGCTCATCAAGCTCCTGGCGGGCAACCTGACTCCCCAGGCGGGCGATCGGGACCTGGGACTGCGTGTCAAGGTGGGATATTTCTCGCAGTACCGCACCGAAATGCTCCAGCCCGAGCGCACCGTGCTGGAGGAGGCTTCCGATACTGCGGCCCGAGTGACCGATTTGTACATCCGATCACTGCTGGGGTGTTTCCTCTTCCGGGATGACGACGTCTTCAAAAAAGTAGCCGTGCTCAGCGGTGGTGAGAAGACTCGCTTGGCTCTGGTGAAGTTGCTCCTGGATCCGCCCAACCTGCTGTTGATGGACGAGCCGACGACCCACCTCGACGTTGCCAGCATCGATGCGCTTGTGGCCGCCTTGAGTGAGTTCATCGGGACTCTCGTTTTCATCAGCCACGACGTGTACTTCATTCGGGCCATTGCTACCCGCGTGCTGCACATCAGCGGTGGTGTGCTGACACCGTATGCGGGCGACTACGATTATTACCTCGAGAAGACCAAGGCCTCCTCGGCGCGTGTGGCGTTGACCGCGTCCTCCAATGGCAACGGTCTGACCAATGCCCGTCCGGCCCAGAGTGGTCCGGCCGTGTCCTCAAAACCGGTGATCACGGCCTCCTCCAAGGAACGTCGGCAGCAGGCGGCGGAGGCTCGCAAGGCGATGGGTTTTCAGAAAAAGCACGTCACCACCCTGGAAGCACGCATCGCCTCCCTAGAGGCCAAGCAAGTCCAGTTGACGGCCGAGATGGAAAAGCCCGAGACCTACACCAAACCGGGTCGATCCATGGAGATTCAACAACAAATCCGTGCCGTGGGTCACGATTTGCACAAGGTCAGCACCGACTGGGAGGCTGCGGCCACCAAGCTCGCAGAGCTCGAGGCCGCCTCTGTGGAGTAATCTTGGTGCCCGAGGTGGCAGGATCTTTAGATCACCACCTTGAATTTTTCGCCCTTGGCGATGGACAGCGCGAAGCCGGCCATCAGCTCGGGGATAAATTCGAGGTCCTTGAGGTTCACCATCTCCACCGGTGAGTGCATGTAGCGGTTGGGCAGGCTGATGAGCCCGCTGGGGATGCCTCCGCGGGTCCAGAAGATCACATCGGTATCGGTGCCGCTGGTGGCGCTCATGGCCTCATGCTGCAACGGGATCTTCTTTTTCGCGGCGACGTCCTCGAGGCGTTGGATGACGGCCGGATGGTTGCAGCCGCCGTGAGTCAATGCGGGGCCGCAGCCGAGCTTGATATCGCCATGGGCACGCTGGTCTACGGTGGGGTAGTCCGTGGCGTGGGTGACATCCACCACCAGGGCGGTCTCCGGATTGAGCGAGTAGGCGATTTGCCGGGCTCCGAGCAGGCCGACCTCTTCCTGCACGTTGGCCACGGCGCAGACTTCGACATTCAGCTTCTTAACCAGGGGTTTGAGCAACCGGAGCGTCTCGGCGACTGCGAAGGTTCCGATGCGGTTGTCGAAGGCGCGCGCGACAGCCAAATCGCCGCGCAGCATCTCAAAGCGGTCATTCAGCGTGATCGGATCGCCGATGCGCACCAGTTTCAGTGCGGCGTCCTTAGAAGCGACACCGATGTCGATGAAGAGTTCGTGGATCTTGGGGGCTTTGGGCTCGCTGTCGCCGCGGGTGAGGTGCGGGGCGACGTTGCCGACGACGCCAAGAACCGGACCTTGTCGGGTGTGGATGGTGACCCGCTGGGCCTTGGTAATGGCTGGGTCGATGCCGCCGGTTCTGCGGACATGGATAAACCCCTCTGCGGTAATGAAGTTCACCGACATGGCGATCTCATCGGCGTGGGCGGCAAGCATGAGTCGGGGGCCGCCACCCTTGTTGAGCACCGCCACGCAGTTCCCGTAGGCATCGGAGAAGGTTTCGTCGGCGTAAGTGCCGGCATAGTCCATCCAGACGCGCAGACCGCGCGTCTCATGTCCGACGGGGCTGGGGGTGTTGACGAGGGTTTCCAGGAAGGTCAGCGATTGCGAACGCATACCTCGGGAGTTTGCCTCAGGTAACAGGGGGTGCCAAGGGGGACTCGTGATCTGTCCACGGTCAGTGAATCGTCGTGTCGGGCTGCCGACGGAAGCGATTTTCCAGAAGGAGGCGCCAAACCATCCAAGCGGCCTCAATGGCGATGTCTCGTGACATCTTTGAGACACCCTGCTCCCGATCGGTGAAGATGATGGGAACCTCGGCGATCTTGAGACCTCGACGCCAAATGCGATGGGTGAGTTCGATTTGGAAACTGTAGCCGTTGGCTGTGACCGAACTGACATCGATGGCTGCCAACGTCTCCCGTCGGAAGCATTTGAAGCCTCCGGTCGGGTCGCTGAAGGGCATGCCGGTGATCATTCGGGTGTAGAAGCCGCCCCAGAGGGAGAGCAGCAGTCGGGGCAGCGGCCAATTGATGACGCGAATGCCACCCGAGTAGCGTGAACCCAGCACCAAATCTGCCTTCTGTTCCTGGGCCGTTTGGAGAAAGCGGGGGATGTCCGCCGGATTGTGGGAGAAGTCGGCATCCATCTCGAAGATGAACTGATAATCCCGGCTCAAGGCCCACTGAAACCCTGCCACATAGGCGCGACCCAGACCGTCTTTCACTGTGCGGTGCAGCACATGGACCCAAGGGTTTTTCGAGGCCAGTTCATCGGCGATTTGGCCGGTGCCGTCGGGCGAGTTGTCGTCCACCACCAGCAAATCGACGGGCACGGGCAGTGAGCCAAGTCGGCGGACCAACTCGGGCAGGTTTTCCCGCTCGTTGTAGGTCGGTATGATGATGAGCGTCTCGGCCGGCATAAGTCTTCGCAGGAAGTGTAACGGCCCATCATGGCTCTGAACAAATGCGAAATTCCAGGAGTTGCCTGCGGATGCTTGCATCGGAGCGTTTCTTGGAGAGCCTTTGGTCCATGAAGATTCCTCGCAGGGCATTCGTGGGCTCATCACTGGCGGTCATCGCGGGCGGTCCGCTCATCGCTGCCAATTCGAAGTTGGGCCCGAAAGTCCGTCGGGAGGCGGATGCTCGAGCCAAGCCGCCCTTGGTCCTTTCAACCTGGCCCTTCGGCAAGCCTGCCAACGACCGCACCCTAGAGGTGTTTCGTTCTGGAAAATCTGGCTTGGACGCCGTGGAGCAGGGGGTGCGATTGGCTGAGGACGACCTTTCCAATGCCAGCGTGGGTCTTGGAGGGATTCCTGCGGCTCATGGTGTGGTCCAGTTGGATGCCTGCATCATGTCCGGTCCGGGACATAAGGCTGGATCGGTGGCTGCGGTCGAGGGATTCAAGCACCCGGTCTCCATCGCGCGCCGCGTCATGGAGGAAACCCGCCATGTGATGCTGGTGGGCGAGGGGGCTCAGCGGTTCGCCCGTGAGCGAAAGTTCGAGGAAGGACCCGCGGTCACGCCGGGTCAGAAGGCGGCTTGGGAAAACTGGAAGAAGGCGCAGGAGGCTGAGAAGGCCAAGATACCGAACCACGACACCATCGCTCTTCTTATGCTGAGTCCGTCGGGCGATATCTTTGGGGCGTGTTCCACCTCCGGTTGGGGTTACAAGATTCAGGGTCGGGTGGGCGATTCCCCCATCATCGGTGGCGGGCTTTACGTGGACAACGCGGTGGGTGGCGCTGGCGCCACCGGCATTGGTGAGAACGTGATGCGCTATTGCGGCTCGTTCTTGGTGGTGGAGTTCATGCGGCAGGGCATGTCTCCGACCGAAGCCTGCCTGGCCACGTTGCACCGGATTGCTTCCATGGACCCCAAGGGCTACGACCTCAGCATCAACTTCATCGCCCTCGACAAGCGGGGGCGTTTCGGTGCGGCGGGTACCGGTCAGGGTTTCCAATATTCGGTGGCCTGCGACGACTACAGCAAGGTGCTGCAAAGTCCGGGGGTCACCCAGAAGCCGGTCGGGCCCCTGGGCGGCAATCGTCTTTAATCGAGCGGTGGCGGCTCTGGTTGGCGGCCGGTCACTTTGAACCGGCGGGCAACGGCACCTGACCGGGCCGGCTCAGGTAATAGAGGAGGTCCCGGGTCTGCTGTTCCGTGAGGTTGGCGATGAGGCCTTCGGGCATCATCGAGATGGCCGTGGCCTCGATTTTACGAATCTCCGAGCGGGGCAGGGTGACCAGTTCATTGGCCGTTTGCAGGGTGATCCCACTCGCGTCCTGTGTCTTGATCATGCCGGTGAGCACCCGCTCGTCCTTCGTCTCGACCGTCGATGCCAGGTACTCGTTGGGGATCACCGCGTTGGGGTAGAGGATATTCTGGAGCAGGTAGTCGAGATCGGCGCGATTGGCCCCGGTGATGTCCGGACCAACAGCGCCACCACTGTCAAAGAGGTGGTGGCACTGGGCGCAAATTTGATTAAAAACTACGCGACCCCGGGGGCCGTCGCCGGGTTGAGATCCACCGGCCCCGTAGAGCCGCTTTACCCGTTCCACCTCGGCCTTCATGTCTGGGCTAGTTTCTTTCATCACCCCCCAGATCTGAGTCAGGTCGCTGGCCAGAGTAAGGTCTTTGAGCGAGCGCAACTGGCGGACGAGGTCTGCAGTCAAGGCGGCCTTCGGAACCGAGCCTCCACGAACCGCTTCTACCAGGGGGCGAGCGTAGGTGGATCGGGAGGCGAGGGTGTTCAGGGCGTCTCGCTGTTCGGCGGCAGTGAATTGCGAGAATCCGGCCAGGAGCACGGAGGGGGTCTTGACGTCGTCGAACCCGGCCAGGCCGCGCAGCGCGGTGGCCCGGATGCCGGGTTCGGTGGTGAGCTTTTGGAGGAGAGGCACCAGGGCTGCATCTCGGGTTCGGAGCAGGGTCTCCAAGGCTGCGGCGCGGTCCGCGGAGGCGGCGTTGGAATCCGAGGCGATGGCGCGCAGAGAATTTAAGGCCCGGGCACTTCCGAAGACGGTACCCAGATTCCGAGCCAGTCGCCGGGTCTCCGCGTCGGGTGCTGCAGCCAGTGTGGACTCCAACTCGTTCCAACCAGTCGGAGCAGTCACTCCGTTCCGTCCGCGTAGGGCGGCATCCATGCCTCGCAGCACATCCAGTCGAAGGGTGATGTCGGGCGTGGTCGCCGCCAGGGCCGTCAGGCGGTCGAGAGGCCCCTCGGCCAAGAGCACAGAAGAGAACAGGCTGAAGGCCAGCGTCCAGAGGCACCCGTTTCGAAACCATTGCGTGGATTTCACGCCGGTAAGGCTACGCAGGAGCAGAAGGGCAGCAAGCTGTCGTTGGCCTCAAACATCGGTTGGGGCTTTGGCGGTGGGGTGTCTTTGATCTCCGAAGGGGGAAATACTCATTGCACCTTCCAACTATGCTGTGGCTAAGTTTCGCCCCTTTCCGGGGGGAGAAACCCCGGAAATGGTGGGTTTCACGGCGTTGGGGATATTCATGAAGCGCTGGCGCATGCAAGTCTTGTACTCAGGTCGGGTACAAGGTGTGGGTTTTCGGTATCAGACGAAACGGCAGGCGACGGGCTTCGAGGTATCAGGAACGGTGCGGAACTTGCTTGATGGACGGGTTGAACTGGTCGCCGAGGGCGAGCGGTCCGAGTTGGAAGAATTTCGGAAGGCAATCCGTGAGTGCGGGTTGAGTCCGATGATTCGCAATGAGGACGTGACATGGGCCGAGGCCACGGGCGGTTTCCGGGGTTTCGAGATCGTGCGGTAAACGAGAATGAGGTACGCCATTATAGCTGACATCCATGGGAACCTAGAAGGTCTCCAGCGGGTGCTTGCCGACATCCAGGAACAGAAGTGTACCCATGTCGTGTGTTTGGGCGATGTCGTCGGATATGGTGCCAACCCGAAGGAGTGCCTCGACATCGTGCGCGGGATGAACATTCCCACGGTCAAGGGCAACCATGACGAATACATCGGCCTCGATGAAGACCCCGAGGGTTTCAACGACGCCGCAGCCGAGGCGGTGGCTTGGAGCCGTTCCCAATTGACGGACGACGACCGCAAGTGGTTGAGGGAACTTAAATATTTCCGTCTGGTGGCCAATTTTTCCATCGTCCATGCGACTTTGGATGGCCCCCAGCGATGGGGTTACGTGTTCGAGAAGCTGGAGGCTGCTGCGAGCTTCACCTACCAGAACACTCAGTTGTGCTTCTTCGGTCACACTCACGTGCCGGTGGCCTTCATTCGTGATACCGGAGTGCGCGGTGGGCAGTACTCGAAGCTGAAGATCGAACCAGGTCGTAAGTATTTCATCAATGTGGGCAGCGTCGGTCAGCCGCGTGACGGCGACCCCCGTGCGGCTTACGTGGTGTACGATTTCCCGACCCAGACCGTGGAGCTGCGTCGCCTCGAATACGATATTCCGACGACCCAGAAAAAGATCTTGGACGCGGGACTCCCGCCTCGATTAGCTCATCGACTGGCATCCGGCCGCTGAGTTTTTTTGGCAGGTTTTGGGGGCGAGCTGTTCGATTGAAGCAGTTTGATTTCAGGCTCGCTAAAGGCTTCTGTAGTTGATGGTTTGGGTTCCTGTGGTCGCGTGAAGATCCTTATCCTCAAGCCAAGTTCCCTGGGAGACATCATCCACGCACTTCCCGTGCTGCGGCTTCTGCGGCTTGAGTTTCCGGAGGCTCAGATAGATTGGTGGATTCTCCGTGGGCTGATGCCGCTCCTCGAGGGCGATCCCGATTTGCGTCGTCTCGTTCCCTTCGACCGGAAAGATTGGGCCAAGCCGCGTCATTGGCCCTCGGTGTTTCGCTGGGTGCGCCAGCTCCGATCAGAGCGCTACGACTGGATCCTGGACCTCCAAGGCTTGGCCCGCTCAGCGTTGTTTGGCCGGGCGTGTGCCAGTGCTGGTACTCGGTATGTCGGGGTGCGGGACTGGCGAGAATTAGCCCCGTTATTCCAGGGCGAATCAGTACCTCGGCCTTCGCCGCAAGCCCATGCTGTGGACTGGCAGCGGGCCCTGTTGACACATCTGGGAGTGCCTCTGCGCACCGGTTGGGAATGGATTCCTCGTCGGCAGGCGGCGGCGGAGCGCTTGAGGCAGGAGTTTGCCGAGTTAAACCAGGGTCGCTGGATCGGTCTGCAACCGGGGGCGCGCTGGGACAACAAGCGGTGGCCGGTGGCTCGGTTTGTAGAACTCATGGGTCTTTTGTCCCGATCCCACCCGGGGCATCGGATCGCTGTTTTTGGAGGGCCTGATGACTTAGCCCTGGGTCGGGCATTGGCGTCGGCCGATCCGGGGCGCTGTTTGGATTTGACGGGTCGTCTGACGTTGCCGGGCATGATCGAGGCTTTGCGTTGTGTGGACCTGCTGGTGACCAATGATACAGGGCCCATGCATGTGGCCGCGGCCCTAGGCAAGCCGGTGGTGGCGGTGTTCGGTCCTACCGATCCTTCTAGGACCGGTCCCTATGGTCAGGTGGAGTTCGTGCTACGGGCCCCGCAGCCGCCGGCTTGCGCGCCGTGCCTCAAGCCCGTTTGCCGTCATTCGGAACCGCTGGCTTGCCTGAATCGGATCACGGCTGCCCAGGTGGCTGTGGCCGTGGCCGGTCGTTTGGCTGCGGTGTGAGGGCTTGCCCGAAGGGTCTTCGACTTCGGTTTCAGGACCGTTGCTGAGGGATCACTCCGACAAGGCCGCGTCCCAGTCTTTCCACACCGGTTCATAGCCCAGGCGGCGGATCACGTCGGCCACATCGGAGGGCGAGCGGTCGTCGGCAATGTCGAACTGGCCGGTGGCGTTGGTGGCGCGTCCATGGGTGGCTTTCCATTCGGGTGAATCGGGCGCCAGTGCTTCGATGCGTCCGCGCACTGTGTGATGGATAGCGTCCTTGCCGGCTCCGGTATAGCCGCCGGGTTCGGTGTGGCTGCCGGCGCTGGCGTGGGTGATGCCCAAGGGCAGCAGGCCGTCGCGCAACGGGGCTGGTTCGCGGGTGGAGAGCACTAGGCCGACGTCGGGCAAGAACAGGCGCAGTGCGGTGATTACCTGGACTAGGTCGCGATCTTGAAATCCGGTTAGGGGCTGGAATTCACCGGCGCAGGGGCGAATCCGCGGGAGCGAGACGGTGACTTGCGCTTTCCAGCAGTGCTTGAGCAGCCAGGCGGCGTGGGCGGCCACGGAGATGGCTTCTTGGCGCCAGTCGGCCAGACCGTACAAGGCTCCGATGCCGAGGCGGCGGAACCCGGCCAAATAAGCCCGCTCGGGTGTGGCTAGTCGCCAGTCGAAATCGCGTTTGGGACCGAGTGTGTGCATTTGAGAGTACACGTTCCGGTCATAGGTTTCTTGGTATACGACCAATCCTTCGGCGCCGGCCTGAACCAGCGGATAGTAGTCGGCGGTCTCCATCGGCCCGACTTCCAGCGACAGAGAAGGGATAAAGGAGTGGAGGGTTCGAATACATCCGGCCATGTAACCGTTGGAGACGAACTTGGGGTGCTCTCCGGCCACTAGCAGGATATTGCGAAAGCCTTGGCCGGCCAAAGCCAGGGCTTCGCGTTTCACTTCTTGTTCGGCTAGGGTGACTCGGAGGATGGGGTTGTCGCGGGAAAAGCCGCAGTAGGCGCAGTTGTTGATGCACTCGTTGCTGAGGTACAGCGGCGCGAAGAGGCGGATGGTCTTTCCGAACCGTTGGCGGGTGAGGGCTTGGGACCGCCGGCACAGTTCCTCCAATCGAGTGGCGGCCTCGGGTGAGAGCAGGGTGGCAAAATCACTGACCGACGACGGGCCGCGCCGGAGTACCGAGTCTACTTGCTCGGTATTCGACGACCGGGCCTGACTCATCAAACCCTCTAAAGGCAAGGCATCGAAGGCCTCGACGAAACTCATGTCGGGCGACCATAGCTGTGGAGTCTCTGCAGGCAAGCGGGCGCTCCGCGGGATCGGGCCTGCGCTCGCAGGGAACGTGGGGACAGGTGGGGCTTTCGCGCCGGCGCGCGAGGGGAATTATAGGGTGTCGACGTTCCTACGCTCGCTGCGGCCCGGTCCCGCTCCGCGTGACGTATTTGGGGAGGGGCGCTCCGCGGGATCGGGCCTGCGCTCGCAGGGAAGCTCGGGTAAGGGTGGGCTTTCGCGCTTTGCGCGAGGGGGTGAGGGTGATCGCCTCCTACGCTCGCTCCGGCTCGGTCCCGCTGCTGCCTTGGGCTAGTATTGGGTCCGGGTTCCTTGCGGTCTCCTGGTCGGAGAGGAGGGTTTAGAGAGGCGTCATCGGGACTCCAGTTGGCGAACAAGGGCGTCGCGGGCGGGGAGGATGCCTTTGTAGGCGGCGATGGCTTCAGGCATCGAGCGGAGTTGGGTGGCCAGTTGATTGCGGGCGCCGGGGGCCTGGAGCACGCGCTCGAGCGGGTGCACGGTGAGGTGGATGGCGAAGAGGAGGCCGCCGCTGTTCGGAAGGGCCCGGAAGGCCTGGTGTTCGAGCCGTAGCCAGGTGGTGTCGAGGGTGGCGTCGTCGGTCAGTCGGGGCAGGTTGCGATCGGGGTGGGCATTGCGTTCGCCGTGGGCGGTCAGGCCCCAATTGTCGCGTTCGAAGGTTTGTCCCGGCTGCAGCCGATCCAGAAAGGCTCGGATTCGTGCTCCCAGCGTGGCGTTCAAGGTGGGCACATCGGCGTGGATGGCATCGACGGTTTTGCCGAGCTTCTCGCGGAGGTCCCAGGCCGATGGAAAGCAGACTGCTCCGGCGACCAGTCTGAATTGGCCAGACGCATCCCGCCGCAGGAGCAGTAGGTCGGGCTCCCAATTGAGGGACAGGCTCTTGAGCAGTCCGTCGGGTCGCGGGTCCGGGTGGGGGGAGCTTTCTTTGGGAAAGGGCGCGTCGGGGAAGAGGGCCAATGCCTCGAGCAGGACGGGAGTGGCTTCGTCGGTCCAGGCCAAGTGGCGTTGGGGTTCCTGGGACAACCAGTGATGGCGATCGCGCAGGGTTTCTTGGCGCGGGTCGTCCCAACCAAACCATTCTTGACGAGGCCGTTGCATGCCGAAGCCAAAGGCAAAGGAGTCGCCCGAAAACAACCGCTCGGCCAAAGTCTCGGGGAGAACCGGTTCCATGCTGCGTACGGTGCCTCGGCAGGGCTCGGCCGCCAATGTCCAGATCGCCGGTTCGTTGTTCTGGGCACCGACGGCTTTCTCGCTCAGGGAGTTTGTCATGAGGCGGAGTCGATCAATTGAATGTGAATGATTCGCGACTCACCGCCAGAACCCCGCCAACGGGATTGCGCTCATCCTAGAACCTTGTCACAACGTCCTTATGCCTCCTTCACCCGGTTCTGGGAAATCCCCAGCGATGCCGCAGCGATTGTCGTCGATGGATGCTTACCGCGGGTTCGTGATGCTGCTGATGGCTGGCGAAATGGTTCGTCTCGGAGCCGTGGCCGCTAAGATGCCCGCCGACAGTGTGTGGCATTTCTTTGCCCACCATCAGGACCATGTGGATTGGCAGGGGTGCACGCTCCATGACCTGATCCAACCGTCCTTTTCTTTTCTGGTGGGTCTGGCCTTGCCGTGGTCCATCGCTTCGCGTCAGCAGTCGGATCAGGGCTTCTTGCGGATGTTCTTCCACACGCTGTGGCGGGCTTTGGCGTTGTCGGCGCTGGGCATTGCGTTGCGATCGACCCATGCGTCGCAGACGAATTTCACCTTCGAGGACACGCTCACCCAAATTGGTTTGGGCTATACTTTCTTGTGGCTTCTGGCCTGGCGGAGTGTGCGGACGCAAGTGGTTGGACTGGTGGCCATTCTTCTGGGGTATTGGGCTTGGTTTGCTTTGGCTCCGTTGCCCGGTCCGGAGTTTGACCCCTCGAGCGTCGGTGTGTCGGCCGATTGGATGCAGCAGCACGGCTTGAGCGGTTTTGCAGCCCACTGGAACAAGAACGCCAATCCGGCTCACCACTTTGAGGTGTGGTTCCTCAATTTGTTCCCGCGCGCTAAGACATTCCTCTTCAATGGCGGTGGCTATCTGACGCTGAGTTTCATTCCCACGCTGGGTACGATGATTTGCGGTTTGTTGGTGGGTGGATGGCTGCGCCGCGAGGACGTCCCGATCGGCCGGCGGTTATTCCGGATCGCCCTGGTAGGAGTGTGTGGATTGGGAGCCGGTTGGTTTCTCGATCGAGCCGGAATCGCTCCGGTGATCAAACGCATCTGGACACCGTCCTGGGTGCTTTTTAGCGGCGGATGGTGCTGCTTGCTGCTTACGGGCTTCTATTGGGTGGCCGATCGCCTGAAACAGTCTTGGCTGACCTTCCCGCTTCAGGTAGTAGGTATGAACTCCATCTTCATGTACGTCACCAGCCACCTCTGGGATGGCTTCTTCCGTGACAACGTGCGGACCCATCTGGGCAAGACGTTCTGGCCGGATCACTTTGGGGTGTATGCGCCGGCGGTGGAAGGGGCGGCGGTGCTCTCGATTTTCTGGGCGATGTGCTGGTGGTTGTGGAAGAAGCGTCTCTTTATCCGCATTTGACGGGTCAGTGGTTCGCTGTGGGCGTGGGTGAATGAACAACAGGATGAAACGAGGAGTGATGAAGGTTGGATTCCTAAAGTCGGTGCAAGCACTGGTGCCCTACCCGGCGCGCAAACTGGGTCATGCCGTGGGTTGGATCACGGCGACCGCACTGGCATCGGCGTCGCTGGCTTGGTCCGTGGCCGCCGAAGGGATCGACGCCAAGACGCGGGTGCTCTTCGAGCGTCATTGTCTGAATTGCCATTCCACAGCGAAGCACAAGGGCGACCTCGATTTGGAGCAGGTGCTTCAGCCGGGTGCGGAGTCGACCGATCCCAAGGTTTGGCAGCAAGTGCTGGAACAGGTTTCCGTCGGTGAAATGCCTCCGAAGGATCAGCCGGCCATGGACGCCAAGGCGCGGGAGCAATTGATGGCGGGAGTGCGGGGGTTGCTCGATCGCTGGGCCCGAAAAAATGCCGGGGATCCCGGACCGGTGGTACTGCGGCGTTTGGCGAATGCGGAGTACACCTACACGATCCGCGATCTAACCGGTGTGGAGTCTCTCGATCCAGCCCGTGAATTCCCCGTGGATTCGGCCTCGGGTGAGGGGTTCATGAACGTGGGACAATCGCTGGTGATGTCGCCTTCGCTGGTCACCAAATACCTGGATGCGGCCAAGGAGGTGGCGCGCCATGCGGTCCTCCTTCCGGATGGAGTGAGGTTTTCGTCGAGCACCTCACAGCGTGACTGGACTGAGGAACGCCTCGCGGCCATCCGGCAGTTCTACGGGCGCTACACCCAGAACGGCGGGGGCACTGCGGTCAACCTCCAGGGCATTCAGTTTGACACGCGTGACGGGGGCGTGCTGCCGCTGGCTCGGTATCTGGACGCCACATTGGAACTGCGGGCGGCGGGGCGTTCCCGGACCGCGACCCACCTCGAGGCGTTGGCCCGCCTTCGAGGGCTTAATGTCCGGTATTTAAGCCGACTGTGGGCCGATTTGAACCAGTCCGAGCCGTCTCCGCTGTTGGATGCAGTCCGGGCCCGTTGGCGCGAGGCCCAGTCGGGTGAGGGCGCTGCCGTGGCCGCGGTGGTGGAGTCGTGGCAGCGTTCGGTCTGGCGATTCACTACGGTCGGTCACATTGGTAAGCGGGATGGTCCTAGTGCCTGGCAGGTCCCGATCTCTCCGTTGGCCACTGCTCGTGAGACGCGGCTCAAGCTGCCGGCTCCGGATGCCTCTGGGGAGGTTCGTGCTTTTCTGGTGAGCTCCGATGCGGGAGATGGTTCGGCGGCGGATGTGGCGTTGTGGTCCAATCCGCGCTTGGTGGTTCCCGGTCGACCGGATGTGCCGTTGAGTCGGTTGCGTTCGGTCATTCATGGCCTAGATCAAATCCGGGGTCCGCTCTTCTCTCAGGCGGCGGCGTGTCTGAATGCCGCGGCCGAGCTGACAGAAGTTCCCTCCGGCGAGGCGCTGAGCGCGCTGGCTCGCTCCAAGAATCTCGACTCGCAAGTGTTTATGGCTTGGTTGGAGGCGTTGGGGATGCGTTCGGGAGGCACCCGCATCGAGGGACTCATCACCTCCACCCTCGAGAGCGCGCAGGGGTATTCGTTTATTCAGGGCTGGACCGCTGCGGATGCCTTGAGTGTCACGGCCAATTCTTCAGATCGCGAGGTCCGGGTGCCGGGCCTGATGCGGCCCCACAGTGTCGCCGTGCATCCGTCGCCCTCGCGTCGCGTGATCGTGGGATGGCGAGGGCCGGTAGCGGGAACCTTCAAGGTCGAAGGCTTGGTGCAGCACTCCCACACCGAATGCGGCAACGGCGTGAGTTGGGTGCTGGAACTCCGTCGGGGTGCCACGCGCCAGACGCTGGCCTCCGGTGTCTCGCAAGGGGCCAAGGAAGTACGTTTCGGACCGCTGCCTCCTGTGACGGTGAGCGTGGGCGATGTGGTGTGCCTGTCGGTGGGGCCGCGTGACGGCAACCACTCCTGCGACCTCACCCGCGTGGACTTGCAGTTGACCGAGTCTCAGAATGCCGCGCAGGTCTGGAGCTTGTCCGGCGATGTGTCGCCCGCCATCTTGGCCGGCAATCCCCACGCTGATCGGTTGGGCCATCCCGCGGTGTGGCATTTTTTTAGCGAGCCGGAGGCACGCGGCGGTGCGCTGGAAACCACGATCCCTGAGGGCTCGATCCTGGCCCATTGGCGCGCGGCCGCCTCCATCGAAGAAAAGCGCCGGTTGGCTGCAAATCTCCAAGCCGTGTTCTCTTCTGAGCCCGCGGCCTTGGGCAAGGATGCTCCCGATGCGGTCTTGCGCCGCCAGTGGACCTCTCTTCAGGGACCGTTGCTCGGGGCTGTTCTCCGTGGCCTCTTGCAGCAGTCGGAGCCGGCGCCCTCCGCCTCTGCAGCTCATGAAGGCCCGGGTCCTGAGCCTGCCCTCTTTGGGAAGAATCCCGTCTCCGCTTCTTCTCGGGTCGCCCCTCAGGATCTCTGCGTGAAGGCTCCGTCGGTGGTGGAAGTTCGGCTGCCGGCCGAATGGGCAGCCGGTGGCGAACTGGTGGCCACGGCCACGTTGGATGTCTCCGCGGGCCCTGAAGCCAGTGTTCAAATGCAAATCCTGCCGCAGCGTCCGGCCTCGCTCGCGCTGGTGCCGGGAGCGGTGAGCACGAAGGGCGGAAAGGGTACCTGGTCGGATGGCGAGTTGCCCACGCAGTCGGATCTGCCGGTGCTGGTGGCGGACGGGGGGCTCGCGCGCCGCCGTTGGGACCAAGGGCTCGAGCGCTTCCGCGCACTGTTTCCGGCCGCGCTGTGCTACACCAAGATTGTGCCCGTCGACGAGGTCGTCACGCTGACTCTCTACCATCGCGAAGACGATGCCCTGCGTCGCTTAATGCTCACTCCGGCCGAGACGGCCGAACTGGAGCGCCTCTGGTCGGAGTTGCACTACATCAGTCAGGATGCCTTCAAGTTGGTCGATGCGTTCGAGCAGTTATGGCAGTTCGCCACCCAGGACGCCGACCCCAGCGCGTTCACGCCCATGAGGGAGCCCATCCGCCGCCGGGCCGACGAGTTTCGGCGTCTGCTAGTGGACACCGAACCGGCCCACCTGCAATCGACCCTCGCCTTTGCGGCTCGTGCCTATCGCCGGCCGCTGCAAGCGGGAGAGGTGGATGCTTTGAAGGGTCTCTACGGACGCCTCCGTGGCGACGGTCTTACCCACGAGGAATCCGTCCGTGGGGTGCTGGCGCGGGTGTTGGTGTCGCCGGCGTTTCTGTACCGAGTTGAGCAACCCGGTTCTGGAGTGGCCTCCACTCGGGTCAGTGACGTGGAGTTGGCCACGCGGTTGAGCTATTTCTTGTGGGCTTCAACGCCCGACGCCGAGTTGATGGTTGAAGCCGTGGCAGGGCGTCTTCATCGGCCGGAAGTCTTGCGTGCCCAGACCCGGCGGATGCTCAAGGATCCCAAGATCGGCCGCTTGGCCACCGAGTTTGCCTTGGCTTGGCTGCATTTGTACGACTTCGAGACGTTGGACGAGAAGAGCGAGCGGCATTTTCCCGAGTTCCGCGGACTGCGCGGCGCCATGCGCGAAGAGACGGTTCGTTTCTTCACCGACCTCTTCCAGAACAATGGCCCGGTGCTCGACATCCTCGACGCCGACCACTCCTTCCTGAACGCCGATCTGGCGCGATTCTATGGGGTGACGTCGGTGAGCTTCACTCGATCCAACGAATGGAAGCGGGTGACGGGCCTCCGACCGATCGCGCGCGGTGGCATTCTCGGCCAGGCGTCCACTTTGGCGCGTCAATCGGGTGCCTCGCGTACCAGCCCCATTCTCCGGGGTAATTGGATCAGCGAGGTGATCCTCGGCGAGAAACTGCCCAAGCCTCCGAAGGATGTGCCGCGTTTGCCTGAGGACGAATCGCTCGAGCAACTCACCGTGCGGCAACTCACCGAGAAACACAGTTCGGATCCGAAGTGCTCGGGCTGTCACCGTCGCATCGACGCCTACGGGTTCTCGCTGGAATCCTTCGACGCGGTGGGCCGGTTCCGTGAACGGGATCTCGGCGGCCGGGCCATCGAGGCCCGGGCGACGGCCCTCGACGGCACCGTGCTCGAAGGCGCGGCCGGGTTGCGGCGTTATTTGTCCCATCAACGTAAGGAGGCCTTTTTGCGGCAATTCAACCGCAAGCTTCTGGGCTACTCGCTGGGTCGCGGCGTGATCTTGTCGGACGAGCCCTTGTTGAGCGATTTGCAACGCAAGCTCTCTTCCCGAGAGGCCCGGGTTCAGGGCGCCGTTGAAACCATTGTCTCCAGCTCCCAATTTGTCCGGATCCGTGGGATGGACCGCAAACCCGAAGAATAACCCCAACCCTCCTGAATCAACTACCATGCCCCAACATTCACTGAATCGGCGTACGTTTCTCCGAGGCGTCGGCGTCTCTATGGCGTTGCCCTGGATGGAATCTCTCACGGTCTGGGGCGACACGCCGCCGTCGGGCCAACGTCCGGCTAGCGAGGCACCCGTGCGCATGGCAGTGCTCTTCTCCGGCAACGGGTTTCACTCCAAGGAATGGTGGGCTCGGGGTGAAGGAGCACAGATGGAGCTCGGCCAGGTGTTGGCCCCGCTGCAGGACTTCCGCCAGAAGACCGTATTCGTTCGAGGCCTTTACAATGCCGAGGCGCTCAAGGGAAACATCCACAGCTCGCAAACCGGCAATTTGCTTTCCGGCGCGTCGCTGGCCTCGGGAGGTGAGATTCGTTCGGGCACCAGCTTGGACCAGTTCGTGGCGCAGGCGCAGGGCCGGACCACCAAGGTGCCGAGCCTGGTCTTGGGCTGCGAGAAGTCGAATCCCTCGGTCCACAAGAACTACTCGATGCTTTATAGCTCGCACATCTCGTGGACCTCGCCGACGACTCCCACGCCGCTAGAAATTTATCCGGCGCTGGCCTTCGACCGGTTGTTCAAGGATTCCAACGAAAAGGGCGACCGCAGTGTGCTCGATGCCGTCTTGTCTGACGCACAAAGCCTGCGCCGGCAAATTAGCATCAACGACCGTCGCAAGCTCGACGAGTACCTCGATTCGGTTCGCGACGTGGAGCAGCGCATCGACACTGCCGGCAAGAAGGGCGAACTGCAGGGCTGGCGGCCGACCTTGTCGAAGCCCGACATGGCCCGCCCGGCGGACGGCATTCCGCAGGACATCGCTGAGCACATGAAGCTCATGTGCGACATCTTGGTGCTCGGGTTTCAAACCGACACGACGCGGATCACCACGCTCAAGCTCAACAACGACCACAGTTCGCTGCGGTTTCCGAATCTCGGTGTGGACTACATGATCCACCATTTGCTCTCGCACAGCGATTCGGCCGACTGGCTCAAGGTGAACCAGTTCTTCGTGAAGCAACTGGCCTACATCGCCCGCAAACTGGACGCCATTCAGGAAGGGGAACGCACCCTGCTCGACAACACGATGCTGCTGTATTGCTCGTCGATGCTAAACGGCAACCACGATGCCAACCAATTGCCGGTGGTGTTGGTTGGTGGCGGTGGTGGTCGCATCCGTGGCGGTCGGGTTCTCGACTACAAGGAAAAGCCCAATCGCCAAATGTGCCGGTTGTTCTTGTCGATGATGGACAAAATGGACGTGCGGCCCGGCACCTTTGGCGACGCCCGACAGGCGCTCGACGAATTATAATTGGGCTCCGCGGGATCAGTCCGCGCTCGCAGGGAACGTTGGGACAGGAGGGGCTTTCCAGCGCTATCGCGCTGGGGGGACTAGGATGTCGACGTTCCTATGCTCGCCGCGGACTGATCCCGCTACGCTGCGGTTTTGGAAGGGCTCCGCGGGATCAGGCGCTCCGCTCGCAGGTAAGCTCGAACAAGGAAGAGCTTTCGCGCGATGCGCGAGGGGGGTGAGGTGGATCGCTTCCAATGCTTGCTTCGGCCTGACCCCGCTACGCTGCGGTTTTGGAAGGGCTCCGCGGGATCAGGCCGGACGCTTTCAGGCCAGCGTTGAGCCCCTCCCCGGGGAAGTTTAGGGAAGGAGCAGTCGGCGGAGGGCGTCGTAGTCGCTGACCACGGCGGTGGCGTCTTGAAGCTTCTCGGCCGGCAGGGTGTTGGTGATACCGATGACGCGCATGCCCGCCGCGCGGGCGGCGGCGACTCCGGCGGCGGAATCTTCGATGACCACGCAGTCGGTTGGGGCCACTCCGAGCAAGGTCGCAGTGTGCAGGAAGATGTCGGGCGCCGGTTTGCCTTTGGCGACATCTTGGGCGCTAACCACCTTTTCGAAATGGGGCCGCAGCCCTCGCATCGCCAGCACGGCGGCGATCACCTCGTGGTTCGATCCCGAGGCCAAAGCCATCCGGGTTTGTCGAGCGAGGTCAGACACCAGGGCCGGGATAGGTGGGAAGATGGGTTGGGCGGCTTCGAGCAAGGTCATGAAGCGGCCCTGTTTCCAAGCCATCAGCTCGTCGAAGGGCTGGGGCGGCGAGTGTCGGGCGATGAAGTCCAACCACAACGCTTTGTCGGAGCGGCCGTAATAATCAGGGAAGTGGAAGCCGTGGGTTTGTCCGTAACCCATTTCTTCGAAGACCACCTGGAAGGCTTTTTCGTGCAGCGGTTCGCTGTCCACGATCACGCCGTCCATGTCGAATATCACCGCCGCGTAAGGTCGCATTGCGGGGAGATTGCGCCCGGGACATCGGTCTCGGTGCAAGTGGGAAACGAAGGTCCCAGAGAGTCCCCGAGGGCTCGGCCTCAGGTTCCCCGAATCCTGTCCATCACTGCGCGATGCAGTAGAGCGCGTTGTGGGTGCGGACGAAGATTTCGCCGTCCGAGAAGGCTGGGGTGGAGTTGGAGAGTTCGCCCAGTGGGTTGGAGGCGATGACTTCGAACTTCGGTGCGGCCTTGAGGACCAAGGTGTCGCCCGACTGATTGACGAGGTAAATCCGGTTGCCGACGCGGACGCCCGTGGCCCAAGTGGCGTTGGCTCCACCGGAGGCCGGGAGACGCTCCTCGAAGACCATCTTACCGTCGGACATCCGGTAGCACTGGAAGAATCCGTCGGTGACGCTCACATAGGCATGCCCTTCGTGGATAATGGGCGATCCGATGGTGTGCTTCTTCATGCGCTGCTCGTGGAAGATTCGCTGGCTGGTGCGGTCACCCTCGCCACCCGGGGCGATGGCCACCAGGCCGCCGAAGAATCCGCCCATGGTCAGGAGAGTGCCTTCGCCAAAGGTGGTGGAACTGTACACCAGCGGATTGATGCCGTCGGTGGACCAGAGTTCGTGGCCGTCGGCCGGAGCGAAGGCGCGAATCTTGTTGGCGACAGGCAGGATGAGTTCATCGCGTCCCTTCGCCCGGATGACCAGCGGGGTGCTGAAGGTGCCCAAGGCCCCGTCGTTCTTTCCGGCGAATCCGTCGAAACGCTCCGCGGGAGGCTGTTCTTTGAGGGCGACCTTCCACTGCTCTTTCCCGGTTTTCTTGTCCAAGGCATACAATGCGGAGAACTCACCGGGGCCGTGGTAGACAATCACTCGATCTCCGTGGATGACCGGTGAGGAGCCTTGTCCCCATTCGTGACGTTGCTTGCCGAGGTCGGCCTTCCAGAGGGTCTTGCCCGCGAAGTCGTAGGCCACGATCCCGGCCGATCCGAAGCTGGCCACGACTCGCTGTCCGTCGGTGACTGGCGAGGCGGCGCAGTGCGGGTTGGTCTTGTGGCGAGGGTCGTTTTCTTCGTAGGGGACGCCTTGTTGCCAGCGGAGTTTGCCCGTCTTCCGGTCGAAGGCCATGAGCGTCCGCTGCTTGCCGTCTTGCAGGGCCTGGGTGATGAACACTGTGTCGCCCCAGACAATGGGCGAGGAGTTCCCGGCTTCCGGCAGTTCAGATCGCCACCGCATGTGCTCGGTCTTGCTCCATCGTTCTGGAAAGCGGGTTTCGGGCGTGGTGTTGTCTTGGTTGGGGCCGCGCCAGGAGGGCCATTGTGCCGCGCACAGGGTTCCGGCAGTGGTGGCCCCCAGGAATACGAGGCGGGCGAGGGCGACGCGCAGGGAGTTCATGGTGTGGGAGTATTCACGACACGGCCGGCTTCGCCAAGCTGACAGACACACCACGGATCTCCCTGCGGAGACATGGAATTGGGATGGGTATGTTTCTGGAAGGAGTCCGTTCGGAGTGCCCCAACGGGGCACCTTATACCAGCCCAGGGCAACGCCCTGGGATCGAAGATCAACAAAGTTTGGCGTTCTGAAGGAACGCTGCATACCACTGGATCGACAACGGGCGGGGGCGTTATGCGGCGTTCCTTCAGAACGCATCCTCTTCCGCGTATTCCCAGGGTTTCACCCTGGGCTGGTATGCAGTGCCCCGTTGGGGCACACAGCCTCGTTCGCAGACGATGACTCGCGGGAAAAGGCGCAGGGTGGGGTTGACAGAACTCGCGAGGCGGAAGGCGCAGGGTGGGGCTGAGGGTTCTCTAGCCAGTGCGGCCAAATCGCTTTTCCAAATCACGCCAGCCCATCTCGATCATCGTGGGGCGACCGTGCGGGCAGGTGTAGGGCATGGAGCACTTCTTGAGGTCGACGATGAGTTGATCGAGTTCTCGTCCCGAAAGCGGGTCGTTGGCCTTGACCGCGTGACGGCACACGGTCTTGGCGATCACGTCCTCGCCCAGTCGCATTAAGTTCACACCGGAGCCCGCGGCTTTGAGGGCGTCGATCAGGTCCAGCGTGAAGCGCTTGGGGTGGTTGGACTTCACCATGGGCGGGAGTGCATCGAGCAAGAAGGTGCGGTCACCGAACTCGCTCAGCCCGATGCCCATGCGGGTCAGGGTCTCGAGATTGCCGCGCACGAATTCGGCATCGCGCACCGAGAGTTCCACGGTCTCTGGTAAGAGGAGTCGCTGAGAGGCCGCCTGATGACCGGCCTCGAGCCGCTGAAGCATTTGCTCGAAGAGGATGCGTTCGTGGGCCGCGTGCTGGTCGAGCAGCACTAGCCCGCGTTCAGATTCGAGCAGCACATACAGACGGCCCACGACACCGATGATTCGCAGCGGCCGCTGGAGCAGGGCGACGGGCAGCGCACCCATACCCGACGGGAGCGGGGCGGTAGGCAGGTTGGGATGGGGAGGGTGGGCAGGGTGAGCCGAAGAAATCAGGTGGCTCGGACCCGAGGGCGCCATTGGGCTCTGGGTCACCGCGGCCGGTGGTGTGCCCGGGAGGGGGCGAGCGGCTGGCTCCGACGGTCGGGTGAACGAGGGTTCGGCGAATAGCTGTGCCGCGATGGAATCGGGTTCGGGCAACCCCGCGGCCGAAGCCGCATCGGTCTCCGTGGTGGGGAGATCGAGGGCAGGCTTCGTGACTGGGAAGACAGCGGGTGGGTTCGGCTCCGCCCGCTCCGTGCCGGAGAATCCCGGCAGCAGGGTAGACTGGGTGGTGGTCGGGGAATGCGGAGTCGAAGGGTATCCCGTGGCCTCGCCTATTAGCATCGGGAGTCGCAGATCGGGGGTGAACCTCTCGGCCTCGGGATGTGCTTGGTGAAACTTCAGCAATGTGTCTCGGATGGCCTTGGCCACGAGGCGTCGTACGGCGGCTTCTTCCCGGAACTTCACCTCGCGTTTTTGCGGGTGGACGTTGACGTCGACGGCCGCCGGATCGATTTCCAGGAACAGGCAACAGACGGGATAACGCCCGCGCATCAAGGCTGTGTGATAGCCCTCAGCTAGGGCAAAATGGAGCCCGCGATTCTCGACGGGGCGTTGATTGACGAAGAGGTGTTGTTCGTCGCGTGAACTGCGCGAGACACCGGGCGCTCCGATAAATCCCCACAAACGGAACCGCGAGAGTTTGCCCGAATCGCGCAGCACCCAATCTTCTTCGGGTCCGGCGTCGGGTGCCTCTTCGATGCCGGCCGAAAAATCGAGTGGCAACCAGGGGGTTTCGGCACCGTGCAATTGGCGCAGCCGTTCCTTGAGTGCGGTAAAACGGTCGGCATCAGAACTCCAAGGCACCGGTGGCAATTGCCAGGCTTGCCGCCCATCGGTGATAAAACTAAAGCCTACCTGGGGCCAGGCCAGGGCTACCAGAGTGAGGTAATGTTGGATGTGGGCGCGCTCGGTTTCTTCGGCGCGGAGAAATTTCCGGCGGGCGGGCAGGTTGAAGAAGATTTGCCGCACCTCGATGGTGGTTCCGGAGGGCGATGCTGCGGCTTTTACTTCGACGATCTTGCCGCCGTTGACCACGACCTGGGTGGCCTCGCCGGAAGTGTCTTCGCGTTCGCGGGTGGTGATTACGAACCGGCTCACGCTGGCGATGCTGGGCAGGGCTTCACCCCGGAAGCCCATGGTGGCGATGGTGGTGAGGTCTTCGGCGCGGGTGATCTTGGAGGTGGCGTGGCGTTCTAGGCAGAGCAGGGCGTCGTCGCGGCTCATGCCCCGGCCATCGTCGGTGACGCGGATGAGGCTGCGCCCACCGGCTCCGATTTCGACGGTGATGCGGGTGGTGCCGGCATCCAATGAGTTCTCGACCAGTTCCTTGACCACGCTGGCGGGA
>SXGR01576316.1_pt1 | contig 27493 bp, 26 predicted proteins | sample 3174711 | NCBI WGS metagenome assembly SXGR01 (sample SAMN11356860, study PRJNA531348) | freshwater metagenome | isolation source: freshwater sample F1-60 | place: China: Fuxian Lake, Yuxi | collected 2017-12-25
GTCAAGAACAAGGTCGCCGCGCCATTCCGCCAAGCCGAGTTCGACATCGAGTTCGGCAAGGGGATCTCCACGTCAGGTTGCATACTTGACCTCGGCATCGAGCACGAGATTGTCACCAAGTCAGGTTCGTTCTTCTCTTACGGCGAGGAACGGATCGGACAAGGGCGCAATAACGCGAAGACCTACCTCGATGAAAACCCGAAGATGGCGAGAGAGATCGAGGAGAAGATCTACGCCATCGTTGGCGTTGATGACGATCTAGTAGTGCCGATTGAGCACGATCCAGACGTCGAAGTGCCGGCCCTTGCCGACAAAGCTGCCGCCGGTGACGAGCCGACTGCAGAGGCCGCTTGAGCCTTTGGCTGGCAGCCCTCTAGATCCGGATCAGAGGCTCCAAGACGCGCTCGGTCGCGCCTTCGCGTTCATCGCCAAGCGCGAACGGACCGTTGCGCAGGTTCGCGCGCGACTCCAGCGCGATCGAATAGACGAGGCGACAATCGCGTCGGCTCTCGCCCAGATGGTCTCCGACGGCTACCTCAGCGACCACCGCTTCACCGTGCTCTACGCGGAGGACCGTCGCGCCATCGACGGCTGGGGAAACGAGCGGATAATCACCAATCTTCGCGAGGCTGGAATCTCCTCAGAGATCATCGACGCCGTCGTAGGTTCGCGCGGCCACGCCGACCAGGTCGATGACGCAATCCGTGTGCTCGATCAGCGGATTGGTGCGAAACCTCAGGACGAGCGTGAGCGCGAGCGGGCGCTCGGAATGCTCGCGCGCCGCGGATATAGCGTCGAGATCGCCTATGACGCGGTGCGCGCCTTTGAGCGCGCTTAGCGGCAGTCGCGCTAGCCTTCCGGTCTAATGGCTGGCCTCGCGTATCATTTGACGACCTTCGGCTGCCAGATGAACGTGCACGATTCGCAGCGGATTGAAGGCCTGCTCGAATCACTCGGTTACGAGGAAGTGGCCGAAGCGAGCCTCGCCGATTTGATTCTGCTCAATACCTGTTCAATTCGCGAGAGCGCCGACCGCCGTTTGGCGACGCAGCTCGGCAACGCGAAGCGCTTCAAGGCGGCGCGCCCAGGCGTCGTGATCGGTGTCGGCGGCTGCTGGGCTCAGTCGCTCAAGGACGAGGTCTTCGCGCGCTACCCGTTTGTTGACGTCGCCTTCGGGCCAGGGCAGGTAGACCAGCTTGGCGCATTCCTGCTTTCTGATTCGCTCACGGCTCAGGGTTATTTCGAGTTTGAGGGGTTCACGGCGGATCTGCCGATGCGCGCCAAGCAGACCGCCGCGGCGTGGATGCAGATCAGCGTTGGCTGCAATCAGCGCTGCTCGTACTGCATCGTCCCGTCAACCCGTGGCCTCGAGCGCAGCAGGCCGCTGGAAGATCTTGTCGCCGAAGCAGAGCGGCTTGTCTCGCGCGGCGCTCGGGAAATCACCTTGCTCGGCCAGAACGTCAATTCCTATGGTCGCGATCTCCGGCCACAGCGCCGTAGCTTCGCGGAGCTTCTTGTCGCCGTCGACGCAGTCGACGGAATCGACCGGCTTCGCTACATGAGTCCGCACCCTCAGGACATCGGCGCCGAGGTAATTGCCGCACACGTTGAGTTGGAATCTCTCTGCGAGCACATCCACCTTCCGCTGCAATCAGGCTCATCGAAGATCTTGAAAGCGATGCGCCGCACATACAACCGTGAGCGATACTTGGAGCGCGTTGCGATGATTCGCGAAGCGGTCCCAGAGATCAGCCTCACTACCGACATCATCGTCGGCTTCCCAGGTGAAAGCGAGGAAGACTTTCAGCAGACGCTCTCCCTCGCTGAGCAGGTTAAGTTCGACGCCGCTTACACCTTCTGCTACTCGCCGCGGCGCGGCACCGAGGCGGCGGGAATCGCTGAGCGGGTCGTTAGCCCTGAGCTCGCCAGCGAACGGATTGGGAGGCTAATTGAGGTCGTCCAGCGCAGCGCACACCAGCGCGCGCAGCGCTTCGTGGGCCACCGGGTGGAGGTTCTCGTTGAAGGTCACTCGCGCACTAATCTCGAGCGGCTGCGTGGGCGCACACGTCACAACAAGGCCGTCAACTTTGATGGCATCGCCGAGCCGGGCGAGCTGATTGAGGTCGAGATTGATCGCGCCAGCAGCGCCTCGCTGGGCGGCCGCGCAACGCTCGTTGCTAGTGCGACTCGCTAGCGCTTATCGGCTTGGCGCTCAGCTATTTCGGAGGTGAAGTCGGCGCTGCCCAGCCGCCGCACAACGGCGCCCATCAGGCTCGGCGCTAGCTCGGAAGCTTTCGTTGCTGCGCGCACCGTAAGCGGCGCGACGTCGACTTCGCCGCGGTCGTTCTCGATCGCGTTGCGCACTGCCCTGGCGACGTCCTCGGGCGAACTCGTCCCTACGTAGCCCGGCAGCTCTACCTCGCTCTCGTGGAACATGCCGGCGTCGCGGACGAAGCCCGGAAAAATAACGCTGACACCAACACCGCTTCCAATTAGATCGGCGCGCAATCCAGCGCCGAAGCCGCGAAGCGCAAACTTGGTCGTCGAGTAAAGGCTGCTACCGGCCGTGGCGACTTTCCCGGCCAGCGATGAGATCAGGACGATCTGACCGCTGCCGCGCGCCTTCATCGGGCCGGCCAACTCGCGAGCCATCATCACCGGGGCTCGGAGATTGACGTCAAGGGCGCGATCGATTTGCTCGACCGAGAAGTCCTCCAGCGGCCCTGACGCCGGCAGTGCGGCGTTGGCAATTAGGATGTCGATCCCTGAATGATCAGCTAGCAACCGCTCGAGCTGCGAGCGGTCGGCCAGATCGGCGAGCGCGACGCTGGCACCGGTCTGCTCGGCGATCCGCTCAAGTACGTCGGCGCGTCGGCCGCTGATCGTCAGCTCCGCGCCGCAGCTACTGAGTTCGTGGGCAATCGTTTCACCGATTCCGCCGGTAGCGCCGGTCAGGAGGACGCTCTTGCCTTGAATCTGCACAGGCGCATTGTCGCACGCGCCGCTACCGTTGCGGCGGTGAGCGACGAAGAGAGAGGCGAATCGGGCAGTGCGCCGGCTGTGCTGGCGCTATTTGGGCCAACGTCGGTTGGGAAGAGTGAGGTCGCCGTGGCGCTTTCTGAGCAGCTGGCCGCCAGCGGCGCGGGCAGCGTTTTGATCGGCGCCGACTCGATGCAACTCTACGAAGGGCTCTCGCTGGTCAGCGGCGTAGCCAGCGAAAAGCAGCGAAGGCGCGCCGACCACCGTTTGATCGGTTGCGTACCGATCGACGTTGAGTTCAGCGTCGCTCAGTACAGCGAGCTCGCGCACGCTGAGATTGACGGCGCACTTGCTGCTGGCGTGCAGCCGATCGTCGTCGGAGGCAGCGGCCTTTACATGCAGGCCGCGCTGACCGAGATGCCGCTGCGCCCCCAGGTCTCGCCCGGCCTCGAGCAGGGGCTGCAGGCGCGCCTCGAGGCCGAGGGAGCTGAGGTGCTTCACGCCGAGCTTGCTGCGGGGGCTCCAGCGGCCGCTTCGCGGATCGACGCTGGAGATCGCCGCCGACTAGTGCGCGCGCTCGCACTGCTAAGCGAAGGTCACTCGCTTGACGATCAAGCCGGCGGACTCTGGATCTCGCAGATGAGGCATCCAACCCGCCTTATCGGCCTTGTTCGCGAGCGGGACGAGCTTTACGAGCGGATCGATGCCCGTGTCGACGCGATCGCTGCCGCCGGCGGCGCTGAAGAAGTTGCCGCTGCGCTCGCGGCCGGCGCTTCGCGCACGGCGCAGATGGCGCTCGGCTTTCGCGAGCTGCCCCGCGGCGAGCTGCAGGAGATGAAGCAGGCTACGCGCCGCTACGCCAAGCGCCAACTGACCTGGCTGCGCAGGTTGGAGGTCGCCGAGCTCTTCGAGCTGGGTCAAGCGCGCACAGCTCAGCAGGCAGCAGAAGAGATTCTTGCCACCGTCAAGCCGCCCGCCGCGTAGGCTTCGGTTGATGGAGCTCGAGCGGTGGCAGGCGCTTGGTAATGAATATCTGATCGTCGAACGCGAGCGGCTTCGCTTCGAGCTGAGCGCCGAGACCGTACGCCTGCTTTGCGACGAGGCCGCCGGGCTCGGTGCCGATGGGATCCTCGAACTGGCCGACGACGAGGATGATGCGGTTAGCGCAGCGCTTACGATCTGGAACTCCGACGGCTCGCAAGCGGAGCTATCCGGTAACGGGTCGCGGCAGGCGTTCCTCTACCTACGGGCCAGCGGCTGGACCGAGTCCAACTCGCTTGCGATCAGGACGCCGGCCGGAATCATTACGGCCGAGCTGACAGGACCCGACAGCGCGACGATTCAGATTGGTCAAGCGAGTACAGCGAGCAGCCAGTTTCCGGGCGGCCCCGGCGATGGTCGCAGCGAGATTGAGATCGATCAGATCAACGAACCGTTTCAGTTCGTTTCGGTCGGGAACCCGCAGTGTGCGTTCGAGGTTCAGTCGCCCGAGCTTTTGGATGCGCTCGAGCTCGACCGGATCGGACCAATCGTCGAAAACGACCGACGGTTCCCGGCGCGCACGAACGCGTGCTGGTGGACGTCTCTGGGCGAAGGCAAGATCAGGGCGCGAATCTTTGAGCGCGGAGTAGGTGAGACCACCTCCAGCGGAACCGGCGCCAGCGGCGCGGCAGTGGCGAGCGTCCTCGCCGGCGCCAGCAGCCCGGTGACCGTGCTGCTCGACGGCGGGGAACTGCTCGTCGAGGTGGATCTATCGCTCAACGTCGAACTGAGTGGAAGCGCAAACCGTGTTGAGAGGATTCGGCTAAGCGATCAGATGCTGGCACGGATCAGCAACGCTTAAGCGTCAGTTGGCATGGAGTTGCGGGTTCAGCGAACCCCAGCCACCGCCGCGGGCCAGCGCCTCGACCGCGCCGCTGACGCTGTTTCGCCTGAACAGCAGGTCCGACTTGCCGCTCAGCTCGCGCGCCTTCATCAGCGTTCCCTGCTCAGTAGTGACGACCGTTCCAGCGGTGATGTAGAGGCCGGCCTCGACGACGCAATTATCGCCCAGTGAGATGCCGACCCCCGCGTTGGCACCGATCAGGCAGCCCTCGCCGACGCTGACTTTTTCACTGCCACCGCCGGAGAGCGTACCCATCAGCGAGGCGCCGCCGCCTATGTCGGTGCCGGCGCCAACACAAACCCCTGCGCTGATGCGGCCTTCGACCATTGATTCGCCGAGCGTGCCGGCATCAAAGTTGACGAAACCCTCGTGCATCACGGTTGTACCCCGGGCAAGGTGTGCTCCAAGCCGGACGCGGTCGGCATCGCCAATCCGCACTCCCTCGGGAATGACGTAGTCGGTCATTCGCGCGAATTTGTCGACCGAGCGCACCTGAAGTGCTCGTCCGGCAGCCATGAAGCGCATCCGGGTGGCAGCAAACTCTTCGGCTGCGCACGGCCCCGCGTCTGTCCATACGACGTTTGTCAGGACGCCGAAGATTCCATCGAAGTTGAGCGTCCCAGGAGGCGCCAGGCGGTGGGAGCTCAGCTGCAGACGCAGGTATCCGTCGTAAGCGTCGGCGGCAGGTGCGCTGCAGTCTTCAATCACAGTAAACACGCAGACGCTCCGAACAGCGCGCAGGTCATCGGTGCCGACGGCATCACCGAGTTCGGCAGCTCCTAGCTGAGCGGCGTGGTGGCCGTGAATTTCAACCGTCCCCGTGCGACCGTCGTGGCCGGCGGCACGGATCAGCTCACCTGGGGCGCTGGCAAGGCCGAGAGTAGGGGCGGGGTAGAGCACCTCGAGGATGCTGCCGTTATTGGCGATCGAGGCTAGCCCAACGGCCCACGCGCCCTCTGTGGTTAGACCGGTCATCACGCCGAATCTACTGCTCTAGCTCCAATATTGCTGCTGCCGCGGCCTCGCACTCTTCGATCGACGGAACAAGCGCTACGCGCACGTAGCCTTCACCGCCACTACCAAAGATCCGTCCTGGCGCGACCAGCACGCCGGCTTCGAGCAGTCGCCGCGCGGCGGCCTCGTCGTCGCCGCCGGCTTCAACCTCGCACCAGAGGAAGAAGGATGCAGGCCCGCCGACCGATTTCAACCCGGCCCGCTCCAGCGGAGCGGTCATGATCTCTCGCTTCAGCGCGTAGCGTTCGCGCATCGCCGCCACGTGATCTTCATCGCCCCAGGCTGCAATCGCTGCGCGCTGCACGAAGTTTTGTGGCGTCACGCCAAGCGATGGACGGACGTCCTTCATTGCGCCAACCAGCAGCGGGTCGCCGCAGACCGAGCCGGAGCGGTAGCCCGCCATCGCCGAGCGCTTCGAAAGTGAATTGAAGGCGAGAATGTGTGTTGGGTCGGCGAGCTGTAAGACCGACGCAGGCTTGTCGTCGTCAAGGTAGATCTCGCTGTAGGCCTCATCAGAGGCGAGCACGACCCCGTGGCGGCGGCATCGCTCAGCTAGCTCCTCGTAAAAGGCAAGCGGGGCAGCAGAACCGGTCGGATTATTCGGCGAGTTGATCCAGATAACGGCAAGCCGCCGCCAAGCCTCGTGCGGGATCGCGTCGATGGCAGGCAGCCAGTCGGACCCTGCGTCGAGCGGCAGTTCAAGTAGCTGGCCGCCAGCGAGCCGAGTGCTCCGCGCGGCGACCGGGTAGCCGGGTGTCGTTACTGCCACCAGGTCGCGGTCGCCTCCGGCCCAGAGCAGCAGCCCTGCCAGGTGGTAGATCGCTTCCTTGCTGCCTAGCGTCGGGAGCACTTCGATCGAAGGATCGAGTCGAACGCCGTAGCGACGATCGATCCAGCCGGCGATCGCCTCGCGAAGCTCGCCCGCGCCGCTAGCGAGCGGGTAGCTGGAGTACTCCTCCTCAAGAACGGCCACAACGAGCGCTTCGCGGATGAAGCTTGGCGTTGGCTCTCGCGGCACACCGATTCCAAAATCGATCACCGATAGGCCTTTCTGTTCGCGCGCCGCCCGCGCCTCTCCTAGCTCGTTGTAGGGATAAACCCCAAGCTCCTCAACTAGCGGGTGGACCTCCATCAGCGACCCTCAAGAGCGAGGCGCTCAAGCGTTTGGTAGGAGAGGGCGAGCGCATCGAGCTCGACGCTCTCGTCGGCGGCGTGGGCCGCGGACGGTGCGCCAGGGCCGAAATTGATCGCAGCGATCCCAGCACTCTCAAAGTCAGCTACCGGAGTCCACGCCTGCTTCGGCTCAACCGGGGCACCGACAATCTCAATCAATTGGACGGCCAGCGGCTCGTCGATCCGCACCGCTCCCGATGGCGAGCTGCTTTCGATTTCAATCGCGCCGAACGGTTCACAGATCGAGCGCAGCCGTGCCTCCGCGTCGCTTAGCGAGATTCCCGGAGGGAAGCGGTAGTTGAGATAGGCGGAAGCCTCGCCAGGAATAACGTTGCGGGCGATCCCGCCGGAGACGCTGGTGACTGAGATCACCTCACGGAAGGTCAAGCCATTAAATCGATGCTCGACCGGCTCCAGTGCGGCGATCGCAGCGATCCCTTCGCCGAGGCGATCGATCGCGTTGTCGGCGAGCCATGGTCTCGCCGAATGGCCGCTGCGGCCGCTGAAGCGCCAAGTCGCGCCGCAGTTGCCAAGGCAGCCTGCCTGAATCATGTTCGCCGTTGGCTCCATCATCAGCGCGAGGTCGGCCGACCGTAGGCCGGCGTTCGCAGCCAGTAGCGGGGTCAAGGAGCTGTCACCGGCTGGGAGTTCCTCGCGGCTGAAGAAAAGAAAGCCGAAATCTACGCCGCCGCAATCGCCTCGGCCAACTCCACCGAGCGCCAGCTCGATCATCACTGCCAGCGAGCCCTTCATGTCGGAGGCGCCGAGGCCATGAACTGTTTTTGTGTCGATCGAGCCTGGGACGTTGCCTTGCGCGGGCACGGTGTCGAGATGGCCGGCAAGAATCACGAACGGCCGCTCTGCCCGCCTTCGCGCGCCGCCAATAAGGCAGCAGTCACCAAGCTCTTCAACCTCAACGCCACCGCCACGCAGGATCGAGCTGACGTGCGCGGCGATCGCCTCCTCGCCGCGGGAAGGGGAGGGAATATTGATTAATTCAAGCGCTCGGGCGCCGATTCGGCTGGCAAGTTTGTCGCTCATCGGTTCGACGCTAGCGCCCTGAGGCCTTGAATGTCGCCGCCGGACAACCGCTGATCAATTCGCGCCGCTGGCGCGCCGCGGGCTCTACACTGCGATTGACGTGCAGGAGCGCAATCGCCATGGCCGCAGCTCCGCTCCACGCGCCAGCTGCAGCGAGCGCGAGGGGCGAGCCAAGCAGCGCGCTTTCTGCATCGCCGCTTCGCCCGAAGAGCCCGATCTCAGGGAGCTCTACGAGTTGCTTGCCACGGCCGGGGTGGCCGTAGTAGGGGCCTTAACACAGCGCCGCGAGAGCGTTCATCCGAACACCTATCTTGGCTCCGGTAAGCTCGGGGAGGTTGCTGCGTTGGCTAAGGCGGCGGACGCCAACGTAATCGTCTGCGACGACGAGCTCACGCCTCGGCAGGAGCGAAATTTAGAGGCCGAGCTTTCAATCCCAGTCGTCGATCGCACCGCAGTGATCCTCGACATTTTCGCTGGCCACGCCCACAGCGCCGACGGCAAGCTGCAGGTTGAGCTAGCGCAGCTGGAATACAACCTGGCACGAATGCGTGGGCTGTGGACCCACCTCGAGCGGCTCGGGGGAGGGATCGGCACACGAGGCCCCGGTGAGAGCCAGATTGAAACCGACCGTCGGCTTGCTCGTGATCGAATCTCGACGCTGCGGCGACGGCTCAAGGCGGTCGGTGAAGCGCGCCGAACAATGAGGGCTGAGCGCGAGCGAACCAAACTGCCGATGTTTGCTCTCGCCGGTTACACCAACACCGGTAAATCGACGCTAATGGCTGCCCTAACCGGCGCTGACGTCGAAATTCGCGACCGCCTGTTCCATACGCTCGATCCAACGACGCGAGTGATGGAATTGGGCGGCCGCACGGTTCTGGCCACAGACACCGTCGGTTTCATCCGCAAGCTGCCGCACCAGCTCGTCGACGCTTTTGGCGCGACGCTCGAAGAGACGCGCCGCGCCGACCTGATCGTTCACGTCATTGACGCCTCAGCGCCGGAGGAGCTGATGGCCGAGATGCTCTCAACGGTTGAGATGACGCTCGAGCAGATCGGCGCAGACGACCAGCCAAGGCTGCTGGTTTGTAACAAGATCGACCAGGCCGATCAGGATCGCATCACTCAGCTGCGCCTGCTGCACCCCGGAGTCGTGCTGATCTCGGCGCTCGACGGAACAGGGTTGGACCAGCTGCGCTCAAGGATCGAGACGATCTTCCTCTCCGAGATGCAGGCAGTCGACCTGCTGCTTCCGTTCTCGGCCGGCGCCCAGCTAGCTGAGCTGCACACGCTTGCCGCTCAAATTGAGCGCGACGACACCGCCGAAGGCGTCCGCGTACACGCGATGTTGTCGGCTGACGCGGCCGTCCGTTTCGAGCGTTTCGCAGTTGCGCCGAGCGTGAGCGGTCGATGACCGAGCTGCGTTTCTCGAAGACCGATCGGCGCGCCAAAACGCCCACGCGAGCCCATCTTGGCGACGCGGGCCTTGACCTTTGCTGCCTCGACGCCGTTGAGCTTGAGGCCGGCCAACGCGCTCGCGTTGCCACCGGAATTGCCGTCGAATTGCCGGCCGGTCACGCCGGCTTGATCGTTCCCCGCTCCGGTTTAGCATCGCGGCACGGCCTCTCGATCGTCAATGCTCCCGGACTAATCGACGAGGGCTACCGCGGTGAGCTACAGGTCTTGCTGCTCAACACCGACTCCGAACAAGCGCTTAGCTTGAAGGCGGGGGAGAGGATCGCGCAGCTTGTAGTGATCAGCGTTGCCGAACCGGTGTTGGTCGAGGTCGATTCGCTGGACGAAAGTCCGCGCGGCGAGCAGGGCTTCGGATCAAGCGGGCGCTAGCCGTTGACGCCAGCCGCCGCGCAGGCCGCCTTGTGAGCTGCGAGTTCGAGAGCGTCATCCAGTGGAGCGAGCTCAGCGCTGGCGCCGATCGCAGTCGCGATCAGCCAGTCGGCGAACCAGCAGTTTGCTGGAAGTAGCGGCCCGTGCAGGTAGGTGCCGATCACATTGCCGTCGCGGCAGCCCTCTTCTCCACTGACGCCATCGTTGCCGTTGCCTTTGATTACGCGGCCCAGCGGCGCGCCACCGCCGATCAGGCGCGTGCGCCCGCCGTGGTTCTCGAAGCCTGCAAGGACGGCGCGCGGCGAGGCGCCAGGTAACGATGTTTCAACAGCGACGTTGCCGATCAGGCGGGGGCCTTTGCCACGCACTGTCTCGACGTTGAGGATGCCAACGCCTTCAATTCGCTCATCTGCGAGTTCGTACCAGTGGCCAAATAGCTGATAGCCACCGCAGATTCCCAGCAGTACGGCACCGTTTGCGGCCGCAGCAATCAGCCCGCTGCGCTTGTGTTCGAGCAGGTCGGCGGCGCAGCGGCGCTGATCGTCGTCCTGCCCGCCGCCAAGGTAAATCAAATCAAAGCGCTCGGGGTCAATCGTTTCGCCCAGTCCAACCGCAGTCACGTGAGATTCGATTGAACGCCAGCGGCAGCGGCTTTCGAGTACGGCGATGTTGCCCCGATCAGCGTAGATGTTCAGCTGCTCGGGGTAGAGCGCCGCGATTCGAAGCCGCGCCTTAGCCATTGAGGCAGACCACCACCGATCCAACGTACTCAGAGGTCGCAGCAATCTGCCGGCGCGGTGCGATCGCCAAACCGGCGGCAGCTCCCTCAGCCTCGAGCTGATCGGCGGTCGTGAGGTCGATCCAGTCAGTCGCAGCGCGAACGACTGTCGATCCATCTGGCGAAACGATCTCGCGCCGCCGCTCAATCCCAACCTGGCCGTCCCGTTCGCGCAGCGCCGTCGCCCTAGTCGAGTAGGAAGAAGACCCAACCGTGCAAACGTCAGCCTCGAGCTGTTCGCCGCTGCCAGCCCCTTCTTCGCCATCGCGCAGGTCCGCGATCGCCAGCGCAAGGCAGCCGCCACCGCTGAGCTGCTCGGCCGCGGCGGCGAAGAAACGCGCGCGACCTTCGGCGCCGCCGAACAGTTGAATGGTCAGCATCGGCACAATTATCAGACCGAATGCCCGATCGAGCTGAAAATCGCGAGCGTCGGCGCAGATCGTCCCAATCCCAATCGAGCCGGAACGCTCGACAAGGGTTGCAAGCAAAGAGCGATTAACTTCGAGCGCCGTTACGTCGTGGCCAAGTTCGGCGAGCATCAGCGTCACGCGACCGTTACCGGCGCCAACGTCAAGAATCGGGCCGCTGTATTGATCTGCCAGCTCACGCCAACACTCAAGGTCAGCGTCGTACGATCCACATTCGAGGTCATGCCAGATCGCCGCTTCAGAGATCATCCAAAAGACCCCTCGGCGGCCCCGCGCGAGACCAACAGCTCCCTGACCTCAAGCATCGCCGTGTAGGTCGGAAGGACTACAAGTCGCTCGCCGCCGCCGTCCAGGGCTGCCGCTAGAGCTTCGCGGAGATCGGCTTCGACCCGGATCAGCTCGGGATCGACGCCAGCGTACTTGAGCCTAAGCCCAAGCTCGACAGCTCGGCTTCCCGAGCACGTGATCGGGCGCCCCGAATCTGCGAGCTGCTCGAAGTCGGCGTCCCAGATCCAGCTGATGTCACGACCATCGGCGATCTGGTCATTTAAGACGATCAGCAGATCGCGGCTTGCCCGATCGCTGGTCAGCGTCCTAAGCACCTCATTCGTGCCGGCTGGATTTTTGATCAATATGATCGAAGACTCTCGCCCACCAACGCTGAGCGATTCAGCGCGCCCAAAAGCCGGGCTCGCGGCGGCGATCCCGGCGATGATCGCCTCGTCGCTAACACCGAGGCTGTTGGCCAGCGCTGCTGCGGCTAACGCGTTATAGACGTTGTAGAGGCCCGGCATCGCCAGCTCGGCGCGGTAGGAGCGACCGCCAATGTTGAGTGTGAACGATGAGCTGCCAAGGCCGCTGGTGGCGATCTCGCTAGCACTCACCTCCACCTTCGGCCGCCCCGGATGGCCTTTCGCGCAGTAGTAGTGGCCGAGGTGGCCGACGAAGTAACGGCTGTAGCTGAACTGCTCTGCGCAGATCGGGCAGCAGGCCTGCTCCGTCGCGTGCTGGGCGTGTTCGCTGCCGACGGTTTCGTCCTCAATCCCGTAGTAGAGCGCTGCGTCGACGTCGGAGCCGAGCGAGGCGATCAGTGGATCGTCGGCGTTTAGGACGATTTGCCCGACCGCTGGCGAGATCGCAACCTTGCTCCAGCGCGCATTGATTTCGTCGAGCTCGCCGTAGCGATCGAGCTGATCGCGAAAAAGATTTGCCATCAGCACTGAGCGGGGGCGCAGCTCGTCGACGAGCATTGCAAGCCAGAACTCATCGACTTCGAACAGGCCAAAGTCGCCGTGCTGGTCGTTGAGCGCCGCTGCGATCCCACCGGCCATGTTGGCACCAGCGCGGTTATGGACGAGTGCTGCTCCGTCGCGCTGCATGATCTGAGCAGCAATTGCGCTCGTCGTCGTCTTCCCGTTAGTTGCCGATATAACCGCGCAGCCCCGCTCCAGCGCTGCGCTGCGCTGCGCGATCGCCTTGGGTGCCAACGCCAGCAGGATCTTCCCCGGCGCACTTGTGCCGCCGCTGCCAGCGAGCCGCAGCAAGGCGCCAGCGGCGCGGGCAGCAAAGCTGGCGAGTGCTAGCCGCAGGCTGTTCACGCCGGCAGCAGCACCTTGACGGCGGCGGGCAGAATGCGGATCTCGGCCGGCAGCTCGGTCAACGGGTCACCGTCTGCGTAGATCGTGAATGGTCGATCGGCATTGACACTCACCTCACGCGCGTGGCTGACATCAAGGTTGTCATCACCGATGTGGGTTCCCTTGAAGACCTTTGGCAACATTCGGACAAAGCGCCAGCGGCTGCTTTTCAAAGTGCAGATCAGGTCAAACTGGTTGTCATCGATTGCGGCGTTCGGTGCGATCAACATTCCGCCGCCATAGCGACTTGTGTTGGCGCACAGAACGGACCAGCCTTCGAAACTCTTCTCGGCGCCGTCGGCGACAACGCTGAAGCGGGCAGGCTTCCAGCGGACCAGCGCTGAGATCGCGCCCCAGATGTAGACGCCGCTGCCCAGCCATCGTGGCGCCGCGTTTGCAGCCTCATTGGCAAGCGAGTCGTAGCCGAAGCTGGCAATGCCGAGAAAGCGCACGCCATTCGCCTCGCCAAGATCGATCGCGGTCGCGGTGCCGCTGGCGAGGACTTCGCATGCGGCGACGGCGTCGTCAGGAATGCCGACATGGCCACAGAAGTCGTTGCCGGTTCCTCCCGGCAGCACGCCAAAGACGCTGCCGGAGCGGTAGGAGGCGGTGCGCGCCACCACCCCGGCTACCCCGTCACCTGAAAATGCGACCGGAATCTCGCCGCGGTCCAAGGCCTCGTCGGTCAATCTGACGGCGTCTTCGAGGCTCGCCGTCAGGTCGGTGCGGTGGCTCACCCCGAGCGCGTCAAGTTTGCGCCGCACCGACGGCAGTAGTTTTGGCACGCGCCCGCCGCCGGCGGCGGGGTTTGCAATTAGAAGGATCGACGGCATTGACGCCTATCTTGACGGCTGCGGGGGCGAATCGGCTCGAGGCCGCTTTGCGATCGATCAAAAGAGTGCGCCGGTTGAGGGGTCGGCGCCGCCGGGATCGACCGCCGCGATCGAATCCGAACCTTGGTTGCGGGTGCTGTTAACAGCTCGACTTACCGGCTGTTTTTGAAGCTGTACGTTGGCGCTCGCACTGAGCAGGAGCAGAGCATCTTCGGCTCCCAGCGCCGGGTCTAGCCAGGCTGCCTCGACCTCCGGTCGAAGGATCAACGGCATACGGCTGTGAACCGGCGAGACGACGTCGTTCGCCGCTGTCGTAAGGATCGTGCAGCTATCGACCGCCTCAACGTCTGGACGCGGCTGCCAAGTGGTCCACAACCCGGCGAAGGCGAAGAGCTCCGCGCCAGCCATGTGAAACCACCACGGCTGCTTTGGCGCATCAGGCTGCGGCTGCCATTCGAAGAAACCATCGGCGGGAATTAGGCAACGGTTCTGAGCGAGCAGGCCGCTGTAGGCGCGCTTCTGCTGAATGGTTTCGGCGCGCGCGTTGATCATCTTGTATTGCTTTTCCGCCGTCTGCGACCAAGCCGGGATCAGCCCCCAGTGAAGCGATTCGCAGCTTGGCGGCGCGCCGTCGCGCCGTAGGATCGTGGCTACCGACAGCCCTGGCGGAATGTTGTATCCGGCCAGGGTGGGGGCAGGGGCGGCGACGCCGAAACGTTCGGGGAAGAGCGTCAGGCCGCCGGGCGCGAGTGTGTAGCGGCCGCACACAAGCTTGAGCCTCGCTTACGCGCGGTTCGCAGCCGCTGCGGCGCGCGCCCTGCTCTGGCGCCGGCGGCCAACGAGAACGAGAATCCCGAGCACAATCGCTACGAGCACCGCACCACCGATAATCGCCGGGCCGGTCGCGAGGCCACCAAACGGCAGTGCCACAAGCATCACGATTCCAAAGCCGATCGCCAGCAGACCGACAACGAGAAGAATCCCGATCACGATCCCGCGGATCTTCAGCCAGATGCTCGAGCCCGGAGGAGGGGAGAGGACTCCGGTCAGCCGCAGCAGTAGCAACTGGCGGTTCGAAGGCGCCTCCTGGCCCAGTTTCTCGACCGCAGCCTTGAGGTCATCGGGGCGGCGCTCGGCCAGCGCCAGCGAGGCGTCGGCCATGCGACGGATCTGCATCCGTTCCTGCGGGCGTGCCGCTGCGATAGCGCGACGGAAGTATTCGCGCGCCGCTGGCGCGTCATAGCGCTCAGCGGCCCTGGCGCCAAGAATCGAGAGCGCGGCCGACTTGTATTTAGTCTCGCGTTCGAGCTCGTCGTCGCTTCGCTGTTCGAGCGCCTGCATCTCGACGGCTGCCGATTTCTGACTGAGCTTTACCTGCCGCGCTTTCTGTGCCATAGGGGCAGAGTATCTGGCCACAGGCGGCGATGCTGCTCGGGCTGCCGACGTTCGCGCCTGACGATCTGCTGTCGTTGTTGTGTGCCGCCAGCAAACCCGCCAATGATGACCGAGATGAATCTGCCGGGAGAGCCGGAGCGCTGGGCCGCAATCGGCTTCGAGATAAGTGGCGGTCAATTTGCACTCGAGCAGATCGTCTGCCGCGTCGGCGCGGCTGCGCCAAGTTGGAGCTTCGCGGGCGCTGACGGCTCGCTGCGTGGGCTCTGTGGAATCGAAACTGGCCAGCAGCCGTTATCGCCGGCGGCCAGCAAAGCGGCGCTACACGCCAACACCGCAACCAAGATCGATCACGTTGTCCTCACGAGTCAGGCGCCGTCGGCGGCGAGGCGGGCGCTCGAAGCGTTTGGCCTCGTCGCAAAAGGCGAGCGCGTCGTCGGAGCACAGGGCGCACAGCGCAGCCAGGTCTTTTTCTGGAGCGGCGGGATGCTAATTGAGCTTGTTGGCCCGGCCGATCAGCGACCCGACGCCGCTGCGGTCGCCGCAATCTGGGGCGTGACCTTCGTCGTCAACGACCTCGGTGCGCTGCAGTTGGCCGCCGGCGCGCTGCTAATGCCCGTAAGGCCTGCCGTCCAAACTGGGCGGCAGATCGTTACCGTCGGTGACGCCGCGCAGCTTGGCGTCGAGGTTGCCTTCATGACCCCTCACGGCGCCAACTTGGATAGCTAAAACCGCAAGTTCTCGCCTATTTCGGCCGACTGCAATTAATTCTGCATTGGCGAAAATCGGCTCTTGCTATGTTGGCCTCTAGCCGAGTTGCCGTGCCTCAGGGGCGGCAAGCGGGGGAACCATTGTGATCACCCCGATCACCGGGGCGAATAGCCGCAGTTTGCGGCTTAGCGCCGGGCCAAGTGCCCGCTGCGAGCCCGTCAGCTCACCTCGTAGGCAGAAAGAAGCGAAATTCAAGTGCCAACCTCAAAACGATGCGTCCGCACGCGGACAGTCCTGCTCACACTCGTGTTCGTGATCTTGCTTGCCGTCCCGGCGAGCGCCGCGACGATGCCGACGCTAAAGCCGGGCTCACGCGGCGACAACGTCAAGAAGCTCCAGTCCGCCCTTCAGATCGGTGTCGACGGGATTTTCGGCAAGGGAACCAAGTCGGTTGTCAAGCGCTTTCAGCGCCGTCACAACCTGAAGCCCGACGGTATCGTTGGGCCTGCCACCTGGCGCAAACTTGGCGTCCGCGCACCGAATCGCCAGAACAGCGGCTCACGCTCCGGCAAGTCGGCTGCGATCAAGGCACTGCAGCGCCGTCTACGGATCGGAGTTGACGGCGTCTTCGGCCCCGGCACAAACGCCGCTGTGCGGCGCTTTCAGGCCCGCAACGGCCTCACGCCCGATGGCGTTGTTGGCCCAGCTACCTGGCGTGCACTCGGCTTCAGCGGCAACCGCCCCGTGCTCAAGCGCGGTGGTAGTCGCGGTGGCGGTGGCGGTGGCGTTCCCGGCCGCGTCGCCCGGGCAATTAGAGCTGCGAACCGCATCGCTCGCAAGCCATACCTATATGGCGGTGGGCACGGCTCCTTCCGCTCCAGCGGCTACGACTGTTCCGGCTCGGTTTCGTACGTGCTGCACGGCGCAGGGCTGCTGCGATCAGCGATGCCATCGGGTGGTTTCATGCGTTATGGCGCTCCAGGGCGCGGCCGCTGGATTACGATCTACGCGCACTCGGGCCATATGTACATGACGATCAAGACGCCCAGCGGTGTTCGTCGCTACGACACCTCAGGCATGGATGACGGGACGCGCTGGGATCGCCGCGCTCGTTCAAGCAGCGGCTACGCGGTCCGTCACCCGGTCGGCTTCTAGCGGCTTCCCGCGGGTTATCATGGCGCCGTGACCGATCAGCCCGCCGTTCTCTGGCAGCCGTCGGCCGAGCAAATTGCCGAGACCAATCTCGCCACTTACGTTCAGTGGCTGGGGCGCGAGCGAGGGCTCGAATTCGACGCATCGGACTACTCGGCGCTGCAACGTTGGTCCGCAGCTGAGATTGAGCCATTCTGGAGGTCGATCTGGGATTACTTCGACGTCCAGGCTGACGGTGATCCAACCACCGTGCTCGTCGACCGTCAGATGCCTGGGTCGGCTTGGTTCCCGGACACGTCGCTGAATTTCGCTGAGCACGTCTTCCGTGGCAAGGCAGACGACGCGCTGGCGCTGATCGAACGAAGCGAGCTGCGTGATCTCCGCGAGATCACTTGGGCCGAGCTGCACGAGCAGACGGCGGCGATCGCGGCCGGCATGGTGCGGCTCGGCATCGGGCGCGGTGATCGCGTCGCTGCCTATCTGCCCAACGGCAGTGAAGCGATTGCAGCGTTCCTCGCAGCAGCCAGTGTCGGCGCGATCTGGTCAAGCTGCTCGCCCGACTTTGGAGCGGACAGCGTCATCGACCGCTTCCCGCAGATCGAACCGAAGCTGCTGCTCGCGGTCGACGGCTACTCCTATAACGGGCGACAGTTCAACCGCCTGACCGAGGTAGCCAGCATCGAAGCGGCGCTGCCAACCGTTGAAAGAACAGTTGTGCTCGGTTACCTCACCGACGACCCCAAGCTAAGCGCGCTGCGCGCCGGTGTGGCGTGGAACGCGGCTTTCACACCAACGCAGACCCCACCGGCGTTTGCGCGAGTCCCGTTCAGTGCGCCACTTTGGATTCTTTACTCTTCAGGAACGACCGGAATGCCAAAGCCGATCGTTCACGGCCACGGCGGCATCCTGCTCGAGCACCTAAAGAAGATGTGGCTACATCTCGACGCCCGCGAAGGCGACCGCGTCTTCTGGTTTACAACGACCGGCTGGATGATGTGGAACTTCCTCGCAGGCGTCTTGCTGACCGATGCGGCGATCGTGCTCTATGACGGCAGCCCTACCTGGCCCCAGCCGGACACGCTCTGGCAACTAGCGCAGGACGCCGAGGTGACCTGCTTCGGCGCCGGCGCGGCCTATCTGGTGGGCTGCATGCGCTCGGGCGTTGTGCCAAGAACAGCGCAGCGCCCGCTCCAAACGCTGCGCAGCATCGGCTCGACCGGTTCGCCGCTGCCACCGGAGGCGTTCCGCTGGGTTAGCGAGCAGTTTGGCGAGCGGCTGTGGCTCTTCTCAACCAGCGGTGGCACCGACGTCTGCACGGCGTTTGTTGGCGGCTGCCCCGTGCTTCCCGTCTACGAAGGTGAACTCCAATCTGCTTCGCTGGGCGTAAGCCTTGAAGCCTTCGACGAAGACGGTGATTCGCTGGTCGGCGAAGTGGGGGAGCTGGTCATCACCGAGCCGTTGCCGTCGATGCCGATCGGCTTCTGGGGCGATGATGACGGTTCACGGCTGCGCGAGAGTTACTTCGAGATGTACCCCGGCTTTTGGCGGCACGGTGACTGGATTGAGATAACCGAGCGCGGCACGGCAGTCATATACGGCCGCTCTGATTCGACGATCAACCGCGGTGGCGTAAGAATTGGAAGCTCAGAAATCTACCGCTCGGTTCTCCGGGAGGTTGAGGTGGCCGACGCCCTCGTTGTTGACCTGCCAACCGACGACGCTGGAGCCGAGAGCACAATTCTGCTCTTCGTCGTGCTCAGTGAAGGCTGCCAGCTAGATGACGCAATGATCGAGCGAATTCAGGTCGATCTGCGCAAGAACTGTTCCCCGCGGCACGTTCCCGACGAGGTGATCGAAGTTCCCGCCGTGCCGCGGACGATCTCGGGGAAGCTGCTTGAGGTTCCGGTCAAGCGGATTCTGCTCGGCGCAAACCCGGAACAGGCCGCCAGCAGAGGCTCACTCACCGACCCCTCCGCGCTCGACTGGTTCATTGAGTTCGCCGGCAGTCGCAGCGACGGCTAGTTCTCTTCGCTGCGGTCCTGCACACCAGCGCTGGCTTCGCGTTCGTCGGCGCTCTCAATCACGCCGAGCAGTTCGCCAACGCGGCAGACCAGTAGCCGCTCCTCCTCAACCTCAACCCAAACTCCAGCGGAGGCAGGAAAGACGACGTGATCGCCTGGCGCGACAGGCATCTGAACACCGGCCGACTGCCACCAGTCGACGCCGAGCCCGATAGAGAGAACGATGCCGTGCTGCGGTGGTGGTTCGTTCTCGCCGGGCGCGACGAGCAGCCCGGAGCGGCGGAATCGTTCTGGCTCGAGCTCCTTGATCACGACGCGGTCGAAGAGCGGCCTGAGCTGCTGGCGCATCATTGCATTGTAGGTCAGTCGGGGCAGCTCACCTGCTGCGCGTATATTCCGTGGTCCGCATGGAAATTTCACGGATAGAGCGAGCCGATGGCTTCATAACCGACGACGGCTCGACGATTCATGAGCTGGCCGGTCGCGTCAGCTTGCCTACCGTGAATCAAAGCCTCGCGCAAGCGACGCTCGAGGTCGGCGGCGAAACGACCGAGCATTACCACATTGAGGCTGAGGAGATCTACTACCTGACCGCCGGCTCCGGGCGACTGCGCGTTGGCGAAGAGGAAGCCGACGTCTGCGCAGGCGACTGCGTCGTGATTGCGCCGGGCGCGGCGCACAAGCTCTGGAACACAGGTGACGAGGTGCTGACGCTGCTCTGCTGCTGCTCGCCGCCATACCGCCACGAGGATACGGTCTTGCTTGACGACTAGCGCCGGGGCCAGATCACACGTAACTCCACCCAGTCTGCTTGCAACCGACGCCGCCATCCCAAGCGGTCGTATAACGTTGCTAACCATGACGGGTCGATTGAGGGCACTTTTGGCTGCCTGTTGCCTGAGCATCGTGGGACTGCTCGGCGCTGGCACTTCCGCGAACGCCAGCGATGCGCCGCGGACTCTGCGCGTAATGAGCTTCAACGTTTGGTACGGCGGCGACCAGATCGCCTTTGGGCAGGTCGCCGAGGCGATCAAGGAGGCTAGGGCCGACATCGTCGGAATCCAAGAGCCGGATGGCAACCTTCGCCGGATCGCTGACGCGGTTGGCTTTGCCTACGTCGACGAGCGTCGCTACATCATTTCGCGCTACCCGCTTTTTGACTCAGGAATCGGCGTTAAGCAAGGTAAAGCTCGAGTGCCGTACTCGATCAACGGGCAGGATGCGGCCGACCTCAATGCCTGGGCTCTGATCGGGGCGGGGGAGGTCGTCGCCGTCGCCAATACTCACCTCACGAGCGATCCTTACGGCCCCGAAGCGGTTCGTGACGGCGATAGCGTTGAGAAGGTCTTAGCCCTGGAGAACGAGGTCCGGGTGCCCGAAGTGCGACCTCTGACTACCGCGCTGGCGAAGATCGCCAAAGCCAACGTTCCGGTCTTTCTTACTGGCGATTTCAACTCGCCTTCCTATCTCGATTGGACAGAGACTGCCGTTGGGACACGCCCGGAGATTAAGTACCCAGTCCAGTGGCCGGTTTCTAAATCGGTCGTCGACGCAGGTTTGCGCGACTCGTTCCGGGCTATCCACGCCGACCCCGTTGCCGTCCCTGGCTTGACGTGGACGGCCGGGCGCCCATACCCGTACATCCCGCCAAACGAGTTCAGCGATCGGATTGATTACGTCTACGCGGGTGGCGCGTCGACGCCAACCGCTAGCGAAATCGTCGGCGAGCAGGGCAATCCGGCTGTCGCGATTGGATTAAATCCTTATCCGAGCGACCACCGGGCGGTTGTTTCTGAGTTCAGCGTGCAGCCAGCCGCGGCTCCAGCGCTGATAACGACCGACCGGCCGTCGGTAGTTGCCGGGCGGCCGGTGGTTGTCCGTTTCGTCGTCCCCAACCAAGGTAAGTGGGCGGTCGCTTTAGTGCCGCGCGGAGCAAACGTGAATCGTGCGATCAGCTCGTACGGCACCAGTGCAGGGCCACAAGATCAGGCCGACCGGACATCAATCAAACTGAGCACACGGGCAATGAAGCCAGCTGAGTACGACGCGATTCTGGTGAGCGCTAAGGGCCGCACGCTCGCCAGGCACCGCTTCACAGTCGTTGCCGCCGGTGCGCGGCCGACGGTCAGCGTCGCTAAGCGTTCCGTCAAACCAGGAGCATCAATCCGCGTTAGCTGGCGCGGTGCGCCAGGCTGGCGCAACGATTGGGTAAGCGTCAGCAACGCCGGCGACCCCGACGCTGTCAACTACATCGGTTACGTCTATACCGGTGCCCGCATCAATGGTTCGGAGACGATCACGGTCGATGATCTCGGCAAACTTAAGAAGGGGCGCTACGTCGTGCGCCTGCTACGCGACGATCATTACGACGTCCTGGCGCAGACCAGCTTCACGGTTCGTTAGGCCGGCTCGGTTGAACAAATGGTAGATCGAAGCTGAGCCCCGCTGAGTCAGGGTTACATAATCTACATTATCGAGCGTTTAAGCTCGCAAAGGCCATAAATCAGGGGATCCGGTGTCGATCTCCCCTGTTTGCGGGACGTTGCCGGGTTTATGCGAGTGGGCCGCTGGCGAAGAGCGAGCTGCGCTCGACTGTGCGGCCGCCGACCGGCAGGCTGTAGAGATCGCCGTCGCTGGCGATCCAGAGCGGTCCGGTGAAGCGTTCCTTGGCATCGCCAAGATAGGGACCTTCGAGCGCCTTGATCGGCAGCGGCGGGATCACGTGAGTCATTGCCAGCGCTCCTACGCCGGCCTCGCGGGCAGCGTCGGCGGCCTGGGCAGGCGTTGCGTGGTAGTCGACGACGTCGAAGAGGATCTGTGCGCGGTTAGCGAACCCTGCCTCGCGGCTTGCCTCTTCCACCAGCTTGAGCAGGTCGGCGGAGAGCGCGTCGTGGACGAGCAGATCGGCGCCTTGCGCGGCGTCGACGAGGCTTTTCGTATAAACGGTGTCGCCGCTGACGACGATGCTGCGGCCCTTATAGTCGAAGCGGTAACCGACGGCAGGCGTGGCGGGAGAGTGGTCAACCTCAAAGGCCGTAATCACTAGTCCCCCATCCTCCAGTACGACCTTCGAACTGTTGCCTGGCTCAAACTCAAACGGCTCGGCGGCCATCCCCGCAGTTGCAGCAGGCGCGATTGACTCGCCGTGATGGGCAGTGCGGTAAGAGTTGTCGAGCGCGTAGGCCTCGTTGTAGCCGTTGACCACGCGGTCGACCCCGACCGGCCCGAGCACGCGCAGTTTTGTCTTCGCGGCGTTTGCCACCCAGCGCTGCAGCGTGACGCTGCCGAGCCCGCCGATGTGGTCGGAATGGAAGTGCGTCAGTAGCACGGCCTCGATCTGATCTGGCCGCAGCTGCATCCGGTTGAAGGTTTCCGAGGCCTGCTCGCCGGCGTCAACGATGTAGATCTTCTGGCCCACGATCACAGCCGTACAGGGGTTCCCTCGCTGCTCGTCAGGGATCGGCGAGCCAGAGCCGCAGATCGCAATGTGGAGGCCGTCCGGCAGCCCCGCAACGGGGTCGGCGGAGATTCGCTTCGGCAGCGCCTTCTTGGTGACAGCTACTGCAATCTGGCCGCGCAGGAGCCAGCCTGCGACGGCGCCCGGCAGCAGAAGTGCAAGGGCCTTTCTCATCTCTACTGGGACGGTAGAGCAATCTGCGCCCCGCGCGAGGGCAGGCCGCTCGCGCGCGCTTCAAGTGCTTGAAATAACGCTTGACATGTCGCAATTTGCGCGATTATCGTCGCTTGATGCGCGGCCTCGGCTTGATTCTGGCTCTCAGCGTCGGCTCACTGGTCGGGTTACAGGCGGCGCCGGCGCTAGCCGGCAGCTACACCGTCAAGGCCTGCGCTGATGACGCCCGCGGCGCCAATTTCAGTTGGGGGTCGGCCTCCTCGCACGCCGATCTCCCGTCCTACAACGCCGGCTGTAGCGGCGGCGCCCGCGATGGTTTGATCGCGCGCGCCGCCGCCAAGCGAGGCGGCGGCTTGGTGCCCGCATTTGGCGCGGCTTCATGGAATTTCGACGCCCCGCCGGGAACGACAATTGACCGCGCCGACCTTTCGCTTTGGCTCTATCGCTACGGAGGAGGAGCAAGCGACCGTTGGGGCGTTGGCGTCGGTGACGAGGGCGGTGCCTACCTTCTGGGTGGTATCGGTCAATCCGCGTTTTCGAACGGCTCGCGCGGCAGCTATTTTGCGCTATCGGTCGCTAATCGGACCGGTCTTCGCCTCGGCGTTGTCTGCGCCAACGGCGGCGGCTGCTCGGTCGCGGCTACAAACGTTGCCGCCGCCGGCTTTTCACGCGCCAGCGCCGAGCTGTTCGGCGCACGAGTTCGGATCTCAGACCCGACAACGGCGGCAATTTCCGAGCAGGCGGGCTCGCTTTGGACTTCGTCGGCTTGGCTTTCGGGCAGCCAATCGCTCTCGTTTTCCGCTTCCGACAACGTCGGCATTGGTTCGCTTGGGGCAAATGTTGGCGGCGACCGACGAAGCGTTGACTCCGACTGCGATTACGCCCGCCCCACTCCCTGTCCGGCAACGCGCGCTTTCTCAGCCAGCTTCGACACTGCGCGCCTAGCCGATGGCCCGCACAGCGTGATCATCGAAGCCACCGACAGCGGCGGCAACGAGAGCAGTCAGTCGCGCCAGGTTCTCGTCGACAACACCGCCCCTGCTGCGCCGGGAGCACCGCAGCTCAGTGGCGCGTCGCCCGCGAGCTGGCGCAAGATCAATGATTTCACGCTCAGCTACTCGAACCCCGCTAGAGCCGCGGGCGCACCGCTCAGTTCGCACGACGTCGAGATCTGCCCGCTCGCCGCCGATGGAACGCCTCAGCCAAACGACTGCAGCCGCGAAGGCCGGCCCGGTGCGCCAGCGATCGACACAATCAGCGTTCCCATGGTCGGTCGGTACAAGATGCGCGTGCGCGTAAACGACGAGCTTTTCAAGGGCGCGTGGGGCCCTTGGTCGCCAGAGCTGCTGTTTGACAACAGCGCCGCTGGAACCCCCGTCGTCGGCTACCCGGACCGCTGGGTTAATCGCTCAACCGTCGCCACGCCGCTGCGCATCGAACCGCCCGCACAGCCCTCTCCGCCTCCATCCGGTTACGCCTTCTACCGCGTCAGCGTCGATGGTGGCCCGCCGACGACGGTCGCCGCGGCCGCTAAGAGCAGGGTCGGAGCGTTCGATCTCGCCGCCCTCGGCGACGGCCGCCACCAGCTCGAGGTTGCTGCAGAGACCGGCGCCGGGATCGTCACTGAGCCGCTACTGATGAGCACCGGCGTGGTTGCGAAAGATGTTGTTGCGCCCAATCTGAACGTCGGCGGCGCACCCGCCCACGATGCGTTTGTCACGACACCGGTGACGTTCACGCTGCGCGCCAGCGACGCCACGTCGGGAATGGCGGCGGCGGTCGTGCCCGCGCCCGTTCGCTCCGGCGGTTACGTCGCGCTCCAGCTCGACCATGGCGCCGAGCAGCTCGTCGGTGGGGCTTTCGCGCAGCTAAGTCCGGGTGAGGGTCAACATCTGGTCCAAACCTATGCCGCAGATGTGGCGGGAAACCAGAGTGCGCCGAAATCATTCAACTACACGCAGGACACCAAGCTGCCCAGCGGCGGGCTGCGGCCAATCAATCCGGATCATCCGGCGCTGCTCGAAGTCTTCATCGATGAGCGTTGTCTCGGGCGTGCTTCGATCGAGATCGCCACCGCGCCAGGAGCTTGGCGGCCGCTGGCCACAAGCGAGGACACTCAGCGCGCCCGCGCGCTGGTACCCGCCGACGTCTGGGAGTCGCGCACCTCTTACAGCGCACGTGCGTTGGTTAGCGACTGCGCCGGCAACAGCGCAATCTTGACCGACTGGTACGGCGGCGCTCAGAGCGGAACGCCGATCGGAACGATCACCCCTCCTCCCCGCGCGGTGATCAAAGCCAAAGCCGAGATCGGTCCGGCCGCGAGCAGCAAGAGCGCATCGACGGCTGCGCGGCGCCGGGTCACGGCATTCGTCGTCGACAGATCGGGCGATCCGCTCGACGGACTCTCGGTTCGGATTGAAACTCAGCCGTGGATGACTCCATCGACCTGGGAACCTGCCGGCAGCGTGCGCACCGATGCAAAGGGTCGTATTAGTAAGACGGTGAGGGTCGACAGCTCGCTGAGGGTGCGCGTAGTTGTGCCGGGCAACGAGCTTCGAAGCGAAGCGATCTCAAACGTCGTCTACGCCACGCGGCTGGCGTCGACGACGATCATCGCGACGCCGCGCACGCTTCGCGCCGGCAGGCGGACGACGATCAAAGGCCGTCTCCGCGGCGGTCACATACCTCGAGCCGGCCTCCAGCTGGCGCTATACGGCCGCGGCCCGCGCTCGCGCGGCTGGGTGCCGGTTCGCACCGACATCCCCGTCAGCATTGGCGGCTATTGGAGCGCTCCGTATCGCTTCCTGCGCTCCTCGCGCGGCAGCTTCCTCTTCCGTGTGCGCACCTCCAACCGCCCTGACTACCCGTTCCGCGGCGCCAGCAGTGCTGTCGCGCGAGTTCGCGTCCGTTGACCGCAGCGCTTTTCTGCTTTTTCGCACGGAGCGGCGATCGCTGGTAGCTTTCTCGCCAACATAAACGACAGCTGGTTTTTGGGAGATTCTTCATGAGAACGATTACGACACGGCCATCAGTAGCGCTTGCAGGCATCATTGCCGCCGCGCTTGCAATCTCGGCCTGCGGGAGCGACGACTCGAGCAGCTCGACGAGTACATCGACGTCGAGCGGCATCACCGCCACCAAGGATGCAACGATCGCGGCCACCGTACCCGCGAAATTCAGCTCGGCGGGCACGATTTCAGTCGCTACCGACGCAAGCTACGCGCCGATGGAGTTCGTCAAGGACGGCACCAAGGACATTGTCGGAGCCGACGTTGACTTAGCGACCGCGCTCGGCCAGGTATTAGGCCTTAAAGCCGAAGTTCAGAACGCAACCTTCGATGCAATCATTCCGGGTCTCGCCTCCGGCAAGTACGACATCGGAATGTCATCTTTCACCGACACAAAAGAGCGTGAGGCGACGGTCGATTTCGTCACCTACTTCGAAGCTGGAACCTCGTTCTTCGGCAAGAAGGGCGGCCCTGCCCCTGACGGACTCGCCGACCTTTGCGGCTTGACGGTCGCGGTGCAGAAGGGTACGACCCAAGCCGACGACGCTACCGACCAAGCGAAGAAGTGCCCCGCCGACAAGAAGCTGACGCTGAGCGTCTTCCCTGACCAAAATGGTGCCAACAGCGCGGTCGTCAGCGGTCGCGCGCAGATCAGCATGGCCGATTCGCCAGTTGCTGCCTACCAAGTAACGGAAAGCGATGGGCAGCTGGAGTTGGTCGGTACTCCATATGGAACGGCGCCTTACGGGATTGCGGTTCCGAAGAACAGCGGCCTTGCCGAGCCGCTCTTGGCAGCTATGAAGAAGCTGATTGCCGGAGGCCAGTACGCAGCGATCCTGAAGAAGTGGGGCCTCGAAACGGGCGCGATCACCGACCCGGTGATCAATGGGGCGATTGACTGAGCCCAGTCAAGATGGCTGACGCGGATCAGCCGCCCCAGCCGGCGGCCGATTCTGTCGTGCCAGAGGAGATCAAAGCTGTCCCGGTCAGAAGACCGGGACGGTTGATCGCTGGCGTACTGATCGTCATCATCACTGCGGCGCTCGTTCGCTCCGCTGCGACCAATCCGCGTTTCGGTTGGGATACCGTAGGTGAGTACCTCTTCTCAACGGTAGTCCTCGAAGGGCTTCTGAAGACGATTGAGTTGACAATCATTGCGATGGTTGTTGGCATTCTGATCGGCGTGGTCCTAGCCGTGATGCGGCTTTCGCCCAATCCGATCGTCGTCGCGGCGAGCGGCTTCTACATCTGGCTCTTCCGCGGTACCCCGGTGCTCGTACAGCTTCTCTTTTGGAACTTTATCGCAGCGCTCTACCCGGTTGTCGCCCTGGGAATTCCCTTTGGACCTGCCTTGATTGAGTTCAACGCCAACAATTTGATCACGCCCTTTGTCGCTGCGCTGCTCGGTCTTGGCCTCAACGAGGGCGCATACATGTCGGAAATCGTCCGCGCCGGCTTGCTGTCGGTTGACGAGGGTCAAGAGGAGGCCGCCAAGGCGCTCGGCATGCGCCGGATGCAGACAATGCGACGGATTATTCTGCCCCAAGCGATGCGCGTGATCATTCCGCCAACCGGAAACGAAACGATAGGCATGCTGAAGACGACCTCGCTGGTGAGTGTGCTCGCCTACACCGAATTGCTCTACGCCGTACAACTTATTTATGCCGCCAACTACAAGCAGATTCCGCTGCTGATCGTCGCCAGCATCTGGTATCTCGTGCTGACGACGATCCTCTCGATTGGTCAGTACTTCATTGAGCGCCACTATGGCCGCGGCACCGCGCGGGCGATTCCACCGACGCTGCTGATGCGGATCTGGCAAAGCTTCAGCACTTGGCGCCACACCGAGGCGCCGCTGCCTGAGCAAAGGCACGGGCTATGAGCGAACCGATGGTCAAAGCTGAAGCGGTGCACAAACGTTTCGGCCGCAACGAGGTGCTAAAAGGGATCACCCTCGAAGTGGAC
>SXGR01005032.1_pt1 | contig 27487 bp, 17 predicted proteins | sample 3174711 | NCBI WGS metagenome assembly SXGR01 (sample SAMN11356860, study PRJNA531348) | freshwater metagenome | isolation source: freshwater sample F1-60 | place: China: Fuxian Lake, Yuxi | collected 2017-12-25
CAACTCAGTCCTTTGGGTGTGGCTTGTTTTGTTTGGCGACTAATGAGATCGCACAAACTGGACTGAGTTCCCTTCCTCCGGTGATCTACTATTCGGAACAGCTATTTAGGACGATAAATATCCACCCCCCCGATATAAAGGATCCGAGCAATGGCGCTACGGCTCCTTTTCTTTTGCTCGCTCGCCAGCGTTGACCATTCCGCTGACACCAGAACCCAAACACAAGCATTCAGTTTTCAGGAGCATCATCATGCCTGCAATCCTCGGTCTGCGCGGGACTGGCGAGTTTGACCAGCACTTCCGCCCCCAGAACTACCGTGAAGCCTTCACCATGTTGGAGCCTAACGGTACTGCCCCATTGAACGCGCTGCTGGCTATGACCGGCAGTGAGTCCACTGACGACCCGCAATACCACAACTTCCGTGACGAAATGCCGGAGCGCCGTCTGGCTGCCTCTGCGGCTGCCGCTGCGGGTGTGACTGCGGTATCTGTCACCATCACCGATACCCTGGCTTTCTGCGTCAAGGGTGCGCTGCTGGTGAACACCGTGACCGGTGAGGTCATGCAGCTGACCGCTGACGCTAACCCCGCCGTGGGCACCGTCAACGTCACCCGCAACATCAGTGGCACCAACTTCGCCATTGCCAACGGCGATGAAATCATCGTGGCTGGCTATGCTGCGGCGGAAGGCGACAAGTCGCCCAGCCCCATCAGCTTCGACCCGACCCGTGTGTTTAACTACACCCAGATCTTCCGCACCTCCTTCGCGGTCACTGAGACCTTGAAGCACACCCGCCTGCGTTTGGGTGACAAGGAGCAGGAGAACGCGGCGAAGGCGCTCAAGATGCACATGAGTGACATCGAGCGGGCCATGTTCTTCGGCAAGAAGCACATCGTCAACCCGAGCACCGCCACCCCGACCCGCTACACGGGCGGCCTGTTGTCCAGCATTGGCACTCAAGTCGATGCGGCCACCAACACCGTGCCGAACCGCATCACCGAAGAAGAGTTCGACAACCTGCTGATCAAGACCGTGTTTGCATACGGCTCCAATCAGAAGGTGGCCTTCGTGGGTGCGACCGTGGCGGCCCAGCTGCAAGCCATGGCCAAAGACCGTTGGCAACCGGAGCAGGTGTCCGGCGCTTATGGCGTCAAGTTCACCAAATACTCCACCTTCGCGGGCGATCTCCTGGTGCATCTGCACCCGCAGTTCCGCCAGATCCGTGAAATGGACGACTGCATGGTCATCGTGGACTTCCCGTACCTGAAATACCGGTACATGGACGGACGCGACACTCAGCTGCTCAAAGACCGTCAAGGCAATGACGAGGACTTGAAAAAGCATGAGTACCTGACCGAGTGCGGTCTGGAACTCCTGCAAGACAAAGTTCACACCGTCATCCGCAACTGGCAAAAGCGTGTGTGATCACTGGGGCTGGCTTCGGCCAGCCCTTTTTCTATGGAGGTTCCCATGACTGACCAAGAGAAACCGGCCCGCACTCGCAAGCCCGTTGAGACCGAATCCTTTGCCTTCTACCGCACCCCGTTGCCGGTGGATGCCTCTTTCTCCATCCCGTGCGCCAGTGGTGATAGCTGGTTGCCGTTTGGCTACGACAACGACCGCCGCCTGATCTTCCGCGTGAAGTCGGCAGACGCCGAGCGGTTTGAACGCCACCTGTTCTTTAGACAGGGCCGACTGGAGAAGTACGAATATGAGCCGCAACAGTAAGCCCTTTGGCACTGCCGAGGCAGTCAATACACATGTGGCAGGGGGGCGAGAGTATTCGCCCCTCAGTTCATTATTGCGCTGTGCATTACGCCGTTATGGCGATGTGAACGCAGGCGCGGCCTATCCCGAGACGCAGGCCATGCTGCTCGAAATGGCCAACGAAGTGGTGGAAGAGGTCAACATGCACCCCTACACCAAGGTCATCACGCCGTACTACGTCCACACCGAAGACGTGCGCCCCATTGCGGATGCCATCGTGATCGCGGGTGTGCTCTACCTCTACGCCGAACAGCAGAACAGCCAGAAGGCGGGCACCTACCGCGCCAAGTTCTACCTGACCATGAACCGCATCTTGTCCCGCCTGACCATTGGCAATGGGCCAATCGAAGTGCGTCCGGTTGATGGTGGTTCCAGACTGGAGAACGAGTAATGAGCCTGCTCAACTCCGATCCCAGCCTCCAGCTTGATACCCACCCGTACTTCAAGTTCAGCGGCCTCGACACCAAACTCGACCCCACCTCCATGGATGTGGGGGAGAACCAACCCCTCATTGGCCTGCATAACGCCTTCTGTGACAAGAACGGCCAGATCACCCTGGACAATGGAGCCTACAGGGCGCTGGACGCGAGCAACGTCTCGCACCTGCGTCACTACGACTTCAACACCCTATGTTGGGCCGAGCGAATGGATGGGGGCACCCGTCTGCGTAGCAGTCGGGGCGATGCGACCGACTTCCTGTTCGTTCGGCCTGCCGTGCTGACCAGCACCATCTTCAACCGCAAGGTGGGCTTCTACGCATACGCGAGCGTCCCGCGTGAGTTTGACGGCATGACATGGCGCGAGTTTCCGGCCCCGTCCATGCGCAACCTTGGCCCCGCCTTTGGCGTGAGTATCTCCCGCCGTCTGGTGTTGGCCGGTTGCGTGGGGGACGAAACCAGTCTCTACATTTCCCGCGTGGACAACCACGCTATCTTCCCTGCCGAGGAAGACCCAAAGAGCACCAGCGTCCTCAAGGCGGGCAAGGTAGACATCGCCAACCTGCTTGGCACCGCAGACATCATCACCGGCCTTGCCACCTTCGAGCAAAACCGGCTGTTGGTGTTCACCCATGACCGGACATTCATCTACGTGACCAGCCCTGGGATCGAGGACTGGGGGCTTGATGACCGCGCCAACGTGAACGTGGGCTGTGTGAGTCACAACTCCATCGCCAACGCCGGTAACGATGTGCTGTTCTGCTCCCGCTTTGGCGTCCACTCGATCCGCCGTTCTGCCGAGAACGGGATCATGGTTTACAGCTACCCGATGTCCGAGGACGTAGAGAGCCTTTACCGCTCCTTGTTCGACTCGGTGGCCACCCCGCAGGAGATAAGCGCAGTCTGGGATCAGGACGAGGGCCAGTACCACATCTTCTTCCCGCAGCGCGACAACCTGCGCACCTTGCGCCTCTCCATGACCATGCCGGTCGATGAAGAGAGCACCAAGCCCCGCTGGAATACCGGCGACTTCCTCTTTGCCCGTTGCGCCGACTCCCTTGGCGGCCAGCTGATGCTGGGCACCAGTTCCGGCATCTACAAAGCCAAGCGATTCAGCCGCGCCCTCAACAACGAAAGCCAGCAAGACGACCGCGTGAGCTACCCCGTGGCAAGGGTGACGACCCCAGTCTTGTGGAACGGGACAATGACCCGAACCAAGTCGGCGTACAGCCTGCTGGTGCAAGCCACAGGGGGCGGCACGATCACCATCCGCGCCCGCAACGAGGCTGGCATCGAGCTGTATGCGCAACGGCTGGAGATCAGCGCCATCGACAACGGCAGTTTCTCGACTGCCCCGCTTACAGACAGCTACGAGCTGCGCTTTGAAGTGCGTTATCGGGGCATCCAGCTGGAGTTTGAAATCGAAGCCGAGCAGGCCACCCGCCTGAACGGGTTCGCCATTATGACGCGCAAGGAGTAATCATGCCCCGCATCCGCCAGCTGTACCCCTTGGCCTACCTGACCAACTCGGCCATCAATGGGGACTTTGAGCAGATCATCCGCTACCTCAACGCCGCCGAGCTGGGTAACAAGACCTTGGCCGAGTTGCTGCGCGTCCTGTTCGATGAACAGGGCGAACTCTCTGCGCCTATCGAAATGCGCCTCGACCCCGAATACGGCCTGCAATACCGCGTGGGTGACTACCTGGACGAGGACGAGGGCTGGCGCAACATCGCCACCTTGTCCGAAGTGCGTGGCCCTGCCGGTCTCAACATCGGTGAGCTGACCGCGCCGGTCTTCTATGGCCGCGTGGACTACACCCAGAAGGCAGGTGCGACCTTCCTCGAATACGCCCACCGTGAAGGGGAAACCCTGATGGTGTTCAAGAACGGCATCCTCCAGCGTGAGGGCGTGGCCTATGACTACATTGGCAACCCCAATGCAGGGGTCGCCGGTCGCATCGAGTTGAATACTCCGCTGCTCTCCAACGACCTTGTGACCGCCTTCAAGATCCGCACCGAGGCGATGAACAGCTACAGCCGCGTGGACTTTGACGTAACCACGCCGCAGGTCATCTTCCCGATCAACCACAAGAACAAGAGCGACATCAACGTTTACAAGAACGGGGTGTTGCTGCGCGAGGGGGGCACCTTCGACTACGTGGCCAGCCCCGACACCTCTACGATCTCCATGATGCAGCCGGTCACTGCTGGCAACCGCCTCACCATCGTCAAGTTCGAGAACAGTCTGAGTCAGACGGTTGCGGGCTTTATGATGGAAAAGGACTACGTTGACCCGCAAAGCGGCCTGATCTCCTTCCACCGCTTGGCCATCAGCAACGACCAGATCCCACAGAGCAAGGTCGATAGCCTGATCCCTTCGCTGGAGGCCCGCGCCCGCATCTACGTGAACTCGTCCCAGCCGAGCAACCCCGTTACCCCGAGCTTCTGGCTCAACACCGCCTTGGCCTCTCCGGCGCTGTTCTACTTCAACGGGCTGGCGTGGGTACAGATCAACCCAGAGAACCGCTTGCCGCCCTTTGGCACCGGCAACATCAACCAGATCTTGCGCGTCTCTCCGACCGGCACCGGTCTGGAGTGGGGCAACATCGACTTGTCCGGCTACCTCTCCATCAACCGGATCGGCGCGTCCAACGGCGTGGCGGGTCTGGACAACCAGGGTCGCCTGATCAAGACCCAGATGCCCGAGGTATTGACGACCCAATCCTTCTACTACGCCAGCGGCGCAGGGATCACCAACGGCAAGTACACCGTGGTTCGCCCGTTCAAGCAGAAGCTGCGCTTGATTGCCGTCTCGCTGCGTACCGAGTCCGGCACGGCCTCCGTCACCCTGACCGTGGGCGGCGTCAAAACCGGCAGTACCTTCACTGCCAGTTCGACTCCCTCCGAGTTCCCGCTTGGCTCTCCGGTCAGCGTTGACGCCATCGCTACCAGCATCGGGATCGGCTTTGAGGTGGAGAACGCCAACGCCGCCAACAAGCTGGAGGTCACCATCGTGGCAGAGGTCATCAACGCATGATCACCATCCGCAACATGGTGGAGGCAGACGCCCCGCTCGTGGCCATGATGGCCGAAAACCTTGTCAACGAAACCGGTCTCTATGGCCGGTTTAGCTATAAGCGCATGGTCAACACCCTGCTCGCCACCGTCTACGAACCCGACAACTACCTCGGCCTGCTTGCCATGGACGAGGACGAACCGGTCGGCTTCATGGGCGCTTACATCGTCAACCACTTCGCCACCGACATCCAGATCGCCCATGACCTGTCGCTGTACGTGCGTCCCGAGTTTCGGGGCCGCAGTGACGCGGCGAGCCAGATGATCGCCCATTACGTGGCGTGGGCCACCGCCCAAGGGGCAGACCGCATCACCTTGGCCAACGGGGCACAGGTGACAAACAGCCGAGTGTACGACCGCTTGATGAAGCGGGTCGGGTTTGCCCCTGTCGGGGCGCTTTACGCATACGAATAAGGGGGCACCATGGGCGGCAGCAGCGCACCGAGCGTACCGGATTACTCCAGCCAGAACATGAACACGGCTCGGCAGGAGAACGCCAAGCGGCAACATCAGGCGGACATCTACAACACCCAGATGAACGCCCTGAACAACTACGCCACCAACGCCTTCAATCAGGGGCGGGACTACCTCTCTTCGCTGGGGAGCTGGAACTACACCGACTACCTCAAAGCGACCAACGACAAGACCGGCAAGAACCCGAACCAGTCGAACAACTTCTGGACGCCCAACTACAACCAGAACCTGACGGTCAACCCGAACGCCGACCCCAGCGACTACTCCAGCCAGTACAGCAACCAGCTGGAAGCATTGAAGGAGCTGGCCCGTGAAGAGGGCGCGGTCGGTAACAGCGGCTGGGTGGTGCAACAGAGTCAGGCGCTCCAGAACAACCGCTGGCAGAACTACCGCCCCGAGCAACTGGGCCAGCTGACCAACTGGGTCAGTGGCGATCAGTACAAGGGTGGCGTCAACGCATGGACGGGTCAGACCGGCGCATGGGACATGGGCGAGTTTCGGCAGGGCTACCAGTCGCTGCTCAACAACTTCGACATGCTCAATTCGTGGAGTGGCCAACTCAAGCCGCTCAACTTCTCGCCCACCATTCAGGGTTATGACCGCCCCCTGAACGTGGATACCCCTGGGCTTATCAGCTATCAGGGCAAGGAGTACGCCAACCAGCTGAACGCCATGTTCCAGCAGGCCAACAGCCAGTTGAGCCAGTTTGAACAGCGGATGTCGCAGGACAAGAACACCCTCAACAGCACCTTGGCTGGCTGGGGCAACAACTTCAATCAGCTGGAGGAACAGATCTTTGGCCTGAACATGAACAACGTGGATGACCTCGGGGCCAGCCTCAAGCGCAAGCTGCAACAGGGCCAGCAGGGTCTCGGCAACATCAACAACGACTACTACAACTTCTTGAAGTCGAACAACCTTGGCTACGACTACAACGGCCAGAGCCTGACCGACTACACCGGTTCGCTCAAGGGTGGCTATTCCTCTTTGCTCGACCAGATCACCAAGCTGGAGAAAGACCGCGAGGCCGAGGCCGCACGGGTCAGCAACTTCCAGCAGCAGATGACCGGCAACCTCAACAGCCTCTACGGCAAATTGAGCAATGCGGGGCTGGCCGAGTACGACAAGATCTACAAGGACGCGGCCAAGCAGTTCGAGGACTACCGCAGCCAAGCCGATGGGTTCAAGTCCAACTATGAACACTACAACGGCAGCCAGCAGGCCCAGATGCTGCAACGCATCCAGACCGAATTGGCAGGCTACAAGAGCGCCTATGACATGGAGAGCCAGCGGGTGAAGTCTTACCAAGACTCCATCACCAACCAGCTCGACCAGTACCAGAACGCTATCGGTGGACTCGGGATTGCAGACGACAAGGCGATGGGCAACTACGCCCGCTACCTTGACACCCTCCAGCAGCAGATGGGCCGCTTTAACTCCGAACTCGGGGTGAAGTGGGACAACCAGAACGCGACCTTGGGGCAACTGCGTGGCCAGCTCACCGACCTTGGCAACAAGCGCACCGCCGAACAGAAACGAGTCGATGACTTCCAGAAGCAGTTCGGGCTCGACATCGGTGGCCTCTCCAACGACATCGACAGCGCCGGTATCAACGATGCCAGCAAGATCGATGCGCTGCGTAAACGCTACAGCTCCCTGGCCGACCAGTTGGCTGGCTTCAAGTCCGAGTTGAACCCGCAGATGGGCACCCTGATGAACCAGCTGGGACGCGAGCAAAGCGACCTTGAAGGCTTGAGCAACAAGCGCACACAAGCCTTGATGAAGCTGGAGAACGAGGTAGCCCAGATGCAGGCGCAAGCCAAGGAGGCCGAGCGTGGCCTGATTGGCATGGATACCAGCGTGGACGGGGCCAACTACCGCGACCTGACGGCACTCAACAACCTGCGCCAGCAGATTGCCGAGCGCCAGCAGCTGGCCGGTGATTGGCGTAGCGAGTTGGCCAAGCTGCAAGAGCGGGCCACCACCATGGGCTATGACGGGGCGGACGCCCTGACCAAGGCCCAGGGTTCCCTCGACAAGCTGGCCAGCGACAAGGGCTATTCCGCGCTGCTTGGTGAGATCACTGGGATGCAGACCAAGCGCCAAGGCGAGTTGGACACCATCAACACCACCCTCAGTGGCCTGCAAGGCAAGGTCAAGGACGCGCCGATCCAGAACGAGGCCGACCTCAAGACCTACCTGACCGACTTGAGCAAGCACCTCTCCAGCCTGTCGATGTACTCGGGCAACGACATCACCTCCATGAGCAAGGGCTACAACGATGCGATCACCTCGGTGAACGACAAGCTGACCCAGCTGGCCACCAAGCGTGGCGAGATTGAGAAGCAGGCTCAAACGATGCTCAAGCGCATGAGCGAGACCAGCTACTACAACCTCGGCAACCTCGATGGCGAGAAGGGCAGCATGGACGACATCAAAGCGACCATCGAGTTATACAACGCCCAGCAAGCGATGGACGAGCTGGACGCCATGACCAAGCGCCTGACCGGCGAACGCCAGCGGATCGAGTCTGACCTCCAGAAGTCACAGGCAGCCCAGCAGGGTGAAGCCAACTGGGTCAACCAGCAGAACCAGCAGCAGAACAAGCCGACCTTTGGCACGGGTGCCAATGGCCTGCCGCTGACCGAGGCCGAATACCTCGCCCTGCTCCAGCAGCGCAAAGAGAAAGAAATGTACGGCGGCGCTTCGTCCTTCGCGGCGGCCATGGGTCTGGTGTAAGGGGGCAGTATGTGGGGAATGGTTGCCATGGCGGGGGCTTCACTCGCCAGTTCAATGCTGAGTTCCAACTCGGCATCCAAGCAGGCCCAGTATCAGGCCCAGTTGCAGTATCAAGCCCAGATGGCCCAGCTTGGCGTAGAGAGTGGGCGGCTTAATGCCGCCTATCAGGAGCAGCAACTCCAGAACCAGTGGAATCAAAAGGCGTGGGATCAGGGGCTGTTCAATCAGCAGCTGACCCTCGACAACTACTACCAGAATCTGGGGCTCCAGCGTGAGCTGATGGGCAACCAGTACCAGCAGCAATACATGTACGACCGGCAGGCCCAGTATGACTACTTGGCCCAGCAGGATCGGCAGTTCCAGATGCAGCAGCTTCTTGGCAACCAGAACATGGCCCAGAAGGAGCGCGAGCAGGCCATGCTGGAGCTGATGCGAGCCCAGCAGATTGCCCAGCAGGAAGCCCAATACTCCCAGGATCGTCAGCGGTATCTGGACGGCATGGCCTATGACGAGCGCGGCTATGCCATCGACCAGTTCAATTGGGCCAAGCAGTTGGCCGACATGGAACGGCAGTACGACATCAAGCAGTTCGAGCAGGCCAGCGCGGACAAGAAAGCCGATGCGGCCTTCGACCGTGCCGAGCTGTATAAGGCCCAGCAACAATTGCTCCAGCAGCGGGCGGACGAGATTGCCGAGATCAAGCGGGTGCAGGGCATCCTCGGGGACGAGCGCGATTTCGACATCGACACCCTGCGCCAGAACCAAGCCTTGGCCATGGAAGAACGGGCCATCGATCAGCAGCTGCGTAACCTCTACCTGACCCAAGCCCAGTCGGGCACCCAGCGAGTGCAAGATCTCCTGACCAACATGGGGACACCGGCAGAGGTGCGCCGGTTCGGTGATGCGGATGTGGCCCAGCGTCAAGCCATCTTGGCCAGCAAGTACACCGAGCTGGCGGATCGGGCCATTGATCGGGTGAGCAGCCAGAACGAGGCCCGCCTGATTGCGTCCGGTATGGATCTGTCTACCGCCGCCGACATGAGCCGCGCCGCCGTGGCCCAGCAGGCAGCGGCCAGCTACACCGAAGCAGAGACCCGTTCGTACAACGAGGCATTGGCCCAAGTGCAGGGTCTCAACGAGTTGAACGCCGGTAACGAGCGGGCCACCTTCGAGCGCCGTGGCAACCTGATCAACGAGACCATGCAAGCCTTCTTGCAGCCGCTCCAGTACCTGACCCAAGCGCCGCAGGTTCGCTCTGCCATCTACGACAAGCAGCTGACCAGCGCAGGCCAGTATATGAGCCCGCAGACCAACGCGGCCTTCTACCAGCCAGGAACCAGCACGGTGTACGACCGCGCTATCCAGTCCGCCATGGCCAACGCGCCAGTGCAGATTGGCAGCGGCTACAGCGGCTACGACACCGGCAGTGCGAACAACTATCAATCGCCACTGAACGTGGGCAGCGCCATCTACAACGGACAGGTTGGCAGCGGGGCCGCGCAGCAACTGGGTATCCCTGGACTGAACGCCAGCTACATGGGTGCGCCGGTCTACAACATGCCGCAGATCAACGTGAACAACGCCTACAGCCAAGCCTTCGCAGGCATGAGCAACGTTTACGGCGGCATGAGCAATGGCTACGCCAACAACAACCAAGCCTACCTGAACGCCGCAGCCGGTGCCGGTCAAGCCGCAGGCTCTGCGTTGGCCGACTTGGGCAGCACAGCGGGCAGCTGGCTAGACAGCTACCTCAAGAAGAACGGCGGTGGTTGGAACGGCAGCAGCAGCGTACCTGCCTACAACTACGCGATGATGCCTAGCTCCGGCCAGATTGGCAGACGATAAGGGGGACACGATGGACGCTTTGATGTGGGCCAACATGGCCCAAGGCTTTGAAGAAGGCCGCCAACGCAACAATAACAAGCGGGTCGAGGCGGCCCGCTTGTTCAATGAGTTCAAGAAGGCAAACCCAGACGCCAACTTCCAAGACTATCAAACCTTCATCGGCTCCATCACGGGGGGCGCTCCGTGGCTGCGTGACGCACTGCCGGAAGAACAGCAGCTGCAAGCCTATGCGGCGAGCAACCAGCAGGCCAAGGCCCAAGCCGACCGCATGGCGCGGATGGAAATGATCAGCAAGCAAGCCCAGCTCTCCAGCGTCTTTGAACGCGGCATGGCCGACAACTTGCTGAGTACGGACGGCGACACCCAGCAGGCGTTGGAGCGCACCATTGGCGCAATGAGTGGCGGCGACCAGACCATCGCCAACGACTTGCGCAGCCAGTTCGGCAATGCCAACTACTCGACCCTGTGGCAGCGTACCCAGTCCGAGATCATGGATAGCCGCTGGGATCAAATCATCCAGCTTGGCGAGACGGGCCAACGCCTGACCGCTGGCCACCTCAAGAGTGTGCTCGGCTACACCCCGACCGGCCAACAAGTGGAAATGGCCAACTTGCGCGTGAACCAAGTGCTTGAGGCCAAGCGCGAGCGGCAGGCCCAGCTTGCCCGTGAGCGGCGCAACAGCGACCTCTCCTTGGCGCTGCGAGTAGCAGAGTCGTACCGTCAAAGCGGCATGGCCGCCTTGCAAGCCGGTGAGGCGGACAAGGTGAAAAGCAGCCTTAACGCCATGCTCAAGATGACCATTGGCGATGCTGACCCGAAGATGCTCAACGAGTTGGTTAACACCACCGTGGGAACCTGGGAGCAAGAGGCCCAGTCGATCAATCAGGAATCCTTGGCCCGCTTCTCGACCGACCCCAAGGCACAGGAGTGGCTGGCCACCCTGATTAGCTCCGGCAAGACCGAGCAGGAGATCGCCGCAGGGCTCAAGGCCCGTGGTATCTACGCGGACAACAAACAGGTTGCCGACATGGTGAATGGCACCCGCACCCTGATGCAGACCAAGCAGCAAAACGACTGGCAGGCCACCGGACAAGCGGCAAGTCAGAAGGCCGTCACCGACTTCACCACCGAGCAGAAGTCTACCGATGAACTGGTGAAGGCGCGGCTGAACCTCAACACCAAGGACACCGAGGCGCAAGGGGTGGGCAACGTTGCCGCCGAGTACGCCCCGCGCCAAGAGCAGGTGGACGAGTTCATCAACCGAGTGACCGAGTTGGTCAAGGACAACCCAAGCGAGCGGGTCGCAGCCGTAGAGAGGGTCGCCCAGGAAATGGGTATCCCGCGTGACCGCGATGTGATTGCGTCCATGCAGACACAGAGCGGGGCGTACAAACCGATTGACCCGATGATCTGGAGTAACACCCAGCGCACCGAGTTGGCCGGTGAACGGCAGCGACTGGAGCAGGAGATTGCCAACCTTATCCAGCTGCCTGCCAGCCAGATCCCGCTTGGCAAGGTGGGCGAACTGCGCCGCGAGTTGGGAGTCCTCAAAAGTAAGGTGTCGTCATTTGCCAAGGAAACCGAGGCCCGCGCTGCCAACGCTCGCCAATGGGATACCTCGTTTACCTTGGAGGCGGGTCTGCAAAACGAGGGGAACAACCACCCATTTGTGGCCAACTCACAAAGCGAAGTGGACTCAACCGTACAGCTGTTAGAGACGTTCAAAGCGGTCGAGCAGAAAGCCCAGCAGGTCGATAAGTACGCCCGTGGTCAGTTGCCAATTGAAGAACTGACCAAAGACCCGACCGAGCAGGTGCGGCTTGTCCAGACCACCCAGCGCGAGAAGTTAGTTGGGCTCTATCGGGCAGACCAAGAAGGTAAGTTAACGATGGAGGAAGCGAGCAAGCTATCGCTGATCCTGTCGGGTACTCGCTCCTTGGCTATCCCCAATTCACCGGATTACGCGGGCAGCGTGAAGCGACTTCAGATGCTGGAAAACGCCTATATCAATCTGATGAATGGCGGCTCCGTGGTGACTTATGATCGCGGGGAATATGCGTCAACGCGCAATGCAGATAAGCGAGCATTTGCAGATGTAGTTAGCCAGCTCAAGAAAGAGCTGGCCAACTATCAGTAACAGTAAGGGGTGGGGCGGTTATACCGCTCCTTCCAATTCAGGCTCTGGATTATAAACAAAGTCGTCCAGCGTCTTCTCGCCGTTAAAGATGGCGGTTCTCATTGGCACCGGCATACGGCCTAGCCCGTACCATGAGGATTCATCGCCATGCTTGTTGATATAGCGATACTCCACGCCACTCTTGGGTTTGTTGGGGTCATCGGCCTTGGTCTTCACTGCGTTCGGGTCGCGCTTCTTGTATTGGCGCTTGACCTTCGGCTGCTCGGGCGCAACCTCCATCCCGAGGAAACCCTTCAGGTCATCTTTACTTATGCCCATCTGCGCTAGGGTGCTCATTGCCTCTTGCAGTTTTCTTTCCCGTTCCTCCCTGGCTCGAATGGTTTCCAATTCATCCGACTTAATTTCGTTGTGGACTTCTTGGAAGATGAGATTCAACGAATCGAGTTGAGATAGCGTCAATCCATTTAACGCCGCCTTTAGGCGTCTCTTATTCATCAATACGGCAAGCATATCACTCATTTGTCTACTTCCTTGGCAGGCATGTCGTTGTTATTCGCAGTCACATTAAATAAGAGCGACCAAAGGATCAACAAAAAATAACTAATTGGGTGACATCGATAAAACCAAAAGGACGACGCGTGGATGTGTCAAACGCACACTACGGGCGTAACGGCAACTTAGACCCGTATAGGTGCAGACATGGAAATCAAAATCAATCTCCCCTCCGGCTTTCTTGATTCAAACGAAACGACTAATCCTGAAAGTAAAGCCAGCACATCGTACCAAGGCAATCCCCTTGATGATCCTAACTTCAAGGATGATCTCAGACGGCACTTTTGGTCTAAGGGCCGCCAGTTTGAGAATGATGATGACATGGTTAAGGAGTGGTACTCCGAACGTACCTATGCGAATCTCAACAGCGCGGGCATGGTGGCCGATACTGCGCAAGCGTATGGAGCCAGCGAAGAGGAGCGCGCCCGCGCCAAACGGCTGCAAGATGCCTACAACAAGATGCCGATGTTCTTTGAGGACGGCGGCGCGATTGACCGCGTTGGCGGCTGGGAAACCGCCAAGTCCATCGTGGGTGCCTTGGTGCTCGACCCCATCAACCTGATCCCGTTTGGCAAGGCAGCCACTGCCGCCAACATGGCCCGCCTCTCTGGCAAGACCACCGCCCAAGCCTATCGTGCCGGAGCCGTTAACGGGGCGCTGACCCTGGGTGCTGTTGGAACCGGTGTGGGTGGCGCAATGAGCGGCTTGCTACAGACAAGGGATGTTCGCCTTGGCTTGCAGGACGAGATCTCAATGAGTCAGGTTGGCTCGGATGCGGCCCTTTCGGGTGTGCTTGGGGCGGGTATGGGGGGGCTGGTTGGCTTGCTCGCCGCCCGCACCGGTATCAAGGCTGCCGACCAATCCATTGAGGCCATGCTGGGTCAGGGGCTGACTGCCGACCAGATCCTCGACATCCCCCGCGACCGCCTCAAGACCATCACCGAAACCAAGTTCGGGCCAATTGATCGCAAGGCGCTCAACGAATACATGCGCGAGACCAACCTTGGCCCGTATACAACCCAGCGCACCGGCCCCGAAGCCAAGCCGTCTACCGACTTCGTGATGGAGCCGGAAATGACCGAGGCCGAGCGCATCGCCGCCGAGTTCGATGAAGACTTGGCCAGCATCGAAGACGACCTTTCCGTTACCAACCCAGAAGACCCCGAGTATGACCAGCTGCTTGCGTTGCGTAACTCCCGTCTGACCGGCAAGATCATCCTTGGCCAGCGTGACAAGCTGCAAGCCGAAGCCGAGGCCGCCATCGCCGCAGGTGATGACAAGAATGCCAACGAGCTGCTGACCCGCATCAACAACGCCGAGCGCGAGTTGCGGATGATCCGTGATGGCAAGTGGGCCGACACCGAGGCAGAAGCCGCCGCTGATGAAGTGACTACCGACCCCAAGGCACAAGGCGAGACACTGGCCAAAGAGGACGGGCAAGTCACCGAAGAGGCCGCCCAGGAAACCGAGCGCCGCACCCCGTTCAGCGCCGTGATGAAGGCCCGCCTACAAGGGATGCCCGAGTTTGCCGGTGCCGACATCAACGGCGTGAAGGATGCCCAGAAGCTGATCCGCCGTGTGGCCAAGGCCCAGTTCGGTATCGAAGATGCGGACTCGCTGGACACTGAAATCCTGTACTACCGGATGACCAACCACGCCGACCAGCGCGAGGCCGATGTGAAGGACATGACCCGTCAGGCACTGGAGGACTACCTCGAAGAGGTTAGCCTGAACGGTAGTGCCGATGAAGTCCCGTTCCAGCAGTTCCTTGGCGAGCGTGATACCTACGCCAGCAACAAAGAGGTCATCCTCCAGACCTTCCGCGAGTCCAGCAAGACCGAGGCCGAGAGTAAGCAGATCGTCTCCAAGATGCTGGACGAGGATGACATCGACCCCGATGATCTGGCCGTTGGCGATGAAGATGGCTTGATTGACGAGATTGACGCCGAACGTGCCGCCAGCAAGGCCGCAGGTGCCAGCGACCGAGCCACCGCCCGAGCCGGTGCCGAGTCCGTCCGTCAGGGCTATGAGTCCGAGAAGGTCATGGGCGAGCTGCGCCACGAATTGCATGGTCTGGTGCAGGAGGCCAAGCGTTTTGGCGTGGAAATCACCCCCGAGAACATCATGCACTATGGCCGCCAAGCCCGTCAGGAGCTGGCCAACATCGAAGCCCGTAATGCGATGGTCAAGCTGGTATCCAAGCGTGGTGGCGACCCGCTGCTCGATGCCAACTTGCAAACTCAGTGGGTCATCAACCATGTGCGCAACAGCATTGAAGCGCAAATGAGCAAGGGCTCCACCGGTCGCAAGAACATCCGAGGCAACACCGACTCTCTGGAACGCCAGAGCCAGTTCGCCACCGATGAAGTGGTCGCAGACAAGGCCCGCAAGGCTGCCGCCGTTGAGCGGCAACGCCAGCGTTTCGACAACCTCAAGAAGCTGCCGCAGATGGTCGAGGCCAAGGCCACTGTGTTGGCGACCAAGCAGCCGACCCCGTTCGTGGCTGACACCCGCGTGACCTACCTCAACGCCAGCGGTGAGCGGGTGTTGGCCCGCCGTGGTGACAAGGTCTTCGCCGTGGTTGACCCGAACCGCCCAGGCCAAGTCGCCTTCGTGGACGCACCTTCGAGCGCCGCCATCCTGATGGGCCGCAAGCCGGACGTGACCGCCAAGAAGATCGTTGAGCTGACCACCACCGACACCGACACCCCGCAGTTGCCCAGCCTCGAATCGGACGCCATGAAAGCCCCGAGCGGCTTTGCCTTGGCGCTGGTGAAGAAGTCCCCCGAGCAGGGCAAGCACACCGTCCGCCTCGTATCCAACGCCCAGATGCAACAGGCTCAAGCGGGCAAGCGCACCCTGACCGCCCGCAACCTGCTTGGCAAGGCAGACGCGAACGAGTGGGATGTGGTGTGGCTCTCCACCAAGAACTCGCTGCCCTACGAGAAGGCCCGCAGTGGCCGCGCTATCACCCCGCGTCAGTTGGCTGACATGGTGTGGCAGCCGGACGCACCCAAGCAACAGGCCGCGCCCAAGCTGGAGCACGTAGCCGGTTCGACCATCGACACTTGGGCCAACGCCAAAGGCAAGCGGTTCCCCTTGGCTGCCACATGGCAAGCCGACTTCTTCAAGCCGACCGGTGTACCGGCCTTCGACCGCCGAATGGCCGACCTTGAGCGCACTCTGATCGAGAGCGGGATGCTGGGTGACGGCGATCTGAGCGTGGAAGGTCTCTACCTCTCCCGCGTCACGCTCGATAGCAACATCCCTTGGTCTGATCCCAAGGTGGCAGCGGCCACACTGGACAAGCTGGATCAGATCCTGGGGATGGAGGAACGCCTCTACCCCCGTGGTCTGCTGTTGCCCAACGGCGAGCGGGTCAAGGCGATGCGAGCCCTCAACGAGCTGATGGCCGACTACGACCACAAGACCACCAAGTTTGTCTGGGACACCCTCAACCGTGTGGCCATCGCCCATCCTGATGGCAAGGTGCCTAACTTCGAGAAGACGGCAGGAGCCCCGCACTACAGCGTCTACAGCCAGAAGGAAGGGTTCAACACCGTCCGTCTGCCGGATGCCGATCGTCCCGACAAACGCCCGCGCCCTTACGCCCTGCTGCATGAGCTGATGCACTGGGGTTATGCGAACATCCTGACACCGAGCGAGCGCCGCTTGTTCGTCAACGCGGTACGTGGTCGCCTTGAGACCGGTACTATCGGTGACATCCTGCCAACCTCTGACACCGGCCTGACATCCAACGTGTCACACAGCCTCAACGAGATCTTTGCCGAGGCGGGTGCCGGTTGGGCGATGAACAACCGTGAAGCGACCTTGCTCGATCAATCCTTCTGGGTGGCACTGGCCGAGAAAGTTCGTGCTGTGTTCGACCGCATCGTCAACAAGGGCAAGGCCAACGGGGTGAAGGAAGACCCTGCGCTCAACGAGCTGTTCGCCCGCATCCTGCCGGACAACGAGCAGATCATCGCCCGCCTTGGCCTGCCTGATGGCAAGGTGTTCGATGACGCACAGGCATTGCTCAAGCAGGTTGAGCAGGTGAAGACCAAGGGCAGCAAGGAGAGCTTGGCCATTCGTGCCAAAGCCTTGGCCGAGCTGGATCAGTTCGATCAGGTGTTCGATGACCTGGCGCAGGGCCCCGACCAGTGGCCGTCCCACGTTGGCCAGGATAGCCAGCTTGGCATGGCGCTGTTCAACATGCGCAACGTGTTCACCTTCAAGAACAAAGACGGCAAGACCCTGCCGAACCTGCACTACGCCAAGGACAGCCAGCAGCGGGCGCACACCATCATCAACGAGCTGGGTACGCTGCGTGACTCGCCACAGGCCATCGAGCAATCCGGCACCATGACAGGCGAGACCTATCTGGAGTACGTGAAGAAGACCGGCAACCATGATCCGGCCCTCTTCATGCGCGATGTGCTGTTCAACCCGAACCACCCATCGTCCGTCCCTTACGCCGTGGCCATTATGAAACAGGGGCTGCGCGATGCCATGCTGGCAGAGCATGGGGTGTGGGTAGGCCGCGATGCGATGCCGACCAGCCAGAGTGCTTGGAACTATGCCTTGGCCCAAAAGGCCCGCCATGCAGTGAAGGGCCAGAAGCCGACCGCAGCCAAACCGGTAGAGCCTGCCCAGCCACTGCCGCAGGCCATGCCGGAAGTGGAGGCCGTGACCGAGCAGGCCAATCTGGTTCTCGGGAAAGAGACCCCGATCGTGGCCGAGGTTGACCCCGCCCTTATCGAACAGGTGAAAGCGGGGCTCGCCAAGACTGAGGCCGCTCAAGAGGTGATGAAGGAGACCGTGAAGACGGTCAACAAGAAGCGCCGTGAGCGAGTGGTCAAGACTGCTGGGGCCGTCAACAAGGCGCAAGAGATTGCCGAGAAACCGGCCCGCGCTTCCCATGCTCCGGTCGCCCCGCAGGCTGCCGAGAGCGCCCCGACCGTCAAGCGCCAGCCGACTGCCAAGCTGGCCGACAAGGTGATCGATGTCAAACCGGACGAGATCGCCAAAGACCATGAAGCGATGGCGGACGAAATGATCCGCCGTGCCCGTATGACCAAGAGCATGGTCGGCAAGAAGCGGGTCGAGATCACCTTGGCCCAGTACCGCGCCACCCGTAACGAGTTGCGCGAGCAGTATATCAATGCCCTCAAGATGGCCGACCAGCCGACCCTGGATCAAATCGAGTGGGTGTACGCCCAGCGAGCTGCTGCCAAGGTAGCCGGTTCCAAGGCCGGTCTGGGTCGCGCCATGCTGGGTTCCGAGATCATTGAGGCTGATGTCTATCAGATGCTCAAGCCCAAGTTCTCCGGCAAGGTGGCGACCAAGGCCGTGGCCCGCGAGCTGGAGGATAGCCGAGGGGTAGCCGAGACCGGCATCATGCCGAGCGCCCCCGCGAACATCCGCGCCATTCAGATGGACATGACCCACCGCGATCCGCAGACCGCGCACGACATGCGAACCGTCTTCTATCGCCTGCTGGCGCTGACTGACAAGGTGACGCGCAACCTGCCCGCCAATGTCATCGACAACTTGGCTGGCGTGAACCAGAGCCCTGCTGCCGTGATGGCCAGCACGGGCGATGAAGCATTCAAGACCCTGCGCAATGCCCTGCGCCGTGACCTGACCGCCCTGCGCAAAGATGGCGATTATGAGGGAGCGTTGTCCAACATTGGACAAATGGTGGCCCGCGCCATCAACGGTCATGTGGACGCGAGCGCCATCAACAAGGTGTTCGCCAGCCACGGCGAGAGTGGCAACGTCACCCAATGGTTCATCAACCAATGGAAGGTGGTCGCCTCCGGCCAGAAGGGACTGGATACGCTGACCGAGAATGTGGATGTGTTCACCGCTGGCAAGTTCAACGAGGCGATGGGCGAGTTTGCCGAGTCGATGGCCTACGTCCTGCGTGGCACCATCGACCGCGCCGACATCTACCAGAAGTACCGCTGGCTGGGGGCGTATGGCGACCCGCTGCAACCGGACACCGTGCGTACCTTGGCCGACCTGAACAAGGATGGCGTGGGGGCGGCAGTGGCCCAGCTTCACGCCTATGACTACCTCGACAACCTCGACATCCACGCCAAGGTTGGGATGGCCCGCTGGGTCGGTGGCCCGATCCGTCCGCTCTACGTGAGTACCCGTGAGGCGACCGGTTCCAAGTCTGGCCCGCTGGGTCGTGCCTTCTATACCACTGACCGGCCCAGCACCCTGGGACTCGACCCCGAGCAGGAGTTTGCAACCTTGGCCCCCGAGGTGGCAGAGGTGGCCCGCGAGTATGCCCACGCCCTTGCCGGTGTGCGCAACGCGATTGCCGAGCACCGCCGCAGTATGGAGCTGCTTGAGCCGAACGATGTGGAAGGCAGCGACCGCGCAGGCGACAAGCTGACCGACCTGCTGGCCAGCGAAGCCGAATGGCTGGAACGCTTTGACGCGCTGGGTGTACGTGCGCCCAGTGTGCAAGTAGTCGTTACCCGCGCCAAGCACACCATCGACCTGACCGGCGATGCCGTGGTCGAAGGCAACAGCCCGTTGGTTGGCGGGATCATCGACATGGCCGAGCGCCTTGGCCTGAGCCATACCTCCCTGTCTAACTTGGCTGACGCGATTGTACGTGACCAGAGCGGCCCCGACTTTGTGGCCAGCATGGAGGCGTGGATTACCAAGGAGCCCTCGCTCCGCGCCCGTAAGGGGGACGTGCTGCGTGAGTTCCTGAGTGGCATGGGCTTTGACTCTGCCATGATCGGCAAGGGTGACGAGACCCGCATGGCCGTGTTCAACCCGAGCGACATCCGCTCGATGATGGACGACTTCGAGCCGATGGCCCGCACCGACCGCTTCAACGTGGAAGGCAACCCAATGCGCCACGCTAACGCCGCATTGGTGAAGGGGGAGCCGGTGAATGTGCCGGAGATTGTGGCCGCCATGGAAGATCAGGGGCTGCCCCGTCGTGCCGGTGACGCCCTGATTGCAGCCGCCAAGGGCCGCAAGATGAGCAAGACGGACGAGCAGGCGCTCAAGCCGTTCCAGTTCAAAGAGCTATTCACCGAGTTGTCGGTATACATGCGGGCCAACAAGGCCAAGTGGGTGGCCGACTGGATCAAGCCCGAGGACGGCGGCGGTATCTTCGAGCGCCTTGACAGCGAAATGGGTGCCCAGCTGATGCCGGTGATCGAACAGCTCAAGAAGCTGGAGGGTAACGAGACCTTCTTTGGTCGTGCCCTCAACGCGATCCGCCCGAACAAGGGCCAGCCTGCCAGCTTCTCCCGTGTAGTGATGGCACTGCGCTTGGGTGACAGCACCGGCCTCAAGCCGGAAGAGGTGAAGGCATTCACCATGATCCGCGACACCTTCGCCCGCGAGTGGCAATTGCTGGTTAACACCTCCTTGGCCAACGAGGATGGCGGTATCCGCAACTACTTCCCGCAGGTGTGGGACATCGAGAAGCTGGAAAGCAACCGAGACGAGTTCATCAAGCGTCTGGCCAACTTCCTGATGGACAGCCACACCGCAGAAACTGGAATGCCGCTATCCCAACCGGACGCGCTCTACCGTGCAACTGGCATCTACGACAACCTGATCGGCAACGATGGGGTTTACAGCCCTGCCAGCCAGCTCAAGGGGACGGCTTCCGAGCATGTGGACGCGGCCCGTGTGCTGCGCCTGCATGAGCACCCTGGCCACATGATGGCCGGTAGAGTGGGCGAGTTTCTGCAAGACGATCTGGAAGGGGTCTTGGTGAAATACTTCCAAGGCACCACCCGCCGCCGCCTGTTCCATGAGCAGTTCGGCCAAGGCAACCATGCCTTCCACGACTTCATGCAAGTGCTGGTCGATGGGGACAATGGCGCATTCGAGTTGCTGACCTCCGGCAAGACCCAAGGGTTTGAAATGAAGGGGGCGGGCAGCGATGGATTGGAAGCCCGCTTCCCGACCTTCAAGCCGCTGTTCACCAACAGCACCGAGGCTTGGCAGGCGCTGGACGAGGTGAAGACCATCATCAAGCGGGACGGCAAGGAGAACGCCGTGCGCTACCTCAAGCAGAAAGACGACAACCCCAACATGGAGCGCCGTATCCGCGCCATCGTGGAAGCCTTGGCCGAGACAGACGGCAAGCGCAACAAGGTGCCGGAGAACGTGCGCAAGAACATGGTCGCCATGTTCGAGTCGGTCGAGGGCAAGAACCCGTACCGACACACCCCAGGGTTCAAGTGGAAGAACGCAGCCAGCCATGGCCTGCGCTCCTTCAACTCCATCACCCTGCTTGGCTCGACCATCCTCTCGTCCATGTCGGATGCCGTCATGCCGCTGGTCAACTCCGGCGACTTCAAAGCCTACGTGAAAGGGATCGCCCACTACGCCCGTGACCCCGAGTATCGGGTCGCCATGCGCAACATCGGGGTGGCGATGGAGAACCTTGTTCACAACCGGATGGCCCACCTTTACGGGCAGGACGCGGGCAAGCTGACCAACGCCTTCTTCAATGCCACCTTGCTGACACCATGGACAGACATGTGGCGCGGGATTGCGGGGTCGGTCGCCATGGAAACCTTCAAAGCCGAGCAGCGCCGCGCTCTCTCCAGCCGTACCGGAGACGCGGGCCGCAAACATGCCGTGCAGTTCCTGCGCCGCTACGGCTTGGCCAGTTACATTCAGGCGGGCGACCTCTCCAGCGCCGAGGTGATGAATGATCCGAAGGTGCGTCAAGCGGTGCTGCGCTTCACCAACGAAGCGGTGTTCGCACCGAATCCGAACGACATCCCGCTGTGGGCCAAGTCGCCGGTCGGGTCGCTGGTCTATCAGTTCAAGACCTTCCCGATGATGATGGGGCGGATGGGGCTGCGGGTGGCCAAGAGTGGTCGCCTTGGCAGTCAGGTAGCATTCCTGGGTGCGCTGCCGCTGGCCGGTGCTGCCTCCTTGGCCGTCAAGGATGTGCTGCTCTCCCGTGGTGGCGAGGATCAACAGTCGATGGCGCTGCGTGACCGTGACGCGGGAGAGTGGGTGACACAAGCCGTCCTGCAAGCCGGAGCCTTGGGTATCCTGGCTGACGTGCTGAGTGCCACTACCGAGCAGCTGGATAACGGCGCATACGGGCGTGAGCGCGTGGCCTCGACCTTCCTTGGCCCATCCTACGGCTTGGCTACGGATGTGATGAAGGTCGCCGCTGGCTTGGTTGACGTTGACCCCAGCAACAGCAAGGAGCGAGAGGGAACCCGCGCCCTGCTGGGGCGGGTGCCGGTGGTCGGGCGTAATGCCAACCTGCGCGAGGGAACCGTGGATGCGGTGGCCGGAGTGCGGCAAGGGCCGGATGGCGGGGGCGAGTTTGATGCCCGCTTCAAGGCCAAGTTCGACAGCGACTTCTAACAACAAGCCCCTCAATTGAGGGGCTTGTGTGTATTCAACATGCAGGTAATGGGGTGTAGCGGGTATAGCCTTGGCACACGTCATCCGCGTGGTTCACTTCATCGCTCAAGGTGCAGAGCCAGCCACCCGACTTGTGGGCGATGGCATGTTGGCAAGTGGCACAGCAGCGGGGGACATCTACCTCGCCGTGGCAGACCTGCCGCTTGAAGCAGAGTTTGCACTTGAAGAACGAGGGGATGTCCGACACCTTGCGGGCCTGATTGGTCAGGGCGTGGTGGATCATCAACTCAAGGTGCGAGACCGTGATCTGATCGAGCGCCACGATCTCGATGTGGTAGTCGGAGTTGTCCTTGCAGTAGGCCACCAACATGGCCCACTCCAGACCGGCCAACATCATGCAAGCCTGCATCTGGTTGTAATACTTGGGATGGCTGCTTCTCACCCCTTCGCGCTGGAGCTTGGCGAACATGGACTTGTTCATGCTCTTGACCTCCAGCACTGCCTTGGCTCTCGGGATGTCCCATTCCGGCATCGGCTCCAGCCACACAATACCGTCAAGGTGACACACCACATGTCCGCCAAAGGCGGTGTACGTCCATTGCTGGCCCGTTGCAGGGTCAGTCGGATAAACCCTGTAACCGGCCAGATTAAGATCACCGAGCACCATATCCTCAAGGGCGTGGCCCAGCTTGAAGATGCGGGCGATACGGGGCTCCGGCTTGGCACCTGGGAAACCACGAAGGTTGAATGCGATCTCTGCCTCGCACTCGCCCAGTGAGCTGGCCCCAATGTAGCGGCGGGGAGACTGCGCCGGTTCCCTCATGTAAGCCTCGTCAATTCGCAACACTAACGCACTCATAGACACTCCAAATCGGGAGGCTTTACGCCTCCCGTACAGGGCCGTTCAGAACGGGATCTCGTCCATAAAGGAGTCGTTCGCAGCGGGTCTTGGTTGCGTAACAGTGAAGGATTGATCCTGCTTCGCTCGGAAGTAGGGAACGTTCTTGCGAGGCATACCACCACCGGAGCGGATCTGGCCGGAGTCGTCACGCCAGTCCTCACCCTTGGCCACATGGACGCCGACACTCAGGCCGACCATGGTGGCGACATCCCCAGGCTGGTCGGGGTTCGGGTGGTTCGCTTGGATAAGCAAGTGCTTGAGGCGTCTGCGCCCGATCTCGGTAGCTTGCGCGGATTCGTTTGCAATGTTGATTACGTCACGCACGTAGCCCCCGTTCAGGCCATCGAATTGCAGTACCAGCTTGATACCGCTGCCGCTGACAGTCTTCTCCAGCTTGGCCGAGCTGATGCGGCAGACATGATCCCCCTCTGGAAGAGTGCGGGAGCCTTGTTCTTCTTCTACGCCACAGAGGTTGAGGGTGGCGAAGCCTTGCCATTTTTGGTTCATACAGTTGCGTCCTTGTTGCCGGTACGGATGCGCTCAAGCAGCAGAGTGATGTCATCGCACTCTTCAACTGCCTTGAGCGTTCTCTTTGGATCACGGGTTTTGCCGTGATACCCGCGCACCTCGTCAGTGATCACGAAGCGGCGAATAGTGGGATTGGCTTTGTTCTCGGGGTTCTCTGTCACCAGACGCAGGCCCGCGAACACGTTGTCGAAGATCCCTGGGATCTGCCGACTGACGCGGTTGCCTTTGACCAGCGGCCAGTAGTTCGTGACGGTTGGCCCATTCAGGTCATCCCCCTCGGTGTCCTCTTCAACGAGGGCGGTGACGAGGATGTGATAGGGCTTGTCACGCAACCACTTGAGGGCTGCCAACATGAAGCGGGCGTAGTCGCCCCAGACGGCGAAGCGGTTCTTCTCGCCTTCGTATTTGTGTTCGAGGTGTTCGATAAGCCGGTCGCTCAACTCGGTGAGCGAGTCGAGGGCGATCCACTGGTAGCCCGCAGCGGCGAACTCGGGTGAGTCGATCATCTGCAAGATGCCCACGAAGGAGCAGACGCCAGCCTCGGGGTCGTGCTCGCCGTTGTAGGAAGTGAACGGCAGGTAATCGATCTCGCAATCCGCGATAGCCGACAGGCCGCTCTCACCGGAAATGATCAGCCCCTTGCCGTACCGCTCTTGGTAGTTGCGGCATTGGGTGGTTTTGCCCCACCCAGGCATCGCGTAAAGCAGGGTCTTCTGGCGCGAGACACTGACCGCGCTGGTCTTGAAGGTGAACATGATTAGCCACCCCGCACAGTCAGCTTGATCTTGCCGGTCTTGATGGTCAGCGCATCGTAGAACTTGAGTTTCAGGTCATCGGGCAAGGCTTGGAACTTGGCCTTGGCGATGGTTGCAGACACTTTGATGTGTGGGTTGGGGTTCACCTCGGCCAAGTGCATGAGCATGTCGGAGTCCCAGCTCCACGTTTCGCCCACCTCGGCATCAAGGGTGTAGTTCTCACCTTGAAGAACATACTCACCTGGGTGCAGCTCGCCATGTTCGGCCCGCAGAGCCTTGCCAATCTTGGCTTTGATCAGCGCCACCTCTTCCTTGAGCGCGTCCTCTCTCTCTTCCAGCATCTCGAAGTAGTTGAGCAGCTGGTCGATCTCTTTGCTCGTCAAACGAGTCACTTCTTGGTTCGCATCCTTACGCATTACACTCACCCTTTTGGCTGCCTTAAGCAAACCATTTGATGTGTCACGGGTGATTGTTGTAGCGTAAACGTAACCACTGCACAAGATGTTTTGTTGTGGGGTCTAGATGAAAAGGATGTCAAAGGATGAATAAAAAATATTACTTCGATGTCGATCAGTTGCTTGTCGATCTCGGTGGGGTAATGCACGTAGCGCGGGTTCTGCGTGTGCCAAGGGTGTACCTCTGGACATGGCGAAGAGAGGGGCGATTGCCTGCGAAACGCTATCTGGAGATCAAGGAAATGTGGCCGCTTGTGAGGTTCGATAAATACTTCAAGCCGGTCGAAGATGACCGTGGCGAGGGGCACCAATGAGCTGGCTGGATGAAGCCCTTGAGTACCGTGATCGGGGTTGGGCTGTCATTCCGCTGATCGAGAAGAGACCCGCCGTGAAGTGGCGGGCTTACCAAACAAGACTCCCGACCGAGGAAGAGTTGGAGGGGTGGGCCGAAGTGTTCCCCAATGCCCAACTTGGCCTGATTACGGGCGAGCAATCGGGTGTTGTGGTGCTGGATTGCGACAACGATGAAGCCATCGAGTTCGTGGCCGAGCTTGGCTATTGCTCACCCATTCAGGTGAAGACCAAGCGCGGCGTCCACCAATACTTCCGCCACCCAGGGGAGCGGGTGCAGAACCATCAGGGGGGCAATCCTGGAGCGCACTGGTACGCCGTGGATGGCCTCGACTTGCGTGGTGATGGCGGCTATGTGCGGGTGCCATCTTCCAACTCGCCCGACTTGGCATGGCAGATCCAGCCACACGTAGACTTTGCCGACCAAAGCGAGTGGCCCGCGTGGGCTTACGTCCAAGGCAAGCAGGAGTACAAGGGCATTGCGCTCGATTTGAGTGGTGTGACCCCACTTGGCCACCGAACGGATGTGTGGGCAGAGACTGCCACTTATGCCCAAGGCAAGTACCCGACCGGCAAGCTGCCCACGGGTGGTGGCAACGGTCGTAATGATCGGGTGTTCAAGTACCTGAGCCAGTGCATTTTGAAGGGGTTTAGAGGTGAGGCGCTGGAGGCCGAGGGCCGCCGCTTCATGGAGACGTTCTTTGATGAACCGCTTGAAGAGTATTACTACCAAGCCAGCCTGAAAAGCGCGTGGGCGTTGGAGCTACGCAACCACCCCGAGCGGTTCGATGCGCAGGGCAATTACATCTACTCGTTGCCTGACGAGAAGCCGGACTTTGACATCGACCTGAGCGATGTTGAGCCAGAGAGTTTGGAGATCGACATTGCGCGTGAGCCGTACCGGCCACTGACCGATGACGACCTTGAGCTGTTGAAGGCCAAGACCAAAGAGCTGGAGTACCTGATCCGCCCTTGGCTCACGAAGGGGTCAATCACGCAGGTGTACGGCTACACCGGCCATGGCAAATCGACCATGCTCTATCGAATCCTCTATCACCTTTGCGTTGGCCGTGACTTCGGGCGGCTGTTCCAGATCGAGCGACCGGCCAAGGTGCTGTACTTCGACTGGGAAAACTCGCCACACACCATGGTCAACCACATTGAGACCATGCGCAGCAGCTACGGGCGCACCAATGGCAACTTCAACCTGTGGTTGCCGCCGCTGGGAGACTTCAACCTGACCAGCATGGAGGGCGTGACCGAGTTCGCCAAGTGGGTGAAGGCGGCCATGCCGGACGTGGTGGTAATCGACACGGTACGTTCGGCCATGGGTGGACTGGAAGAGAACGATGCGGCGGCGTGGGCTCCGTTCAACCTGTTGCTCACCAAGCTACGCAGCGCAGGCTTTGCGGTCATCTGGTTGCACCACGCGAACAAGCCGACCCAGTTCGGTCTCGGGCGTGAGGCGGGCAGTTCCAACCAGCTGACCGTGACCGAGACCCAAATCAGAATTACGCAGGTGTTCGAGGATGCGAAGACTGCCAAGGAGAAGGGCGGCAAGGCTGCCGATTCGTTCAGCACGAACGTGTGGGATGCGCTGGATGCCATCAAGCCACCCCATACGCGCCTCAAGTTCGTGTGTGAGTTGAGCTACGGCAAGACCCGCAACATGACGGATGAATACATGCAGGGGCCGATGGTGGTCGGCTTGGCCTGCAGTGACTTTGATGGGCGTGAGTACATCGTTACCAACAGCTCGCCACGCTTCAACGTGTACCGGCTAATCAACGATGGCCACAGTGCGGAGGACGCATCCCGAATGCTTGGCCTACCGCTGCGAACGGTTAACGACATCCTGGGGATCGAGGAATAAACAAAGGGGCTCACGGCCCCTTTGTTATTGGTTCATCCAGTGTAACCACTATCTCGACAGACTCACCGAAGTGAAGGCGGGCGAGTCTGATTAGTTCTGCCACATCTGGGTAGTTGTCACGGACGTACTGACGCCGTTCTTCCAGTGACATTTCAGCGGACACGCGGCCCCCCTTTTGTCCAATTCACTTCGCCTTGGGCCTCTGTATCTCTTG
>SXGR01348556.1_pt1 | contig 27487 bp, 20 predicted proteins | sample 3174711 | NCBI WGS metagenome assembly SXGR01 (sample SAMN11356860, study PRJNA531348) | freshwater metagenome | isolation source: freshwater sample F1-60 | place: China: Fuxian Lake, Yuxi | collected 2017-12-25
TCCCCTGTGGGGAAATCCAATGAAATGTTATTAACAGCCGTAAAGCTACCAAAAGTTTTATTTAACTGACGAACTTCAATACTCATAATTTTTTACTCACTTCATTCGTTTATTGCGCTTGCGCGGTACGCACGGCCAATTCATGTTCGCGCGCCGCTTGCCATTCCAACGCACTCTTTAATACCAATGTCACTAAGGCCAATAAAGCCAACAGAGAGGCAACCGCAAAGGCGGCGGCAAACTGATATTCGTTGTACAAAATTTCAATGTGCAATGGCATGGTATTGGTCTTTTCACGAATTTTTCCGCTCACGACACTCCCCGCGCCAAACTCGCCCATCGCACGCGCATTACACAAAATAATGCCGTAGAGCAAACCCCATTTAATGGAGGGCAGGGTTACGCGGAAAAACATTTTCCAACCGCTTGCACCTAAGGTAATCGCCGCTTCTTCTTGCTCTTTACCCTGCTCTTGCATCAGCGGAATTAATTCGCGCGCAATAAAGGGGAAGGTAATAAACACAGTGGCCAATACAATGCCGGGCACCGCAAACATGATGCGCACTTCATGATCCATGAGCCAATGCCCAAACAAACCTTGCGCACCAAATATCAACATGTAAATCAAACCCGCAATAACAGGTGACACTGCAAAAGGTAAATCAATTAAGGTAATCGCAAGTTGTTTGCCACGAAATTGAAACTTTGCGATTGCCCAACTCGCCGCCAAACCAAAAATCACATTAAGTGGCACTGCAATGGCTGCAGCCGTTAAGGTGAGTTTTATGGCATGTGCAGCAGCGGGTTCTGTGATGGCTGCAAAATAAACTTCCGCGCCCTTACTAAAGGCTTCAACAAATACCACCACCAGCGGCATGATTAAAAACAGCGCTAGAAACACCAAGGCAATTGATATTAATGTGTAACGAATCCAACGCGCTTCTGTGGTTGCGCCTTGTACTCGTTTTGCACTCGTGCTGTGTAAATTAGAAATGACACCGGCCATATTAACCACCCGTTCTCTTGTGGCTCCAATGCTGGAGCAAATTAATCAGTAACAACAACACAAAGGAGAACAACAACATAACGCTACCTAATGCAGCTGCACCGGCGTAATCAAATTGTTCTAGCTTGGTCATAATCAGGAGTGGGGTAATTTCGGTTTTGTAGGGCATATTGCCGCTAATAAAAACTACGGAACCGTATTCGCCGATTGCGCGCGCAAATGAAAGTGCAAAGCCGGTTAACAACGAGGGCAATAACGCTGGGAGAATAATGTATTTAAATGTTTGCCAGCGGTTTGCACCTAAACTTGCAGCAGCTTCTTCTACTTCCGTTTCTAAATCGGCAAGTACCGGTTGCACTGTGCGCACCACAAACGGCAAGCCAATAAACGTGAGCGCAATCGTCACGCCAATCCACGTATAGGCAATTTTAATATCCAACAAGGCAAACCACTGGCCTACCCAGCCGCTAGGTGCATAGATTGCGGTGAGCGCAATACCGGCTACCGCAGTAGGTAATGCGAAAGGCAAATCCACTACCGCATCGACAATACGTTTGCCGGGGAAGGAATAACGCACCAGAACCCAAGCCACAATTAAGCCAAAAAATAAATTCACTGTGGCGGCAATCAGCGATGTGCCAAAGGTTAATCGATAACTCGCCAAGGCGCGGCGATTGGTAATGACATTCCATAGTTCATCCAGCGGCAATTCAAAACTTTTCACCACTAACATTGCCAGTGGTATAAACACCAAAAGGCTTGCGTACAGGGTTGCAAAACCCAACGACAAGCCAAAACCGGGAAGTACGGATTTTTGAACCCAAGGTTCTTTCTTGCGAGCTACCTTAGCCGGTAACTCCTTAACAGTAGAAACACTCATCGAAGCACTCTCGTCAGTACCTGTTGTCAGGTAACTTTTAGTTCAACACCACGCACAAAACCTTGTTCGTAAATGCAGGCACCTACGAACAAGGTTTTACACAAGATTACGGTCACAGCTACTTATTGATAAATCTTGTCAAAAATTCCGCCGTCACCAAAATGTTCTGGCTGCGCTTTTTTCCAACCACCAAAATCTTCAATGGTAATTAACTCAATTTTAGGAAATTTACTGGCATAAACTGCAGCCACTTCTTTATCACGTGGGCGATAGAAATGCTTCGCCACAATGTTTTGGCCTTCTTTGGTGTAGAGATATTTCAGATACTCTTCTGCAACAGCGCGAGTGCCGTGTGCGTCTGCATATTTATCGACTACCGTAATTGAAGCTTCAGCCAAAATGGAGAGTGAAGGCACGACGATTTCAACTTTATCTGCCCCCAATTCATTTACAGCTAAGAAGGCTTCGTTTTCCCACGTCAACAACACATCGCCAATACCGCGTTGAACGAAGGTAGTGGTTGAGCCGCGTGCGCCAGAGTCGAGGACAGGAACATTTTTAAATAACTGCTTAACAAATTCCTGTGCTGCTTGATCAGAGCCTAATTTCTTTTTGGCAAAACCCCATGCTGCCAAATAGTTCCAACGGGCACCGCCAGAGGTTTTTGGATTAGGAGTAATCACTTCTACATTTTTCTTAATCAAATCGTCCCAATCTTTGATTTTCTTTGGGTTGCCTTTGCGAACTAAAAATACGATGGTCGATGTATAAGGCGCACTGCTTTGCGGTAAACGATCCTGCCAGTTTTCTGGAATCAATTTGCCAAATTTATAGAGCGGATCAATATCGCCCGCCAAGGCAAAGGTCACCACATCTGCTTGCAAACCATCGATGACTGAGCGCGACTGTGCGCCGGAACCACCGTGCGATTGTTCAACTTTTACATTATCGCCGGTTTTCGCTAGCCAGTATTTTGCAAAGGCGGTGTTGTATTCTTTGTAGAGTTCGCGCGTAGGGTCGTAAGACACATTGAGCAAAGTAATATCTTTTGCGATAGCGCTGGCTGATAATAATAAAACGCCAGCGGTAAGCGCGATTTTTTTAATCACATTCATGGTTTGTTTTCCTAGAGAATGATGAATATTTTTTGGTACAAAAATGTTGCCGTGGTCTTAATGCAGACCACGGCTTAGCTTGCTTAGAATTTGAAATCTAATCCAACTGCAAAGGTTTTATCGGTAGTGGCTTCAGTGCTGATTTTTGCATCGCCTTCCGCTTTTACGCTGGCGTAGTACGTGAATAAACGTGCAGCATCGCTAAGCTTGTAATCCACACCTAGCGCAAGAGCATCGGCTTTCACATCGTCATAAGCGGCGTTAGTTGGCGTAGTCGATGAGCTGCCCACTTGTGCTTTTAAGGTCCATGGGCCAGCTACTTTCCAAGATGCATTTAAGACGTAGCCATCTTGTTCTTTAAATGCATTGCCAGAAGCGCCATCCCATTCAGAGAGAAGTGTTAAACCGTTTTGCGCACCCAGCGTGGTAGGTGTAGTACCTATAAACGTAGAGAATCCGCCTAAACTATCAATAGCTTCATGACGTTCAGCGGTTTGATAAATTGCACCCAGTTTAACGGTGCCCAATGTCACTTCACCCACAGCACGGAATGCATCGGTGGTTGCCACATTGGTTTCGTAGGCAGCACCCACATACCATTTAGCTTTGCCATAAACTACAGACAAGGATTTGCCTGATGCAAAATTGCTATCGTTTTGCGGTTTAGCCGCTGTTTCATAAACGCCAGTTTCTTCTGCTTGAATCGCCGCCAAATTAATTTCTAAGCCACCCAACAAAATCGGTGAGGTGTATTGAATAACGTTGTCAGGGCGGTTTTCACCGACTAAGTAAGTGCCTAAATCAGCAAGTGGCGCATCGTTAAACTGATCGAGATCGGTACGCAATACGCTGTTGGTTTGCACGGTTTTTAGTGGCGTATCATTTTTACCCACTAAGACTTGACCCCAAGCGCCACGCACACCACCAAAAATATTACGCTGCGTTAATTCACGGCCATTGGCGTTGGTGCCGTTGTCTACATCAATACCGTATTCAACACGGTAGAAAATGGTTAAGTCATTGGCTGCACCGAAATCACCTTGAATACCAATGCGCGAACCCGTGCTTTCAACTGCACTGGTATCAAGTTCAGCGGTAGTGCCTGTAGCGCCAATGTGTTTGTAGGTTGTCGCGGTAGGAGCCGTTAGTGCGAAGTTATTTTTTTCTAAATCATATTGGTTTGCGGTTAAATAAACCTTGCCATAAAGCGTTGGGAAACCGGCTGAAGCGGGTGCGGAAATGAATGCTGCGGTTAATGCAAGGGGTAATAGTTTTAGGGCAAATTTTGCGGATCGCTTAACCGACCCTTTATCTTGAAATGACATGCTAGTCTCCAAAGTATGCATATCACTTCCGGTGGTCCGGTCAGTGCTTATTTTTAGTGTGTAATATTGTTTTTAAAAACGGGTTACTTTTTAGGGGTTGCTTTTTTGGGATTACTTAGCGTTTTCGCTTTTTCCCCAGCGCTTTTTTTCGCGGCGCTCTAGTTGAACCACATGGCCATTGTGGATTTGAATCTCTAAAGAGCCGAACTGAATATTTGCAAGCTGATGTTTGATTTCAGCCAGCACGTCGTCATCGAGGAAGACGTGCTGATTGCGTTCTTGTGCCATAGAATCCTCCTCATAGTGGTTAGCTGCACCAAATTGCACAGCAGCGGCGCCATAGTAAACAGGAGTTTTTAAAACTAAAAATACCGTTTATTCATTAGCTTATAACTTTCAAAAAATTATTCTTTTGGAATAAGCTCATAAAAAACGATTATTTTTCACCCGCCGACCCCGATAAATTTGGAATTGCGCAGCAACTCCCACAAGATTTCTTGCCAGTGCCCGCTACCCTGATTGCCAGCAGTGATGACCCGTGGATGACTGAGCACAAGGCCGCTTACTGGGCCTTACTGTGGGGAACTGATTATTTGCGAATTAAGCAGGTGGGGCACATCAATAGCGATTCGAATCTAGGCCTCTGGCCGGAAGGGGTGCGCCAATTACACCAGCTGGTGCGTAAAGCTAAAAACGGTTTTACGTTGCATGGGGCACGCGCCGATTCGGGCTTAAGCCTGATTGCTTAGTCATGCTTAAACTATCTTATTCAAGCGAATCCCAGAACGAGGTTCTTGGCTTGGAGGGTTTACGCGCGATATTACCCAGCAGGTTCTCTAGCCTCTTGTGACTTCAGCAGCTGCCTCAGTGGTTACCTAAGAAGCTACCACTGGTGGTTGAAATGCGCGTAACAGCAACTCTAAGTTAGGCAGCATTTCACCAATCATTGCGTTGATGTTTAACACCTGTAACCGCGCCGCACTGGCGGTTATCTCGCCCGCCAATTGTTTTTCTGCTAAGGCTGCTTGCGCCGCTAACTCTGTTGCGCCCATGGTGCCTGCGGTGCCTGTTAGGGAGTGTAGCTTCTGCGATGCTTGTAGATAATCTTGCGCTTCTAAACATGCCATAAGTTTCTGCGGCAGCTCTTTTAGGTTAGCAAGAAACATAGGGAACATACGCACGTACAACTCTTGTTTGCCGCCTAGCCGCGCTAATGCGCTAGCTAGGTCTATTTGGGCTGCGCTTGCAAGATCGGTATATTCACTTTTCTCGGGCTGTTTGGGTTGTGGCACTGCCTGCTGGGTGCCTAGATGCTGGCTACTTATAGATTGCCTGCCTGCATGTTGCAGCAGCACATTCACCAAGTTGTTCACATCAAAGGGTTTACCGACATGATCGTTCATGCCGGCTTGAATGCATGCCTCTCTGTCTGATTGCATGGCGTTGGCGGTCATGGCCACTATAGGTAGCTTGGTTAACAGTAGTTCTTTGCGAATACGTTTGGTGGCGGTAAGGCCATCCAACACGGGCATTTGTAAATCCATGAGTACCACATCAAAAGCCGGTTCTTTGGCAAGCCTTTCAACCGCCTCTTGGCCATTATTGGCGATGGTGACTCTTGCCCCTTCGGCCTCTAGCAGTTCACGGGCCACTTGTTGATTAGTGAGGTTGTCTTCCGTTAACAAGATAGCCATGCCTGCCAAACGAGGCTCATTTTTGGTGTCCGCTGTTTCAGCGGATGGGCGAATACGTGTATCTGTAAGGCCGTCGAGTGCGTCCATGAGCATGGACGCGGTGATGGGTTTTACCACGAAGCCATTGATGATGGCTTGCTCTATTTCGCTGCGCTGCGCCAAGTTTTCGCGCTCATGGGCGGTTACCATAACAACCACGGGTGCCGAAATGCCTACATCCAAATCGTGGATGGCCTTGCTGGTTTCCAAACCGTTCAGCCCCGGCATTTGCCAATCTACAAACACGGCTCTATAGCGGTTGCCGCCTTGGGCTTGCTGTTTAAGTAAGCTTAAGGCTTGTTCACCCGATGCGGCGCGGTCTATTTTCCACCCCAGCGATTCGCCCAGGTGCGCAATAATGTTTAATGCGCTGGGGTTGTCGTCTACGACTAATACGTGTTGCCCGACGTTTTCGCTTTTTGGAGGCGTTGCTTGATGATTTACCGGCAGTGGTAGGGTGATGGTAAAGAAGAAGCTGCTCCCCTTACCCAATGCGCTGGTTAAGGCGAGCTGCCCGCCCATGAGGTTTACCAAGCGCTGACTGATTGAAACACCTAAACCCGTACCCCCAAAGCGCCGCGTAGTGGATGCCTCTGCTTGGGTGAAGCCGCTGAAAATGCGCGCTTGGTTTTCTGGCGCTATGCCTATGCCGGTATCGCTTACGGTGAATACTAAGGTTGCTGAATCGGTGCTTTTTTGCTGGGTTTCAATCTTGATGATGACCGATCCTTGCTCGGTAAATTTAATCGCATTGCTGCCTAAATTTAACAGCACTTGCTGCAAGCGCATGGCATCGCCCACAAGGTGGCTTGGCACATCGGCGGCAATGTCGTACAAAACTTCAACGGGTTTTTTGCCCACATTGGTAGAGAGAATAACCGAGAGATCGCGCAGTACTTGGTCTATGGCGAAGGGGTGGGGGTCTAGCTGCATTTTGCCAGCTTCGGCTTTGGAAAGATCCAAAATATCATTTAACAAGCCTAATAATGACCGCGCTGCACCTTCGGTTTTTTGGGCGTAATCGGCTTGGCGATGATTTAATTCGGTTTTTTGTAAGAGCGTGAGCATGCCCAAAATGGCATTCATGGGGGTGCGCAATTCATGGCTCATATTGGCCAAAAAGTTGGATTTGGCTTTACTGGCTTCATCGGCTGTTTTTTTGGCTCTGCGCAGCGCATCTTCGGATTCATATTGCTGGGTTATATCGCGGTTAATACCCATCATTTGAATAGGTTTACCCGCCTCACTGCACTCTACAAAACCGGCGGCTTGGATATAGCGTATTTTACCTTGGCGATTAATAATACGAAACGTAGGGTTATAGGTGCCTTTGCCCTTTAATGCTTGCTGCAACCGATCTTCTGTAAAAGCAATATCCTCTGGGTGTACACGCGCACGCCAATATTCATAGTAAAGACCTGATTTACGTACCTCTGGCGGCGATTCATAAATCTCATGCATGCGCTCGTTAAACTCCAGTGCATTGGTTTGTAAATCCCAACACCAAATGCCTAATTCTGCGACTTCAGCGGCTTTTTCTAACTGATCCCGAGTTGATTGCAATTTTGCCTCTTGTTGCTTGGCGGCGGTAATATCGGAATGCGTACCCACCATTCGCAGAGGTTTACCGTCGGCATCGCGCTGCACAACTGTGCCGCGATCAAGCACCCATATATAGCTCCCATCTTTGCAAAGCATACGGTGTTCACTACTAAAGCTTTGGGTTTTGCCTTCAAGGTTATCGTTTACAACGGCCATTACGCGGTCTGCATCGGTTGGGTGAAGTCGGCCTGACCATTCCGATAGGTCGGCACCAATTTCATCTTCATCGTGCCCCAACATGGTTTTCCAGCGGCGCGATAAAAACACCTTGTTGGCCGCTATATCCCAATCCCATACGCCATCGCCGCTACCATCTAGCGCAAAGGTATAGCGCTCTTCTGTTGTTCTTAATTCATTAAACGTTTGCTCTAGCGCTAGGCGTTGCTGTTGTATTTTGAGTTGTTGCTGAATACTGGTTAGATGGCTGCTAGTAATGCGCTTTAGATATATGAGCAGCGTTAAGATTGCCAAAATAACGGATGCAATGAGCACTGCACCGGATATATACAATAATTTTTCGGCCGCTAGATTTTTTTGCTCTGCAGCGGATTCTATGGCTTTGGAATAAGCGTGTAAGCCTTGGCTAATGTTGTTAATGGCTGCGAGGGCATCGGCATCTGCAACAGGGAGCGCGGCGTCAATGACCGCAGAACTCTTGCCTTCTTGAATCAGCGTACGCGCCAAGCGATATTTTTCTTGAAAACCATTGACCATGGCGCGCAGCTTCACAACATCATCAGCAATAGATAATGAATCCAGCTTGTCGATTAATTGCAAACTATGGGCAAGATCTTTTTCAATCAAGGGGCCGTAGGTTTCAATATCCCTGCGCAAAACAAGATTTTTGAAATGATCGATAAACCCAGCATAGCCAATCGTTCTGTCAAATTCTGCTAGGGTTTGATTGAGTTCAATCACCTGCTGATTGTGTTCGGACCATTCCGCCTGTGTTTTCTCGTGCTGATGCAGAGCAAAATAGCCCAAGCCCGACGCTAGGCAGAGCAGCACTAAACCCAGTGCGATGATAAGAATGGATTGACGTCTTACATGGCGCACCTCCTGTGAGTTACTCACATCGGCGGCCATATCGAGAGGGGTTTTAGGAAGGTTTGTCATTGTCTCAAGGCTTTCACTCAGGTAGAGGGATAAAAACACCCAAAGGGAAACCTGAGAATAGCTCAAAATTTGGCTATTGCGAGCCTATAACGGCCAGCCCCGCTAGAGCCCTAGCTCACTCAAACTGGCGTAATCATCGGGCCTGCGCCCTTGCGGCCAATGGAATTTCCGTTCGGCCTCTGTAATCGCTAAATCGTTAATGCTCGCATAGCGTTTTTGCATTAAACCCTGTTCATCAAACTCCCAATTCTCATTGCCGTAAGAGCGAAACCATTCACCTTTATCGTTATGCCATTCATAGGCAAAACGCACCGCAATACGGTTGCCCTCAAACGCCCATAGCTCTTTGATTAAGCGATACTCATGCTCGCTCGCCCATTTTTGCGTGAGGAAATTTTCAATTTTCGCGCGGCCATTAATAAACAGATTGCGATACACGATACATTCTTTTATGAGGGCACTTCTTATGAAGTGCTCGTCGCCTTCATAAGAAGTGAACATAGGGTGCTTTAAAGCATATTGCCTATCTAAACTCTGATTTTTAAGCTTTTAAAATTCATACCCCAAATGCACAGTCATAAATGCTGCTACTGGATTCACATCAAACCCTGATGCCACCCTTTCATTTTTATTATCAATGGTTTTTGTATAACCAACCCCCGCCCAAGGCAACAAATAGAAGGCACTGTTATTTATTTTCCATTTATACCCTAGGTTCATCATAAATAGACTATTAGTGAACTCTATTGAGTTTATGCTTGGCTTTTCGATTTGAAATTTTTGCTGTGATATTTGCCCTCCAACAAACCATCCCTGTTGTGATGGGTCGAAATAGTACTCAGCAAACAAACCATAGGCACGTTTTATCTCAACATCCCAGTTCTGATTTTTATTTTTCTCATTTAAATCTATTAACAAGTCAGGCATTTCCATGCTGTAAGTTCCAAGGCCCCATCGCCATTGAGGCGCATTATCAGGTGTATATTTTACGTGTAAAGAATCACCCTTAAAGGCATAAGTAGCAGGATCTATTTCAATATCAACACTTGCGTTTGCCTGGGTGCTAATGAGTTGTGTCAAGATAATGCTGGATAGAAACATTTTTGCGATTTTCATAGATTGTACCTTTGTTAAAAAAAGGCCATCTTAGGCTCGTAAAATCACCCAAAAAAGAGGTTACTAAAAAGTAACCTGATTACAAAAAAGTAGAAATTTGGCATTATATAGGTTAATTCATTAAAAATATTTTTGAGGCTTTTATGTCTAGCTGCCAAACTAGGTGTCCGGTTCAATACACGTCTGAAATTATCGAGAAAAAATGGACCACCTTAATTTTTAGAGATCTACACTCTGGAAAAAAGCGGTTTAGTGAACTGCACAAATCACTCGGTGGTATTAGTAAAAAAATATTGTCAGAAAGACTATCGTTTCTAGAAAAAAGAAGTCTGATTGGAAAAACCATTTACGCGACTGTACCTCCAACAACAGAGTATTGGCTTTCAGAGTCAGGCTCTAAATTTAGTAAGGTATTACAGGCTATGGCTGAGTTTGGTGAAACGCAGTTACCATACATACACAAGGCCGTAACCTAAATATCAGGGGGTAGGCTGACAATCACTATGTAGATTCCATCTGTGTAGGCCAAAAAGCGTTTATTTGTCCTAAGCCCAGTCTTGTGCTTAGCTTAAGGCATCTGATTTGGATGCCAACATGCCCATAATCCCTAAAGTAGACCCTAACCTTGACCCTTTTCAGGCCAAACCTGTAACACCCAGCGAATCACAAGCGCGACGGGCCTTTGCTGCGCGCAATAATCGCCATGACTCCAATAATGCTGATTTAAGCAATATCGAAATGCCGTCGCACTGGGCAGTGCCTTGGGCCGATTTAATGATGGTAATGATGGTAATGTTCGCGGTGATGTTGGCGACTAATTTAGCCGAGCGCGATGTATCTGACCTTTTTAAAAAAGATACCAATCCACAACCCAAACAACATGTGCAACCACCGCCGCCCAAAAGCACTATCACCCAAACAGAACCTCAGGATGATGTGCGCACAAAAGAAAAAACCCCTACTGAACCCAACCCTGTAGATCAAACGAAAGAACAAACTACGCAAAGCACACCCATAAACCCAGCGCCCCCAACGCTCGAAAAAACCGATGCGGGCGCAATTCCTATTGAAGATATTTTGCGTTTGAGTAAGAACCTGGTTACTGAAGCAAATTTAGACGATATAGATGTTGTGCTAACCGATAACCAATCGATAAAAGTCAGCGTACGCGGTAATTTATTATTTGATTTAGGCAAGGCCGATTTAAAACCAGAAGCCATTTCATTTTTGCGCGATCTCTCAACTATTATTGCGGCAAATAATTACCAAATTGAAGTGGCAGGCCATACCGATAACTTTCCTGTAAGCAACCCCGCATACCCCACCAACTGGGAATTGTCCGCCGCGCGCGCCGCGCGGGTTGCACGCTATTTAATTCAATATGGAAAATTAGAACCGGGGCGCTTTACGGTTATTGGCCACTCTTATTATCAACCCACCGTTGCCAATGATTCACTTGCGAACAAAGCTAAAAATCGCCGCGTTGAAATTATTATTACGCGTTACACATACAACCCATAAGTATTAAAGAGACACAAGTAAAGAATACTGTTTGATTCGAAACCGTATGCGGCATGGATGCCGCGTCCGAGCCTACAGGGAAGTATTTACGGCGTGTTTTGAATTGAACAGTATTCTTTGCTGAACACTCATTAGTAACAAACTATAAAGAGCACGCTATGAAAACCTTTAATCACTCCGTCATGGGTATTGTTATTTGTACGCTGCTATTAATTGGCAGCATGCTGATTGGCGATGGCCGCACACTTATGTTTAACCTTGAAGGCTTGGTGGTGGTAATTGCGGGTACCTTGGGCGCGGTTTTTATTAGTTACCCCTTTCAGGTATTACGGGTTGCAACGCGGGTTGCCATTAATAGCTATAAAACCAAAGTGCCCAGCGCAAAAGAAATTGTGGATTCACTTTTACACTTATCACTACTTTCAAAAATTGATGGCTTACTCGCACTGGAACAAGGCGAAGATCGCGCCAGCGTTTTATTTTTAAAACGCGCACTCTCTATGTTGGTAGATGGTTTTAGTGTGGATGAATTGCGTGATGCGCTCTACACCGAAATTCATTTTTTCCAACAGCGCCGCTCCCTGCAAGAGCGCGTGTTTCGCCATATGGCCATTCTTGCACCGGCATTTGGTGTGGCCGGTGGTGTAATAGGCTTGGTGGGGATGCTCGCAGGCATTGGCGATACCGGTGTTATTTTGCGTACTATTCCGGTTGCATTAACATCAACACTTTACGGAATTTTAGTCGCCTATTTTATTTGTATTCCCATCGCCGAAAATATTCACGCACGCACCCAAGAAGAATTATTGATTCACAAATTAATTGCTGAAGGCGTAACGCTTATCGGCCAAGAATACAACACCATGCGTTTACAAACGCGCCTGCAATCTTTTATCACTCCGCATGAGCGCGATATTCAAAACATGAGCATTAAAGAAATTCGCGACAAGTATGAAGAATTGAAAAATTCGCGGTTAGAAAAATAACCCAACCTCCCCCTTCACAAAGTGGAGGAGATAACGGCACCCCCTCCCAACCTCCCGTTCATAAACCACATCCATGTGGTTTACCCTTCGGGCAGCTTAGCTGTGCAAATTGCTCCTGCAATTTGTGAAAAAAGGGGGAGGGGCTGAACGAGCTTCGTACAGGCTTTGTCGCAAACTGAATTGCCGCGCAAGTAGGGAGTAAAGTTCCTCCCCTTTGTGAAGGGGGAGGTTAGGAGGGGGTGTTTTTGTCTCATCCTTGAAAAGGGGGAGGGGCAGATTGTGCTTCGCAGTTATCAAGGGGGTTAATATAAATATTTTCTCCCCACTGCAACTATTTCCCGCACCACAACGTCCAACCCCGCATTGCCCATTTATTTACTCTTTAAAGGAACCTATGCGTCATTATTTTTTAGCGTTTGTGTGCAGTTTATTGTTAACCAGTATTTGTAATGCCCAAACCGAAAACACAACCAGCCAACCTTCAAATGAAAATATCCCCGCTACAACACCCGCTGCAGATGAAATAGATGAAGTGCTCATTATTGGCGAGCAGCCGGGGCCAAGTTTATGGAAGGTGTATAAAGATGATCACGTGCTTTGGGTGTTAGGTACGCTTTCGCCGCTGCCTAAAAAAATGCAATGGCGCTCACAGCAAGCCGATAGTGCGCTTATAAACTCTCAAGAATTACTTCTGCCACCGGCAAGCAAACTTGATGTTGGATTTTTCAGTATTGCAGCGGCTGCGCCTTCACTCATAGGCATACAAAAAAATCCCGATGGGTCTCGCCTTGAAGAAATCCTTTCGCCAGAAACCTACCAACAGTGGTTAACACTCAAGGAGAAATATATCGGCAATGACAATGGAATAGAAAAGCATCGCCCTATGTTTGCCGGAGTTGAATTAATTGAAAAATCCATCGATAAAGCCGATTTACTTAACAAGGATATGGCTTGGGACAAAGTGGATAAGCTTGCCAAAAAGCATAAAATAAAAAAAACCGAACCTTCATTTATGTTTAAGATTGAGAGCCTGCGCAAAACAGTGAAAAACTTTAAAAAATCCAGCATGGATGATATTCCCTGTTTCACCCAAATTTTAAACCGTATTGAACCCGATTTAGATGGCATGCGTGCTCGCGCCAATGCATGGTCGGTGGGCGATGTTGAAGCCTTAAGTAAGTTACCCATTGGAGGCTATGAATCTGCCTGCTATGCAGCGGCCATGAGTTCATCCATTTCTGAAGAAGTCGATTTAAAAGCTATAGAGGCACAAATGGAAGTATTGTGGTTAAGTGCTGCCGAAAACTCTCTGGCCAATAATGTTTCAACCTTTGCCATTCTGCCGATTGCACAAATTTTAAAGCGGGATGGCTATATCACTAAACTGCGCGACAAGGGTTATCGCGTAGAAGGTTTTGGGTTTGATGCACCGCAAGAGCAGAGTTCAAATACTCCCTAAGCAATTATTTTTTTGTGGTGCTCTTCCTGCGCCATTACAAAATTTATTGGTTCGGGCTTGTGCAATAAAAACCCTTGTGCGTAATCAATACCTAATTCGCGTACCCGCTTTAACACAGCGGGTTTATCGACAAATTCTGCAACCGTTTTTAAACCGCACACGTTTGCTACATCGACAAAACAGCGAACGGCTACGTCATCCAATGGGTCATCCATTAAATCTTTAATAAATTGACCATCAATTTTTAAAATATCTACGGCGAGATTTTTTAAGTACCCAAATGATGATGCCCCTGCGCCAAAATCATCGAGCGCAACACGTACGCCAAGCGCACTAATTTGCTCAATAAATAAAGACGCATCAGACAAATTGGTTACTGCTGCGGTTTCGGTGATTTCGATGCACATTTTCGCACAGAGGATTTCCCCCGCCTCTTTTAACATTTCAACGGCGTGGCGATGAAATGCACGGTCGCCAATCGATTGGCCGGATAAATTAATGCACAGCATTTCAATGGCGGGCATCGTCTTATCGAGACCTTTGAGCCAGTCGATACTGTTACGCAATACCCAACGGTCTATACGTGATGCCAAATGAAACCGCTCTGCCGCGGGAAGAAAAGCGCCCGGTGGGATGATGGTGCCATCGGTATCGAGCATGCGAAGCAGCACCTCTGCGTGTATACCTTTCTCGGGTTCTAATAAATTTTCGATACGTTGCGCGTAGAGCTCAAACTGGTTTTCATCGAGCGCGTGTTCAATACGGGTAGCCCATTGCATTTCACCGTGGCGTTCACGCATGGCTTGATCTGTATCAAACCAAACATGCACTCGGTTACGGCCGGCATCTTTTGCGGCGTAGCATGAGGTGTCTGCTGCTTGCATTAAAGCGGCCGTGGTTTGCCAGCGATTATCAATAACCACTAAGCCAATACTGGTGCCAATGCGGAACCGGTGGATATCGTGTAAGAATCGAAAATTCTCCATTTTATCGCATATGTCTTGCGCTACGCGCTGCGCTTGATCGGTAGAGCAGTGCTCTAAAATCACACCAAATTCATCGCCACCTAATCTTGCTAGGGTGTCGCGGCTGCGAACGGCCTCATGCAATACCTTGCTAACTTGCTGCAACAATTGGTCGCCCACCGAATGCCCGCAGGTATCGTTTACAATTTTGAATTGGTCTAAATCGATATACATAAGTGCGTGATGCGATTTGTCTTCGTGAGTTCGGTGCAACAAGCGCCGTAAACGGGTTTCAAATTCGGTGCGATTCACTAACCCTGTTAAGGCATCGTGTGTTGCTTGATAGCTCACCTCACCACTTAAACGCCGCTGTTCTGTCACGTCGTGAAACACTAATACAACGCCCAGAACATTGCCCTCTTTATTGCGAATAGGTGCGGCGGAATCTTCAATGCCAAATTCATCGCCGTTGCGTGAAATTAGTAAGGTGTGATTGGCAAGCCCTACAATTTTTCCTTGCGCTAAACAAGTTGCGACTGGGTTTTCCGTAGGTGCGCGTGTTTCTTCGTTGACGATATGAAACACGTGCGCCAAGGGGCGGCCTTTGGCTTCTTCACTTGTCCACCCCGTCATGCGCTCTGCAACAGGGTTGAGCCATTCGGTATTGCCATTGGCGTCTGTTGTAATTACGGCATCGCCAATGGACTTTAAGGTAACGTGCATTAATTCATGTTGTTCCGCTAATTCACTGGTGAGATTGCGCAAGCGAGTTACATCCCAATTCACGCCAATCATTGATAATGCATTGCCTTGTTCGTCACGGGTAACTTGCCCAGTAGCGCGCAGGTAATGAATACTGCCATCGCTCCAAACAATTCTAAATTCAGTATTAAACGGAGCGATACCCGCAATGCAATCCGCTACGCCTTTTTCCGCTGTCGCTTTATCTTCTGGGTGTAAATGATTTGCCCAAAGTTCGTAGGGACCAACTTGATTGCTAGGAGACAAGCCGTAAAGCTTGTACATCCACTCATCCCACACGAGCACGCCTTGCACAAGGTTATATTCCCAAATACCTATTTCGCCGCTATCCGTTGCAAGTGACATTCGTTTGTGCGTTTTTTCAATGGCTATACGCTGTTGCACACGTTCGGTAATATTTTGAAATGCACCCACAATACGTACTGGCTTTTGCACATCAAATTCTACGGAACCTACTGCGCGCACCCAAATGTGTTGCCCGTTAGCTTGTATAAAAGGTAACTCTAAATCCCAACTTTCTCCTGTTTGCATGGAGCGTTCTAATGCGGCTTGAATAATTGGCCGCGCTTCTGGCGCATAGAAATTAATCGCCTCCTCTAATGTAGGCGAGTAGCCCAGCTGCACACCGTGTATACGACAAGTTTCATCGGACCAAGAAATAACGCCAGACACTAAATCGACTTCCCACCCGCCAACGCCTGCAATTTTTCCAGTTTTATCGAGCAAGACTTGTGTCTTTCTCAATACTTCTTCTTGTTCTTTACGTTGGCTGATATCGACTTGCGTTCCAAACATCCATTCAGGATTCCCCTCAGCAGTCCAAGTCAATACTCGCCCGCGCGCTAGCACCCACACCCAGAGGCCGTAGCAATTGCGCATTCTAAATTCGCATTCGTAACTACTGGTTTCACCCGAAAAATGTTTTTTGAGTAACTCATCGGTCTTAATTAAGTCATCTGGGTGCGTTAAATCTAACCAGGTCTTTACTGATACTGGGCTGAGTTCTGAAAGCCTATAGCCCAATATATTGGCCCATTGCTCATTAAAGCGTGTGCGACCTGTTTGAACATTCCACTCCCATGTGCCCGCGCCAGTTCCTTCAATCACAGAGGCAAAATATTGTTTTTCATTGATGAGTTCGGCTTCTGCTGTTTTTCTAGCGGTAATATCCGTGCGAATGGAGATATAGCGATCTATTTTTCCAGCGCTGTTAAAGAAGGGGGTGATTACACTATCAACCCAATAAAGGCTGCCATCTTTAGCGCGATTACAAATTTCACCGCGCCATGATTTTCCATTCGCAATGGTTTGCCACACATCTGAGAAAAAATTCGCTGGATGAACGCCAGAATTAACAATGCGATGGTTACAGCCAATTAATTCCTCACGGCTGTATTGGCTAATGGCACAAAAGCTATCGTTAACTTCAATAATATCGCCGCGTGCATTGGTAATAGACATAATAAACTTTGCGCGAATGGTATTAAGTAACGCACTATTTTCTATTTTTAATTTTTGTTGTTCCGTTATATCTTCTACGGTTCCTACAAATCCAGAAATGGTTGCATCAACAGACACTATGGGTTTGGCTCGTGCGTGTACATGGCGCACTGCGCCGCTTTTGTGTTGAGTACGAAATTCCATATCGAACTCAACACCCAGCGGTGCCTTTGCTCGCCATTCGGTAAACACCTTTTCTAAATCCTCGGGGTGCAAGCCCGCTTGCCAACCATCCCCCAAACTTTCTTCAAAACTTAAACCGTAGATGTCCTGCCATTGATTATTGGTATAGGTGCACTTGCCATTGAGATCGGTTGAAAAAATACCTAAGGGCGATGCTTCACTCAATGCACGGAATCGCCATTCACTGTTTAAAAGCTCCAGAGACATGCGCGACATTTGCTGTATTGTTCGCTGCTCATCTAACAATGACCGCCGAGCTTCTAGGGCTTTAACAGCGGCCTTGGCTAGCGAACTTAAAATGGAGCGCTGTTTTTCATCCAGTTTGTGGGGTTTGCTATCGATGACACACAGAGTGCCAACATTCGCACCATCGCTTAGACGCAAAGGTGCACCGGCATAAAATCGAATATTCGGGTTAGACATTACCAAGGGGTTATCGCTGAAACGATCGTCCTTAGTGGCATCTTCTACCTCAAAGATATCCTCGCCGTGAATGGCGTAGGCGCAGAAGGCCATATCGCGCGGTGTTTCGGTGGCTCCGGGTAAACCAACATTGGCTTTAAACCACTGCCGCTCTGCGTCCACCAAACTAATTAATGAAATAGGCACACTGCAGACTAAGGCCGCTGCTTGAACCAAGGCGTCAAATTCCACCTCGGCATGAGTATCCAATACACGAAGTTCGTTGAGCGCACATAAACGAGCCAATTCATTTTCTGGCAGTGAGGCAGCGGGCATATTCAAATCCAGTGATACGTTGTGGCTTTGCCAATAGTCTAGCTGATGGCGGCGGAATTTATAGATCATCTTATGCGCCCAAATTGCAGAAAAAGCAGGCCACCAATAAATAAGTTATAAAGTCAAAGAGCATGGCTGCTTCTTTTAAGATCGCCCATCCAAATAAGATCGCTCCTTCAAAAGCAGACACGCACGTCTGAGCCAGAAATATATTTCTACATTGCGACTTACCGCCGCTCATATTTAAAAAGTTTGCCTGCTACAATCGCCGCTCAAATCTATAACCAGGGTGGGCATATGTGGGCGACAATTAAGGCAGGTGTTGTTAAAGGATTAGATAAGAGCGTGGCAGCAATACGGTGGTTATTGCGCGGGCTCTTGGGTGAAATGCAATGGAACCTACCGCCGTGGCTGCGCTGGAGCGGCACTCAATTATCACGTTTTGGCGCTCTTCTTACACGCAAACCTAAAGCCAGTGCGGCGAGTGGTGTAGGTTTAGCACTTGCGATTGGCGGTGGCCTTTATGGCTACCACTGGTATTCGCATTTACCCAAACCCGTTTACCCGCAATGTGCTGTAACAGCACCCGCCTTAACCACCTACCCTGACGATAAACAAAAAATTCACCCGTTGGTGCTGACCTGCAATGAATCAGTTGCGCCCCTAGAAGCGGTGGGTAAACCTGCAACCAAAGGGATAAGCTTATCACCCAAAGTTGCTGGGCAATGGGTATGGGAGAACGACCGCAAGTTGGTATTTACACCCGCAGCGGATTGGCCCATCGACCAAAAATTTGACCTTGAACTCGCCAAAGAAAAATTTCTTGCGCCACAAGTGCGGTTAGAAAAATACGATTACGGTTTTAAAACGGCACCCTTTGTGATGCAAATTACCGAGAATCAGTTTTACCAAGACCCCAATGACCCCGCACTTAAAAAGTTAGTCGCCACTGTGCGCTTTAGTCACAGCGTGGACTCCAAAACGTTTGAAAAACACATTGAATTGCAACTCGCCAAAGACGCAGCGTTCTTGGGATTGGCTAGCGAATCCACCGGCTTCACCGTTAATTACGACAAATTAAAACTGCACGCCTATATTCATTCGCACAGCCTTGGTTTGCCACGCGAAGATTCGCCCATGACCTTGCTGTTGAAAAAAGGCATTAGCGCCAGCCGTGGTGGCAACGCCACGCCTGAAGACGTCAGCAGCAACATCACCATTCCCGGCCGCTTTAGTTTGAAGTTTTCTGATGTCGGAATGATTTTGGCGGACAACGAAAAGTTAGAGCCCGAGCAAGTGCTGATTTTTAACAGCAGTGCCCCCGTGACCGACGCCAGCTTGGATAAAAAAATTAAAGCCTGGATTCTGCCGGAGTTTCATCCCGATAAAGACAGACAAGGTTCACGCACTTATCCATTCTCTTGGCACGCAGAATATGTCGATCAAAAAATTCTCGCCGTTTCCGAAGTGCTGCCGCTGACATTGTTACCTAGCGATGACCCAGAACAATCGCTGCACAGTTACCAATTTAAAGCACCCGTTGGCCGCTACGTGTATGTAGAAATTGCAGAAGCGATTATCGCCGTAGGCGGCACCCAATCCGCTAAAAAAATCGCCAGAAGTTTTAAAGTAGAACCCTACAAAAGCTCGCTCAAATTAATGGGCGATGGTGCCATTCTTGGTTTGGGTGGCGAGCGTAAACTCGGTTTTGTCAGCCGCGCCTTAGATGCGGTGGAATTGGAAGTGGGCCGCCTATTGCCCAATCAATTGCATCACTTACTGGCCATGAATGGCAGCGAATTTACGATTCCCAATGAATATGACGGCTGGCAAGAAGATCGGATTGTGGAGCGCTTTGCTGAGGTTCGCCCCGTCGCCAGCAATACGCCCGGCAAACCTGTTTACGACAATTTGGATTTAAGCGGCTATTTCAAATCCGACAGCCCCGGCCAATCTAAACTCGGCGTATTTTTGGTTCGCTCCAAAGGTTTAATGCTCAACGACGCCAACAAAAAAGGCTCGCAAACCCGCAAGGATTACCAAGAATCGGAAGACAGCGATAGCCGCCTATTACTCGTTACCGACTTGGGCATTTTGGTCAAAACCAACAAAGACGGCAGTCAAAATGTGTACGTGCAATCCATCGCTAAAGGCGAACCGCTTGCAGGCGTAAAAGTGGAATTGATTGGCCGCAATGGCGTGGCGCTGGAAACCCGCACCACCGATGCCAGTGGCAAAGTAGACTTGCCCAAGCGCAACGACGAAAACCGCCGCGAAAAAACGCCGCTGATGATTTTGGCGCACTACGGCGAAGACATGTCGTTCTTGCCCTACGACAGCTATAACCGCCGTTTGAATTTTTCGCGTTTTGATACCGGTGGCGTGGATACCCATATCGACCCCAATACCTTAAGCAGCTATATCTTCAGCGATCGCGGTTTGTATCGCCCCGGCGAAGAGATTCACCTCGGCAATATTCTGCGCACACAGGATTGGAAAAGCGCCCTCGAAGGCGTGCCGCTGGAACTTGAGATTACCGACCCGCGCGGCATGTCGGCCTATCGCCAAACCTTTAACGCCAAGGCCACCGGTTTTAACGAGTTCAACTGGCAGCCGAGTTTGAGCGCACCCACTGGCACCTACAGTGCTTACATCTATTTGGTAAAAAGCGGCCACCGCGACCGCGTACTCGGCAGCACGACTGTGAAGGTGCAAGAGTTTGAGCCAGATCGCCTTAAGGTAAGCGCCAGCTTATCCGAGCAGCCTGTTACCGGCTGGCTCACGCCCGATAAAGTGGTCGCCAAAATTGAAGCCATGAATCTGTTTGGTACACCCGCGACCAATCGCCGCGTCACTGCGTCTATGACTTTATCGCCAGCGGTGCCCAGCTTTGCGGGCTATGCGGATTACAAATTCTACGACCCCAACAAGTTCAACGAAGGCTCTGAGCAAGCACTACCGGACGGCAAAACCGACGATAAAGGCCAAGCGACCTTTGATTTGAACTTGGCGCGTTTTGCTAAAGCGACCTATCGCCTCTCGATTTTAGCGCGGGTGTTTGAGCCAGAAGGCGGGCGCAATGTGGCCGCCGTCAGCGATGCTTTAGTCTCCAGCTCTGCCTACCTTGTGGGCGTGAAAAAGACCGATGCCGACTTAAAATTCATCACCAAAAGCAGTAAACAATCCAGCCAATGGATTGCGCTTAACCCCGAATTGAAAGGCCAACAAGTTGATGGCTTAACTTTGGAATGGGTACAGCGCAAATACGTGTCGGTATTGATGAAGCAAGACAACGGCACCTATAGATACCAATCGCGCTTGAAAGAAACCCTGCGCAATTCCCAGCCGCAAAGCCTCGCCGCCAAGGGCAGCGAAATCGCTATGCCGACCGATGAGCCGGGCGATTTCGCCTTGGTGTTGCGCAATGCCGAAGGCCAAGAACTTAACCGCTTGAGCTATTCCGTTATCGGCCAAGGCAACCTCAGCCGCTCGCTGGAGCGCAGTGCAGAGCTGCAACTTAAGCTCAACAAAACCGACTATATGCCGGGCGATCAAATCGAAATTTCCGTTCAAGCGCCCTACACCGGCGCGGGTTTAATTACCTTGGAACGCGACAAAGTCTTCGCCCACCAATGGTTTAAAACCGATACCACCAGCTCGGTGCAGCACATCACCATACCGGCAGATTTTGAAGGCAACGGCTATGTGACCGTGCAGTTTGTGCGCTCGCTCAATTCCGATGAAGTCTTTACCAGCCCGCTGTCTTACGGTGCCCTGCCGTTCAAAATGTCGCTCGCGCCGCGCACCCAAGCGCTCACCCTCAAAGCCCCCGAGCTGATTAAACCGGGCGAGACTTTGGAGTTGGAACTGCAAGCACCCCGCGCCAGCCAAGCGGTGATCTACGCTGTGGACGAAGGCATTCTGCAAGTTGCCCGTTACAAAGCGCCGGACCCGCTCAGTTTCTTCTTCCAGAAGAGCCGATTGGAGGTGGATTCCAGCCAAATTCTGGATTTGATTTTGCCGGAATTTAGCCAGTTGCTTAAAGCCTCTGCCGCCGGTGGCGATGGTGACGGCGCACTTGGCCGCAACCTCAACCCCTTCAAAAACAAACGCAAAGCACCGGCCGTTTACTGGTCGGGCTTGGTGGATGTCAGCCCATCGGGCACCAAAGTCAGTTACAAAGTGCCAGACTACTTCAATGGAAAATTGCATCTGTTTGCGGTATCGGTAGATAAAGACACCATCGGCGTAACCGAAGGCGGCGCAGAAGTGCGCGGCGATCTCATCATTACCCCTAATGTGCCCGTTATGCTGGCGCCGGGCGATGAGGTGGACGTGAGCTTCGGCCTCGCCAACAATTTGAAAGCGGGTTCAGGCAAGGTCGATATCAGCCTCAAAACGTCAGCCAATATTGAGGTAATCGGTGAAGCCAAACAGAGCCTTGATATAGCCGCAGGCAAAGAAGGCCAAGGCAGCTTCCATATCCGCGCCAAAGACACCCCCGGTGCAGCCAGCTTAGTATTTGTCGCAAGCACTGGCGCGGCAAAAGCCCAATTGGAAGAAGGCTTAAGCGTGCGCCCCGCCGCGCCCTATCGCACCGCGATTACCACCGGCCGTACTGAAAGCGACAAAAAGCAATTGCTGCTCACGCGCAAACTTTACGACCCCTATCGCACCGTAAACCTCACCTCGGCTTACACACCCTTAGCCTGGGCGAGCGGTTTGCAGCAGTATTTAGACGCCTACCCTTACGCCTGCACCGAGCAATTGGTGAGCATGGGTTTACCTGCCTTGCTCTTTAGCCAGCACCCAGAACTCGGCCAAATTAAAGGCAAAGGCTCGGTGAACGGGGTTATCCAGATGCTGCAAGGGCGTCAAAATGAGGAGGGCGCTTTTGGGCTTTGGTCGGCCAACACCAACGTGGCTAACTGGCCATCGCTTTGGGCGATTCACTACATGATTGAAGCCAAAGATCGCAACCAACAAGTGCCCAGCGCGCTCTTTAGTCGCGCGCAACAATGGCTCAATCGCATCGCTGGCCCATGGGGCAATAACATGGACAATATGCGCCAGCGCGCTTATGCCATTTACCTGCTGAGCCGCTTGGGCGTGCAAACCGGCAGCCAATTGAGCAGCCTGCAACAAGAACTAAAAGCGCGCTATCAAGATGTATGGCCAACCGACATCACCGCCGCCTACGTGGCCGCCAGCCAGCGCTTGTTGCAGCAAACTGACTTGGCGCAAAAGACCGTGAAATCTGTACCTTGGGATAACAAAACCTACGGTAGTGATGGCTATTACGATGCGCTTGGGCATCAATCGCAATTGCTCTACATCTACGCCAAGCACTTCCCCGAACTCTTGGAGAAAATGCCAAACACGGTACTGGATGGCATGGGTCAACGCGTCACCAACCGCGAATACTCAAGCTTGAGCGCGGCCTATTTATTACTGGCCTTAACCCAATACGGCGAAGTTGCCGCCAAGCAAGCCGCTAGCCCCGCGAAACTCAGCGCGATTCTGGCAAACGATACGCTGCAAGCCTTCGCGGCCTCAGCCAACTTGTTACAACAGGTGGATGTACCCAAAGGCAGCAAGGGCGTACAACTGAATCAAGACACCCAATTGCCCTTGTTTTACAGCTTGGTAGAAAGCGGCTTCGATCAGCAAAGCGCAACCCTGCCGGAAGTAAAACAAGGCATGGAAATCCAACGGGAATATTTGGATGTGAAAGGCCAGCCGCTAGAAAAAATCAAAGTGGGTGAAGAGTTCTTAGTACGCCTGCGTTTACGCGCGGTCGATAAAGACTACCTCAGCCAAATCGCGGTAGTGGATTTACTACCCGGCGGCGTAGAGCCCGTCATCAATCGCGTCGTTTTACCAACGCCCGAGCAAGCAGCTGAACAAGCTAGTGAAGAAAGCGGTGAATACGCCGAAGGCGACAACGAAGGTAATAGTGAAGGCGATGCTGAAGGTGGCGGCGATGGAGAAAGCGAAGCCGAGACTGCTGGCAACACTGAACCCCCAGCTACAGCTCCCTTTATCCCCGGCTTTAGCGGCGAACCCGGTCAATCCACCTGGCAAGCCGAATTCGCCGATTTGCGCGACGACCGCGTAGTGGTTTACGGTAGCCTAACCAAAGACATGGTGACCTTCACCTACCGCGTACGCGCCACCAACACCGGCCTCTACCAAACCCCTGCGGCTTACGCAGAAGCTATGTATCAACCCAATATTTTCGCCAGAACCAAGGCGAGTAAGTTTAGTGTGGTGAAGCCTTAGTAAATAAAACCTACTCTGGCGCCCCCGATCAATGGGGTCTGACCCCATTGATCAAATCGCGAGATTCGTAAAGATATGTCAATTTTGCACATCCCGTGTAGAGACTCAACTATTAATAGGTAAGTAGATGTGAGATGAATAAGCACACATCAAAATATTATCTATTGTATCTTTACATAGCATTATTACTTTAGAGACAACTATGACGTTAAAGAAGCGCTTGATTTGGGCTCTCATTGCTACCGCGGTCATTCCCGTTTTTTCGTGGGGATATTCAGTGCAGGGGCAGAAGCCTGAACGTAAAGCGGATCAAACCAAGTCCGTATTTTTAGAGGGATTCCTGACTGCTGCATCTGTCCAAATACAGATTGAAACCCACCTCAGGGAGGCTGGACGCTTGCCAAATGGGAATTGGGAATTGGGAATCGCTAAAAGAGAGGACTATTCTGGACAATTTGTAGGCAGCCTGGAAGTTTCGAACAACGGCACTATCATCGTCTCTTTATATGGTGAGTACGGCCAGTTAATTTTACGCCCAGAAATGAACGTTTATGATGGTAAGTTGATTTGGCAATGTTTTAGCAATTCGGTTGCCGATATCTCACTGATTTTCCCCTCCTGCAAATTCAACAAGACTATTGTGCCTCTTACACATACCCTAAAAATTGAACAATTGTTATAAGGCTTAAGCTAGGCTTGGTTAGTGTGGAATAAAATCCTTGATGCGTAAGAGCAAGTTCAATAGGGTCAAGTTCAATAGGGTCAGACTCCATTGATTGTCTTTTTACACTAGGTTAAATAATCGTTTTATGGATTTGAAAACCAGTTCCTTCAAACAATTGAATCTACATTGTAGATTCAATTGGTATTAGGTATACTTAAATCGAACAATGCTGGTTTCCCAGTCGGGAACCAATTTATTACGAGGTATATCATGCAGGTATCTATTGCAAAATGGGGGCACAGTGCCGCCTTAAGATTGCCGCAAAGTGTGTTAAAACAAATTTCACGGGCTATTGGTGATCAGTTGACCATGAAGGTGGAGGGCTCCAAAATAATTCTGGAACCAGCAGGCCCAAGTTTAGATCAACTCCTAGCTCAGATAACGCCTGAAAATCGACATGTAGAAACCTTTAAGGATAAGGTAGGTAACGAATTGTTATGACAAAAAAAGCGCCAAAAAAGGGTGATGTTGTATTGATGGACTTTGATCCACAAGCAGGTCATGAACAAGCTGGCCATCGCCCAGGCTTAGTGATAACGACAAAAGCATTCAACGCTAAAACAGGATTTGCCTTTATTTGCCCGATTACCAATCAGAGTAAAGGTTATCCTTTTGAGGTGACCGTTGAGGGAACCCAAAGAACCACAGGCGTAATTTTGGTCGATCAACTTAAGTCTTTGGACTGGATTGCGCGAAGCGTTAAATCAGTTGATTCGGTGTCAACTGAATGCTTGCAGAAAGTGGTGGATTTATCGGCCTTAATTTTGTCCGCTGACGAATCCTAATCAATGGTGCCAGACTCAATCAAATCCACAATCAATGGCACAATCAATGGGGTCAGACTCCATTGATTTTGTGAACAAGCTGGCGCACTGATACTTTAATTCGCCTGTGCATCAAGAGAATACTGCGGAGGATTGATCTAGCCCGCCAAACCATCTATATTCATATTTGTTAATTTTGAATATCGGAGGCAATTATGGCTACTACCAGTTTAAGTTTGGGCGAGCATTGGGAAGTCTTTATTAAAAACGAGATTTCCAGTGGTCGCTATGGCTCTGCAAGCGAAGTTGTGCGCGATGCATTGCGCGCTATGGAAGAACGCAAAAGCAAACTCGATGCGCTGCGTAACCACCTTGCACAGGGGGCGGAGCAGGCAAGGCAGGGGCAGTTTGTGGAAGACTTTTCAATGGATAGCCTTATTGAGGATTTAGACAAGGAAGCATAATGCGCAAATATCGCGTAACACCGGCAGCAAGGAATGATCTGAACAATATAGGCCGTTATACTTTATTAAAATGGGGTAAGGTTCAACGCAATACTTACCTCAAAAACCTCGAAACTCGATTTTCATGGTTGGCGGATAACCCCTTATTAGGCAAGCATCGCCCCGATATCGGCGAAGGTTTTTACAGCTTTCCACAAGGCGAACACTTAGTGTTTTATATGATGCAGCCGGAGGGCATAGCTATTATCGGCATCCCACACAAAGAAATGGATATTTTGAGTTACTTCAGATTTAGTTAAAAAATGCCCCCTACACTATTATTGTTAACAACATAACAAGCTGTTAAGGCATGTATATTGTCATACACATAAAATCCTTCAAATGAACTATAGGTTGGTGTTTTTATTTTCGCTTGAGGAGCCTGCCTATACGAAAACCTACCTACCTTTTGATCAAAGGTTATTTCAATATCTAAAAAATCGAAATATTCCTTCTGTAAAGGAAAAAAGCATTTAAATAGGCTTTCTTTCGCGCTGAATATAAGAATGGGTAAAATTAAAGGATCCTGCTTAATCGATAATATTTCATTTTTAGTAAACAATAATGAATACATTTCAGGTGAGATTATCGCGACCTTCTCACAATCAATTCCAACAGATTCAAAATCTTTACTTAACGCACACGCAGACACACAAAAATCATCACAATGACTAATACTACCAGACACAAGTTGCGGAAAAAGAGGCTCTCGATTACTACCCTGTAAAATGGAGCAAGAAGAAAATCCCAACTGTTTCAATGCATCGCGAGCACTGTGGCGCCCTCCTCTAAACTCTTTTTTTCGCTTCTCGACGGCATTCGCTACTATCAACTCTTCTTCAGGAAATACTCGAACGCTCCACATGGCAATGTCTGCTGTAGCAAGCTTAATACTGTTGGGCAGCAGTGTGCGCAATTTGTCCAGTAAAAATACAGCGGGCATTTTGAGCTATCCCTCTCCAAATCAATGAGATTGCGCTTGCTAGTGAATCTTCCACATTTTAATGTGATACATCTCTCAAATACACACAGATCTCTAGCAATAGTTTCCTCCGAAAATTTTTAGAGACCCGAGACCAACTAGCTCATCAATCATCAATCATCAATCATCAATCATCAATCATCAATCATCAATCATCAATCATCAATCATCAATCATCAATCATCAATCATCAATCATCAATCATCAATCATCAATCATCAATCA
>SXGR01051189.1_pt1 | contig 27480 bp, 28 predicted proteins | sample 3174711 | NCBI WGS metagenome assembly SXGR01 (sample SAMN11356860, study PRJNA531348) | freshwater metagenome | isolation source: freshwater sample F1-60 | place: China: Fuxian Lake, Yuxi | collected 2017-12-25
CATCCAGCTCAACTGCGTGTGCTCCTTGCTCGCGAGCCAGCAAAAACGCCGCAATCGTGTTGCCACGCACTGCTTTTGATGCGCCGCGATGGGCCATGATCTGGGTGGTTGTGCGCATGGTTATGGGTGCAGCCTCACCCGCGTCAGAGTAGTCAATTTGCCCCTTGTGTTTGGAGGGTTTGGCACTTAGTCTGACGCTCGCATGTCCATCCTTGCTCAAAGCCTCGCCCTTGGTTCAGCCGACTACACCTGGCGAGTAAACGCCAACTGCAAAGAGATTGATCCCGAACTGTTCTTTCCCATTGGCAACACTGGTGAGGCTTCGCGCTTGTTGATGCGCGCCCGAGCGGTGTGTGCCGATTGCGGCGTGCGCAAAGAGTGCCTGGAGTTTGCGCTGACCACCAATCAAGACTGTGGAGTCTGGGGCGGCACCAGCGAAGAAGAGCGCCGCGATATTCGCCGGCGCAATGCGGCAGCGCGTCGCGCCAGCCTCGCTTAGTTCGCCGCGTCGGTAGGTATTCGCAAGTCGACTACGGTGCCCACGACTGTGTTCACAGATGTGCCATCAGCGGGCTGACCACCAGCCGCGTGGCTACCGTCTTCCAACGCGGCATCACTGAGATCTTGAGCGGTGGCTTGCCGCATGACGATCGTGCCACCGAGTTCGGTGGTCACGAGGGTGCGCACAATCGACAGCCCCAACCCGGTGGCTTGGGCAATATCAAACTCCGGGTTTACCCCTACACCGTTGTCGATAACTCGAATGTGCAGTGCGTCATCCTCGCTGTCGCGTTGCAAAAACACCCGCACGACGCCGTCACGGCGAGAATCGCCGAAGGCGTGATCCACCACGTTCTGCAACAACTCCAAAATCACCACCGACAAAGGTGTGGCAATGGTTGCCGGCAAACGCCCGGCATCGCCGCGCACCTCGAATCGCATTGGGCGATCACTTGACTGCAAGCTTTCCTGGGTGAGTTGAATCAGCGGTCGAACGATCTCGATGAAGGCCAGATCCTCGCCTGGCTCACGCGAGAGTGTTTCGTGTACCAACGCGATGGTACGGATGCGTCGCACTGAATCAGCAACTGCTGCTTTTGCTTCATCACTACTCAGGCGCCGACCTTGCAGGCGCAGCAACGACGAGATGGTCTGCAGGTTATTCTTTACTCGGTGGTGAATTTCTTTGATGGTGGCGTCTTTGGTGAGAATCAATCGGTCGCGCCGACGCAGCTCTGACACGTCACGCATCAACACCACCCCACCAATCACGTTCACGGCACGAGCCCCACGCTTCAGAATGGGGATCGAGCGCACCAGCAGTGTGACATCGTGATCCTGGTCGAGTTCTTCAACCACGGGCTCGCGGCGCTCGAACGAAGCGCGCGCTGCATCGTGGGCAAAACCCAGCTCGGCCAAACTCTGCCCGACTGCATTGGCTCGAATTCCCACTCGATGAAGCGCCGACACGGCATTGGGTGATGCATACCGAACTCGTGCACTGCCGTCGAGCACGATTACCCCGTCACCAACTCGTGGCGCAACGCTCGAGTCGGCAACACGCCCAGCAAAAGGAAACAACCCCGAGGAAATCATCGTGGCAAAGTCATCGAAAATCGAAAGATACGTGCGCTCGAGTTGCCCGAGTCGTCGCCCCGTCACCTTCGACACCTCGCGCGTGAGCACTGCGATTACCTTGCCGTCACAGACCACTGGTATCGCCGACATATTCACCGGATCGGCAAGATACGGCAGGGTGATTTCACCTTGTTGAATCTTGCCAGTTTGTGCTGCAGCAGCGATAAACGGCCGATCGGTGTCGTCGGCGTACTCACCCACGAGGTCGCTCTGATACAACGTTTGACCGGTCGCGGCACGAACCTGCGAAGCCGTCAACCAGTTGATGCCACCGTCTGACGCGACCGGAACATAAAGCAATAAGTCGGCGAACGAAAAATCAGCGAGCATGCCCCACTCCGACACCAGTGCAACAAGATGGTCGACTTGGTCAGACGACAGCGACGTGTGCTGATCGGTGAGTTCAACCAGCGTGGGCATGACTAGCGACCATTATTGCCGCTGGCTAGCCCACTACGGGGCTACATCATTACGGGGCGACAGTATTACGGGGCGACAGTATTCCAGGTTGACGCAGCGTGAGCGCCTCACCCATGGCCAGCAACGCACCAACATCGGTGATCTCACCCGACCGTGACTCGCTCAGCACCACGTCGGTGCCCCAGCTATCCATCTCGGCCAAAGCGCCAGCCTGGCGTTCAGCGACCTGGGCAATGGCGTGCTCTGCTTTGGCCAGCGCATGCACTCGGCTATCGGCATGACCACTGACTGCCGTGGCCCGCACGCTGGCCCCGTCTGCAAGATGGGTCGGCATCAACCGATTGGCCAACACCACTTCCAGGCGATGCTGTCTGCGTCGCAACTCGTCGACCAGGTAGTGGGCTTCGGCCATGGCGACTGACTCGGCACTGGTGACGACTACATACGCCGTTGCTGGGTCGGCCAACAAGGCACCCACTCGTCGGGCACGCGACACGATCGGGCCTTCCATCGTGCGAAACAACGTAAAGAACTCGGCGATGTCCGACAAAAATGCAGCCCCGAGAATGCGATCGGCCACCAAGAAAAACGGGCGCGATGCAATTGAGAGCAACCGCGACTGCGTTGGTGCAGTCAGCAACTTGAGCAGTCGAGATGAGAAGAACTGCTCCATGCGCTGTGGTGCATCCAGCACTGAAAGAGCGCTTCGCGATGGCGGCGTGTCCACGATGACCAGGTCGTAGTTGCCTGTCTCGCGGGCGTCGTACAGACGCTCAGTCACCACATAGTCGTGGCTGTGCACGAAACGTGATGTGAGTGTTTTGTAGAGATCGTTGGCCAACACCCGCTCGCGTGTTGCTGAATCTGGGGCATGACGACGCACCATGTCATCCCAACTGGCCTTGGTGTCGATCATCGCCATAGTGAGCGAACCTTGGGCATCTGCCAGATGCACCGGAACCTCGGCGTTGCCGAGTGCGTCAAGGCCCAGGGCGGTGGCCAGGCGACGCGCCGGGTCGACGGTAAGCACCAAGACTCGTTTGCTGAAGTGCCGAGCCGCCAACACACCGAGCGCTGCAGCAGAAGTGGTTTTACCCACCCCACCCGGGCCACTCACGATGATCATCCGCGAGTCGCGCACGAGCGCCATCACACGGTCGTCGACGTGTCCGGCGTCAAATGCAGCGCTGTTCACGCGTCGCTACTCGACAGTCGGTGGAGTTCGCCCACCAGGTGATCGGTGATGTGCTGCGGCAACGCAACATCAGCAGGGGCCTCGGCAATGGTCTCCACGTTGCCAAGTTCGAATGCTTCAGCCAATCGCTGCACCTGCAGTTGTGCCTCGCTACGTTGCGCCACCAGCCAGTCGCCGGCCTGCACCGTGCGGGCAAGACTCGCGTCTTGGCGTGCCGCTGCCAGCGCAGTTTCATCGACGGCGGCTTGTGGCATACGATTCATGAGCACCCCACCAAAGTCAATGGGCGTCGCTTTGGCCAGTCGCTGTCGCAACTCAATCGTTTCGGCCACTGGCATCTCTTCGGGGGTGACCACCGCCAGCACGGTTGATACTTGCGGGTCGTGCAGCAAGTTACTCATCCACTTGGTCTGATCGGCGATGATGCCGATCCGCACCAAGGTTGCCAGTGCATCAGGGGCCGACACTTGGGCGACGAAATGCCCACTTGCTTCGGAGTCAACGATCACCATGTCGTAGTTCTGCTCACGAACTTCGTAACACAATTTGCCGATAGCCAATATTTCTTTCACCGCTGGCGCAGCATTGGCAACGAAATCAAAGATGCGAGCCAACGGTGTGAGGCTCCCGATTATCGGCAACCGCAGAAACAGCCGAATGTATTCACGCAGAGAGTCTTCGGTATTCATCGCCATTGCACTCACGTTCGGCGACACCTCAGTGGGCTCGAACTTCAGTGGCGGACAGCCAAGATACGCAGCTAGCGAACCCTTGTCATCCATTTCGCAGACAAGCACGCGCTTGCCTTGCTCGCCAGCCACTCTTGCTAGCGCTGCTGCGACACCAGACTTGCCGACGCCACCTTTGCCTGTAACAAAGACGAGTCGACGAGAAAGTAACGCGCGCAGCGTCAGGCGCCAAACCCCAGTCGACGCTCACCGTCTGGTGCACCGAACTCAACGAAGGCAATCTTTTCGGCGGGAATCGCCACTTCGCGACCGCGCTTGTCTTTCATCCACAACACTTCTACTTTGCCGGCGAGTGCTTCTTCCACCGTCTTGCGCACTGCAGCCTGCGACTTTTCGTCACCCTCAACTTCCAGTGAGATGTCTCGAGACGAGTGGGTGACTCCGATGCGAATGTCCATGGTTACCAGTGTGGCAGGTCAATTGACCTTCAGTGCCTGACTGAAGATTTTCTTGGGTTTCATCTCGGCTATTTTCTTGGCAAGTTCGATAAACACTTGGCCAACTTCACTTTGCGGGGCGACGGCAGCAATCGGCTTGCCGTTGTCACCGCCTTCACGTAGTTGATTTACCAATGGAATCTGCGCCAACAGTGGCACGCCAAGTTCATCGGCGAGCGACTTGCCACCACCCTGGCCAAAGAGTTCGTATCGCTTGCCATCGTCGCCGGTGAACCACGACATGTTCTCGATCACACCGCGCACGGTCATGTTGACCTTCTTGGCCATCGCTGCAGATAGTCGAGCCACTTTCTGCGCAGCGTCTTGCGGCGTGGTCACCACATACACCTCGGCACGCGGCAGATACTGGCTCAGGCTCAAAGCAATGTCACCGGTGCCCGGCGGCATGTCGACGAGCAAGAAATCTGGCTCATCCCAAAACACATCGGTAAGAAACTGTTCGAGCGCTTTGTGCAACATCGGTCCACGCCACACCACTGCTTGGCCATCGGGCACGAAATATCCGATCGAAATACAACGAACTCCGTACGACTCTGGTGGCAGCAACATCTGGTCAATTGCCACTGGCTCGCGATCGGCACCGAGCATGCGCGGAATCGAGTATCCGTAAATATCGGCGTCAACGACGCCTACGCTGTGTCCGGCTGCAGCCAAGGCAACGGCCAGGTTGGCGGTCACGCTGCTTTTTCCGACGCCACCTTTGCCCGACGAAATCAACAATGGTCGGGTCTTTGACCCGGGCTGAGCGAAGGGAATTGCGCGACCCTGCGCATGCCCTTGGGCTGGTGCGCTGCCTGCACTCGCTGCGGGTGACCCGTGCAACTTTTCGCGCAAGACAGCACGCTCGTCATCGGTCATGACTCCGAAATTGAGTTGCACATCGCGCACACCGGGCAGGGGTCGAATCGCGCCGTTGACGCGATTTTGTATCTCGTTGCGCAACGGGCAACCGGCAATGGTGAGGGTGACTGTGAGGGCAACGACACCGTCGTTGATGCTCACGTCGCGCACCATGTTGAGATCAACAATCGAGCGATGCAACTCGGGGTCTTGAACTGGTCGCAAGGCCTCAATCACTTGATCTGGGGTGACGACGCTCATGATGAACTCGTTAGGCTAATCGCGTGGCCCGCAACAAAGCCGTGACGAACGGGGTGACGGGTGGCGCATTCTCGTCGCAAGTGTCGGCGATTACCTCTGCATTCGGTGACCCCACCCGCCGCGCCGTGTATTTGTTCGTTCGCGACGCAGCCGATGGCGTTACTGCATCTCAGGTTGCAGAGCGATTTGCCGTGCACCCAAACGTGGCCCGCCACCATCTCGACAAACTGGCGGCCGGTGGCTATCTCGAAGTCGAAATTGCCCGCATCGAACACGCTGGCGCCGGTCGCCCATCGAAGTGTTATCGCGCCGTTGACTCAGCAGAGCCCACGCAGTTTCCCGTGCGTAGCGACGACTTGGTGCTGTCGCTCCTCGGTGAGGCTCTCGGACGGTTGCCCGACGAAGAAGCCCAGGCGATTGCCGAAGAGGTGGGCCGCAAGTACGGCCAGGCGATGGCCGTTGGCTTGACCGGTGACGATGTGGCAGCAGGCCAACGGTCCTTGCGCTCCGCACTACAAAAAGTTGCAGACGCCTTGACTGCCCATGGCTTCGCTGCTCACACCGAAAAACGTCAGAACAAGTTGCGCATCATCAACAACCATTGTCCGTTTGGAGACGTCGCAATCGAACATCCCGTTATTTGCGCCGTTGATCGTGGAATGGTGAAGGGAATGCTCGACGCCATCTACGGCGAGACGTCAGCCGAAACTTCGGCCTCGTTGCCCCAAGGTGACCGCTTCTGCGAAACGACGCTCGAGGCGTTGAACTAGTCGCCCCAGTGGCGTTGTTCTAAAAACGGGTCGCCATACATGTGGTAACCGTTTTGTTCCCAAAACCCTGGTGCATCCTGCGTAGTGGCCTCGAGGCCGCGCAGCCACTTAGCTGATTTCCAAAAATACAAATGCGGAATCACGAGCCGCACTGGGCCGCCGTGAATGGGTTCGATGTCGGTGTTGTCGTAGGCATAGGCAACTAGTGCGTCGTCGCCCGTTGCATCGGCCAACGGCAAATTTGCGGTGTAGCCGTATTCAGCGTGAGCCATCACGTGGGTGGCGCTCGAGTCGATACCTGCCTGAGCGAATAAATCGCGAACTCGCACACCTTTCCAAACGGTGTCGAACTTCGACCACTTCGTTACACAGTGAATGTCGGTGGTGATCGACACCGACGGCAGCGCCACGAGTTGTGCATAGTTGAGTGTGAACGGTGCCGACACCGCACCAAAGATCTCAAGCGACCATTCACCCGGCCGATAGGTGGGCACATCCCCCACGTGCAACACGGGAAAACGATCGGTCAAATACTGACCTGGTGGCAAGCGCTGAGCATCAAAACCTTTGGCCTGCGTTTCGGCCCGGTTTTTTTCAAAAAATCCCACGCTGTAGTGTGCCATTTCGCCAGCAAATCCGCCAGCCCAACCAATAACTTGTCGTTCACCTTCGCCTACTAGGTTGCCGCGGTGCCTTTGTACTTGGTTCGCCACGCTAAAGCAGGTTCACGCAGCGACTTCGATGGCGAGGACATCGACCGACCGCTCACCAATTCCGGCCGGCGCCAGGCCGATGAGCTCTGTCGACGCCTGAGCGCGGTGTCACCTTCGGTAGTGGTGTCCAGCCCGTACAGCAGGTGTATTGAAACTGTCGAACCACTCGCCGTGGCCATTGATATTGCGGTCACACCAGACCCGCGCTTGGCCGAGCTGGGTAGCGACCATGCCAAACCCGATACCTCACTCTTTGACTTGTTGTACTCACTCCCCGATCATGCGGTCGTCTGTAGCCATGGTGATGTGATTCCTGCTGTGATCGAAGCCCTTAGTGCCAGCGGGATGCGTGTGCAGGGTGCACCCGAGTGGGGCAAGGGCAGTGTGTGGGTGCTCGAGCGACACGAGGGCCGATTCGTCACTGCCCACGCTTGGCCACCACCGACTGTTGACTAGTACCAGTTACGGCTTGAGTTCTGCATCCAATTCTTTTGCAAGCGCGTCAATCAAGCCACGCACCTGCACTGGCGGGTCGCGCTCAATGCAGCGATCGACAAACTCTTTTGCAGATGCAGCATCACCGCCATCGCGATACACCACGATTCCCAAAAAACACATCGCGTCGGGATACTCGGGGTCAATTTGAATAGCCCGACCAAGTGCAGTGACCGTCGAGGCGAATGCTTGAGCGCGTAACGCTTCGTCAAACTGCCGTGCCGAAAGCATGACGAGCCACGCCCGATAGGTGAGGGCTTCAACGTTGTCGGGGTCGGTCTCCAACACGCGGGAGTACAACTCGATTGCCGTCTTTACGTCGCTCGGCCCAGCCAAACGGGCCTGCGCAAGAATCGACGCGGTGCTGTCTTCGATGCCACCAGTGGAGGTTTCTAAGGGCAGCCGCTGCCCTGCCTGTCGCGCGACGAGCACACCGCCAGCCACACCCACCACGACGGTCAACACCACACCGATTGCAAGCGAGCGACGTCGCTGCGACGGTGATGCAACCTGCACCGGCGTTGTGGTCGCACTGGCTAGTCGCCAGCGACGAAACGCCAACCACAGCGCCATGACGAGCACCACCGTCAACACCACCGGCAACACCCAGATCAGTGCATCTACGCCGGTTGCTCGCGGCAGCAACAACACCTCACCGCCAAACCGGTCAGCGATGTAGGCAACGACCTCGTCGTCGGTTCGCACTCCATCGCCCACTTGTCGTGCAACTTCAGCACGAATCGACTGCGATGCCGATGCGCGGGAAACATAAATGCTTTCTCCATCACAAGTGGGACAGGCGATGCGCTTGGTGATGGTGTCGATGCGGTCTTGTTGGGTGAGCGGCCCCGTGTCGCGCCCTGCACCAAAAGCCAGGAGGCCTGCGGCAACGACGATGATTGCAACCCACACCAACCGACGACGGGTCAACATCACGAGCCCTCGGTTGCGCGCAGCTTCGCTATTTGCTCCTCGAGCACACCGTCGGCAACCGCCCCAAGAATTCGCAGCCGCACGAAGCCATTGGGGTCGATGATCCATGTTTCCGGAACCTTGGCGACACCAAAGGTCACTGCTATGGCTCCGTCGTTGTCGCGCAATTTCGGCCAGTCACCGTCGTTGGTAGCGAAAAAATTTCGCACTGCATCGTCAGCGTCATCGTTGATGACGGTGTACAACTCGACGCCGTCTGGTCGTCCGGATTCTCCTTCGGCAAAGCGAATGAGCGACGGGTGCTCAGCAATGCACGGCACACAGGTGGAGTTGAAGAAATTGAACACCACCCACGAGCCTTTACGTCGTGCCAAGTCAAACGGAGCGTCATCAATCGTGGTCGTTTGAATCGCCGGTGCAGGCTGGCCGAGCAACGGCGAACTCACTGCCACGCCGGTCTCGCCGTCAGACACCAGCAACACCGCGATGAACGCAGCCACCACAACAGCCACGGACAACGTGCCGATCTTGGCTGATTTCATCGACCACTCACCTCGTCACGAATCTCGTGAATCGAACGACGTCGCGTCGGCAACACGGCCAGCAAAGTGCCGAAGGCCATGACGAATGTACCCACCCACAACCACAAAATGAGCGGCTTGACGAATACCTTGATGCGCGCCTGACCCGAATCTTGTCGCACTGGTGGCTCGAGCGTGAGGTACACGTCGCGGGTAAAGCTCGTGCGCACCGACGGTGTTCCCACGTTCATTCCGATGCGGGTGTATTTCGTGATCGACGGCGAATACGCCTTGCCACCGTCAACCTTGACCAAGGCTTTCACCGTGGTGCTGCGCGCATCACGAACTTCGACCACGTCAATCAACTCGAATGTGTGACCAGCAAACGTGGCCACCTGACCGGTTACCAGATCTATCTCTTGGCTGCGAGTAAACGAGTTAGACGCAGCGAGTGCCACGCAAATGAGAATCACACCAAGGTGCACGATCATCCCACCATTGGCACGCCCGACGAAGCCGCGCAGTCGCTGCACGCGCACGGCACGCACGAGGTGTCGCAGTGCGCTGCCGGCCGCAAACCCGCCCAAAGCGAACGCCAACAGCGGTGCCACGCCCGATGCACCAACTACGAGCGACAAGACCAACGCCGCCAGCCCGACGAGTGCCGGCACGAACAACCGTTGCGACATCACCTCACGGCCGTCTTGGCGCCACGGCAACACCGGAGCCACCGCCATGATGAACAACATCGTCAAGCCGATTGGGATCGTCAGTCGATCAAAGAACGGCTCGCCAACCACGATTTGTCGTTGTTGAAGTGCCTCAATGACGAGCGGAAATACCGTGCCCAACAACACGACAAATGCAAACACTGCGAACAGCACGTTGTTGACCAAGAATGCACCCTCACGAGAAAACACGTTGTCAATGGCACCACTCGCCCGCAGTTGGTCGCCTCGCAAATAGACCAGTACCAACGACACTGCCACGATGACCACAAACATGGCCAACAACCACGGCCCGATATCGCTTTCAGAAAATGCATGCACGCTGTTCAATACACCCGAACGGGTGAGGAACGTTCCCAGAATCGTGAGACTGAAAGTCGCAATCAGCAACGACACGTTCCAGACGCGCAACAGACCACGGCGCTCTTGCACCATCACCGAGTGAATGTAGGCAGTACCGGTGATCCACGGCAGAAGCGATGCGTTCTCTACCGGGTCCCACGCCCATACGCCGCTCCAGCCGAGCACCTCATAGCTCCACCAGCCGCCGAGTGCGATACCAAAAGTGAGGAACCCCCATGCTGTGACGGTCCAACGGCGGGTGAGATGCAGCCAGCCGTCTTCCACTTTGCCGGCGATCAACGCCGCAATCGCAAACGCAAACGGCACCGTCATACCGACGTAACCCAAATACAAAATTGGTGGGTGGAACATCACCAGCAAGTGGTTTTGCAACAGCGGGTTGGGCCCGGGACCATCGATTACCCCTGGTGGGCCGATGACGAAGGGGTTTGCTGGCCCGTACGACAAAAGAAAAAAGAAAGCAAGCACGATGAGCAGCACTGCCATTGCCCAACCGACGAGTGGTTCGTTGAGCCGTTTGCGCATCCACCACATGGCTGCTGCTACATACCCCGCCAAGACCAACACCCACATCAAAATCGATCCCTCGAGGGCGCTCCACACGGCCGCGAAGTTGTACAAAGCCGGCGTGGCAGACGACCCAACTTTTTGCACATACAGCAGCGAAAAGTCGCGCGTAATCATCGCCCATTCCATGACGGCGAATGCCGCAAGCGCCATGAACGATGCCAGTACGACGAAACGCGGCACCAAACGCAACGTTCGTGGGTCGTTGCGGCGTGCCCCTATGGCTGCGGCAAACGCACCAAAAAATGCGGCCAGAAACCCAGCCAGCAGTACTGCCCTACCGAGATGGGCAGTGGCATTTGCTATGAGCATGCGGCACTCTCGGACTGCTCGAGTCGATCAGCATTCTCTGCTTCATACTCATTGGAATGCTTCACCTCGATCCGAGTGGCCATCAAGGTGCCATCAACTACCCGACCATGCGCAACAACAGGAATGCATTCCTGAAAAACTCCGCCCGGTTCGCCGTCATAGACCACTGGCAACGATGCCCCGTTGAATGACATCACGAATGATGTCGTGCCCGCCTGCAATCGCAAACTGCCTTCATCCACGCTGCCCTGCACACGCACCCGCTCGTCGTCGTTGCAGCCCTCACGCACACCGACTTCGTCGACGTTGCAGAAGTAGTCGATGGATGAAGTCAAAAAGATTCCGACGATTGCCAAGCCAGCCACACCCGCAAATACGGCAAACGCAATCGGCAGCCAGCGGCGTTGAGCGCGCGGGGCATCGGGAACTTCACGCGGCGAAAGATCCATCGCTAGATCAGACCCAGGGCTTTGCATCGTCGGGAACATGGCGGGAAAGTTCGCGGGCACGACGAATGGTGACTGCCGCCAGCACCCCGATCGACCCGAGGGTGGCTAGCCAACTGGCGAGAATGAAACCCAAGTCCTTCACTTGACCACCCCACGGGTTTCGCTGCGGCGTAAGGCAATCGCGGCATCCAGCCCAACCGTCTGGCGGATGTCTGCAAGCGCGGTGAGTCGCTGCCGGTGAATCACCAACCATGCAAATATCAAAGTGAATGCAGCAACACCAGCGAACAAAGTGAACAGCATGAGGTCATCGAGTCGCACGTCGCCATCAGGGCTCAGCACGCTGGCTTCTTGATGCAGCGAGCGCCATAGCACGACCGAAAAATGCACGAGTGGTATCTCGAGCACGGCCAGCAATGCGATTACTGCACTGCGTCGAGCACGTTGACGCGGGTCGGTGTCGATGCGACGCACGGCGAGATATCCGACATATGTGACGAACAAAAACAACGTCGTGGTCAATCGTGGATCCCACTGCCAGAACGTGCCCCAGGTGAGGCGACCCCACAAACTGCCGGTGAGCAGTGTCATCGCCATGAACAACACGCCGACTTCGCCCGAAGCGCCTGCCACCCGGTCAAAGCCAAGCGTGCGATGACGCCGGGCCAAAGAAAAACCCGAGGCAACTGCAGTGGTGATGAATGCGAGATACGCAACCCAAGCCGTTGGCACGTGGACATACATGATTCGCACAGAGTCACCCTGCACGGAATCGGCTGGTGTCAGAAAAAAGGCACTCACGACCACGAATGCCGTGGTGGCCAGTGCCAGAACACCAATCACCCGAGTGGTTCGGGTGCCTGTGCGCGCAGCTGCACCAGGCGCGGCTGTAGTTGCTGTGTGCATCGACATCTCAAGAATCGCTTTCGGTCAATGGCGAGAATGCAGCCGACCCTGCGGCACCAAACACAATGCCGTAAACGCCGAGCAACCCGACCCACGCCCACCCGTTGGCCATATCGATGGTCTGACTGCCGAAGGCAGCCTCGGTGGCGCGCGAAGCACCAATAAGAAGGGGTGCCAAAACGGGCAGCGCCAGCAACGGCAAGAGTGAATCGCGTCCGTTCATGTTGGCAACCACTGCACCGTAGAGAGTACCCACCAAAGCGAGCCCACTCGTCGCCGAAATCACGACCGTGACCAACAGCACCACACGACTACCACTGACGGTTACCCCGTACAAAACCATTGCGGCCGTCACCAACACCACGACTAGGGCAAACAACTGCACAAAGAGCGCTAGTGCTTTCCCAAAAAACACCCGAGCCGGGTGTACCGCGCAGGCCAGCAACGTGTCGATTGCCGCATCAGCCGTTTCGATATCAAAGGCCCGCTGCACCACCAACATGGTGGAAAACAACGTCGCTAACCACACAAGCCCGGCCGCAGCGCGCAAAACGAGCGGTTCGCTGTCAAGGGCTACGGCAAACAACACCATCACCAACAGCGCAAACGGCACGACCCGCGCCAACACCATGCGTGTGCGCCACTCAATTTGCAAATCTTTGCGGGCAACTGACAACGCCACGTTCATGGTGCCGAGCCAATCGTCGCGGCCACATCGCTCGCAACACATCCACCGTCAAGGGTGATGGTGCGGGGTGTGCCGACCACTTGATCAATTTCGTGTGTGGTGTACAACACCGTCGCCCCACTGGCTGTGGCGTCACGCAGAATCACATCCAACTCGCGTCGTGCCGCAGCATCCAGCCCTGCGTGTGGTTCATCAAGCAACCACAGTTGAGCTCGTCGCACGATCAGTGCCGCCAATGCCGTTCGTCGCCGCTGGCCTGCTGATAGCAAACTTGCCTGTGTCGATGCAACTCGTTGGTCGATACCCAAACGCTCGAGTGCCGACGACACATCGCTCGCCGTAGCACCGACCAAGCCAGCGACAAATTGCACGTTTTGTTTGGCAGTCAGATCGCCGTACAAACCGTTGCGATGACCCAGCAGCCCGACATGCGGACGCACTGCGACTCGATTGACCAACAAATCGACTCCGGCTACGACTGCTACACCACGAGTTAGTGGCACCAGGCCTGCGCACAACCGCAGCAAGGTGGATTTTCCGGTTCCGTTGGCGCCGCGTAGCGCCACCAACTCGCCGCGACCGACACCAAACGTGACACCTGCCAGGGCCGGAAACCCGCCCAGCGCCACGACCGCGTTCGACAAATGAATCGTCGTGTCACTAGCCACGGAATTTGTCACGGATGGTCGCTCGATAGGACTTCAGCCTAGATTGACGAGCGAACCATGAATCCCGAAATCGACCCCGTCGTAATGCGTCGCAACCGTATTGATCACTACAACAAAATCGCGTCGCGCAGCGGTTACGGCATGTGGGGTGTTTCGGTGGTCACATTTTTCGCTGGCTTGTGGTCGTCGTTGACCGAAGCAATGCATTTCGTGAGCGGCGCCACCCTCATCATTGGCTCAATTATCTTGGCGCCAAGCATCGTGGTGAAATACGGCATTCGTGCGGCGCGCCGTGAAGACGCAGCAGCTGCAGCACCGCCAAGTGCCCCGCCTAATACCCCGTCGAACGGCAAGACCTCATCGTGAGCAAGACCACACCGTGAGCATCCGGCTGTCGGCAGCCGAGCGGCGCCCACTGATTTTGCAGGCGGCTTTACGCGAGTTTTCAGCAGCAGGGTTTCACGCCACATCGATGAACGACATCGCCGCCGCCGGTGGCATCACCAAACCTGTGCTGTACCAACACTTTGCATCTAAACGCGCGCTTTACCTTGCGCTCATCGATGAAGTCGCAGCCAGCATGCTGGAGGCCATTGGCAAAGCAACCGCCAACGCGCCTGATGCCCGTGCCCAAACCGAACGGGGCGTCATTGCCTATTTCGAATGGATGGCAGTCAATCGTGATGCATTTGTTTTGCTTTTTGGCAGCGGCGCGCGGCGCGACGAAGAGTTTTCAACGGCCGTGCGCAACGTCGAGCGACTCGTTACCGAGGCAATCGCGCCGCTCATCGACGCGGGTCTTGATGCCGAACATCAGCGTCGCCTCGCCTATGCACTGGTCGGCATGTCTGAAGGTGTGAGCCGACACCTCATCAGCACTGGTGAAGCCTTTGATGCCACTCTCGTCGGCTCGCAACTCGCCAACTTCGTGTGGGCTGGTCTGCGCGGTGTCGAGCCGCAGCGACGCACGAGCAACTAACTGAGCCCTTATTCGCGCAAGACAAGGCCGCGGTATCCGCGAGCGAACCGATGCTGTTCGAGCAACGCCGCAACCTGCACCGTGTCGGGTGTTGCATCGTGCACACCTGCACCGTTGATTTTGCGCACTTCAATATTTTTTGCACGCCCATCTTTCACCAGCGTGCCGAGTGCGTCGACTATCGCCGAACAGTTGTGTGGCTCGAGTGTTGCCGCAAAAGTAATCAGATGATGGCTGCGCACGTCGTACCACGCCAAAGCCTCGCCACCACCGATCAACACCACCGCCCCTGCACTGCGCGAGGGGCGGCCGGTGGTTGCCGGCCAGTCGAGCGTGGCGCCGTACGGTTGCGCGGGGTCGGTTGCGGCCAACACCTCCACACTCAACGTGCTGTCTATTTCTTTGCAGGCCCGCAGTCGGTCGACAGCCCCAGGCACCGCGAATTGTGCGGCACCTAAACCATCAACGAAGTATCCACGGCGCACGGTGCCCCGCTCTTCGAGTGCTTTGAGCACACCGTAGACACCGGCGAAGCCGCCGCGCACATGTTCAGCCAGCACCGCTTCGCGGGTGAGCACACCGTGGCGCTCCAGCAGTTGCATGGCGACGGCGTGTAGTGCTTCCGTGGCACTAGATGGGCGTTCAACGAGTTGCGACACGAGGCTCCAGCGCCCCTGCGCTGCTGGTGGGCCAACCCGTCCACCGCTGCCCCCACGCACATGGCGCGGTCGCACCAACCGTGCCGCCTGCCGACGAGCACTGCTTGCCGCCGGCAGCGCCCGCGCACTCTTGCCACTTCGGGCCCCGTGCAAAACCGCCCGCAGCGGGGTGAGTGAATCGTTGGTTGCTTCGCCTGCCCAGACCAAGTCCCACAGCGCTGCGAGCAGTTCGGTATCCGTCGCACCGCGCACCGCGCTACGCAACTGGCCCCAGAAACACGCGCCCCGTTCAGCAAGAGCCGTGCGAATCTGGTCGTGCACTCCACCAACTGGCGCGTCAAGTTGTTCGAATGCCGGCAAAAATGCTGCGAGTTGGTCGGCAAAAAATAGTCGTATTCGCCCATCGTTGCCGCCCAGCGAGCCGGCACCTACCCACACAACTTCACCACTCGTGCACAAATCATCGAGCAGCGTCGAGCGATAACCGCGCACGCGCATCGGCAAGATATCGGTCTCCAGTGTGGATGCGACCAGCGCCGAGCCGGCCAACACCGTGAGAGTTTCGACCAAAGCGTCAGCACCGTGGGTTGGCGCACTCACACCATGCCACTCGGCCAGGAAGCGCGCAAATGTTTGCTGATCGACGGGCTCGACCTCTTTGCGCAACTTGGCAAGCGAACGCCGCCGCACCATGCGCAGCACTTCGTTGTCGCACCATTCGCGTTCGGTACCGAATGGTCGAAACTCACCGCGTACCACACGATGCGCAGCCTCGAGTTGGGCAAGTGCTACTGCAATGCGCTCGACCGTGATGCCAAAGCGAGTGGCAACATCACGGGTGATGAACGGCGCATGGGTGCGGGCGTAGCGCGAAACGAGCTCCACCAGTGGTGCGTCGACTGGCTCGGTAAACGCTTGGGGCAACCCGAGCGGCAGCGCACAACCCAGTGCATCGCGAAAACGCCCCGCATCTTCTGCGGCTACGTATCGCCGCTCGCCAGCCACCACCAACTCAATTGCGCGACGCTGGGCGACTAGTTCGCCAATTGCCGGTGAGGCGTCGGTCTCGCATCGCAACGACACTTCGTCGAGCGTCAAGTCACCCACCCGTCGCAACAAATCGTGCACTTCATCGATGGTCGTGGCGCGTCGCTCATCGACAAGTTGCTGCAGTTCAAGCTCGATATCCGCCAACACTTCGCCATCGAGCAGTTCGCGCAGTTCTTCAGAACCGAGCAAGTCGTTGAGCAAGTCACGATCCAGCGCCAGTGCCGCCGCTCGACGTTCGGCCAACGGGGCGTCGCCTTCATACATATAGGCCGCAATCCAGTTGAAGAGCAGACTCTGGGCGAACGGCGAAGCCTTGGGCGTGTCAATGCTCACTAAACGGATGGCGCGCGAGCGCAGCCGCGACAGCACGTCGCGCAATGCCGGCACATCAAACACGTCTTGCAAGCACTCGCGACTGGTTTCTAACAACATCGGAAACGTCGGATACTTGGCGGCCACGGCCAACAAGTCAGCGGCTCGCTGGCGCTGCTGCCACAACGGGGTGCGTTGATCGGGGCGACGACGCGGCAACAACAGTGCTCGCGCAGCACATTCGCGAAAGCGCGCTGCAAACAACGCCGTTTGTGGAACGGCAGTCACCAGCACATCGGTAATTTCGTCTGGGCTGATGAGTAGCTCTTCGATTGGCAAACGATCGACAGCCTCAGGCAAGCGCAAGACGATGCCATCGTCGCCCCACATGGTTTCGATGGGAATGCCCAGTCGCTCGAGCAGGCGGCGCTCGATGGCAATCGCCCACGGTGCGTGCACGGGTGTGCCGAATGGCGAGTGAATACAAATGCGCCAGTCGCCAATTTCGTCGCGAAAGCGTTCGACGACGATGGTGCGGTCGGTGGGCAACGTGCCAGTGGCTTGCACTTGTTCGTCGATATACATGAGCAGATTTTTGGCCGCGAGTGGGTCAAGGCAATGGCGCTCGACCAGCATGTTTTCGGCACCAGCCGTTGGCTGCATCTCTTCGTCGCGAATCGTGCGCAAGAACTCGCCAACTGCTTGCCCAAGTTCAACCGGGCGACCAAGTCGGTCGCCGTGCCAGAACGGCATCTTGCCTGGCTCGCCTGGTGCCGGGTTGACAATGACACGATCAAATGACACATCTTCGATTCGCCAAGTTGAAGCACCGAGCACGAACGTTTCACCCGGGCGTGTTTCGTACACCATTTCCTCGTCGAGTTCACCCACCCGAGTGCCGTCTGGCAAAAACACACCAAACATGCCCCGGTCAGGAATCGTGCCTCCGTTGGTGACCGCCAACCGCTGCGCCCCATCGCGAGCACGCAACGTGTCGGCGATGCGATCCCACACGATGCGCGGGCGCAAATCACGGAACTCTTCGCTGGGGTACCGGCCCGCCAGTAGATCCAGCACGTTGTTGCGCACCTCGTCGGACAACTCGGCGAAGTTGGCACATCGACGAATCATCGCCGTAACCGAAGCAACGCTGCAATCAGGGTGCATGGCCACGTGCGCCACGATGTGTTGGGCCAATACGTCGAGTGGATTGCGCAGATACCTGGTGGATTCGATGTCGGCATCCAACATGCGTCGGGCCACCACGGCAACTTCGAGCAAGTCATGTCGATGTTTCGGAAACACCTTGCCCTTGCTGGCCTCACCCACTGAATGCCCGGCGCGACCAATGCGCTGCAGACCGCGGCTCACGGCGCCAGGTGACTCGACTTGAATCACCAGATCCACTGCACCCATGTCGATGCCCAACTCAAGGCTGCTGGTGGCCACGATGGCACGCAGTTGCCCGCGCTTAAGTTGGTCTTCGATCACGATTCGTTGTTCACGCGCCAGCGAGCCGTGGTGTGCTTTGACAAAGTCGGCCTCACCCAAACCAAGGTCAACTGCTAACTCGTTGAGTTGTGCCGCAAGTCGTTCGGCACCACGTCGGGCATTGCAAAAAATAATGGTGCTGCGATGTTGTTGCACCAATTCGAGAATCTTCGGGGTGATGCTCGGCCAAATGCTGGTGCGTCGCTCTACACCTGCGGCCGTGGCTGGGCCACTGCGAAGTTCGGTGGTTACTTTGCCGAGCGAACCCATGTCTTCGATGGGCACCACGACTTCGATTTGCATCGGTTTGCGGGCGCCGGCGTCGACAATGGAAACGGTTCGTGGTGCGCCATCGCGATAGCCACCCAAAAAGCGTGCGACTTCTTCGAGTGGGCGTTGCGTGGCCGACAACCCGATGCGCTGGGGGGCCACCGCGGTGAGTTCTTCGAGGCGTTCGAGCGACAGAGCCAAGTGTGCTCCGCGTTTGGTGGCAGCGATTGCGTGGATTTCGTCGATGATGACCGTGTCAATGTTGGCCAGCGTCGAGCGCGCCGACGAAGTGAGCATGAGATACAAACTTTCGGGCGTGGTAATCAACACGTCCGGCGGGTGGCGCAACATGCGTTGGCGATCACGAGCGCTGGTGTCGCCGGTGCGCAAGGCCACTGCTGGTTCGCGAAAGTTGTGCCCGAGTCGTTCGGCAGCATGACGGATTCCGACAATGGGTGCCCGCAAGTTTTTTTCGACGTCAAAGGCCAGTGCGCGAAGTGGTGACACATACAACACACGTGTGGTCGATACTTCGGCCACGTCGCGGGTGACCAAACGATCGATCGCCACCAAGAACGCAGCGAGTGTTTTGCCGCTGCCAGTTGGTGCAGAAATAAGTGTGTGATTGCCGCCCAAGATGTGCACGAACCCTTCGGCCTGTGCCGGGGTTGCCGCCGGAAACGACGTGGCGAACCAAGCCTGTACCGCCGGCGAAAACTGGTCGAGCACGGTGTCAGTAGCCACTGCCGAAGAGTACCTACTCGGTGTGCCGATAGGTACGCTGAGCGCCATGCCCGTGGTTGGTGAGCATCATCCCGCCTTCGAGGAATACTGCGAGTGCATCTACGAAATGCGCGAGGACCAAGCCGAAATCATCCAGGCTCGGCTAGCCGAACGGCTCAATGTGTCACGCGCCTCGGTGTCAGAAATGGTGAAGCGCATGGAAGCCGCCTTACTGCTGAAAGTCGATCAGACCCAACTCCAACTCACCGCCAAAGGCGAAGAGCTTGCGTCGCGAATTGTGCGTCGCCACCGGCTGGCCGAACGTTTTCTTATCGACGTCATCGGACTGCCGTGGGAGCGCGCCCACCACGAAGCCTGCAAGTGGGAGCACGTGATCAGCGCCGACGTCGAAGAGGGTCTCGCTCGCTTGCTGGGCAACCCCACCACGTGCCCGCACGGCAACCCGATTCCGGGCACGGTGCTCAGCAATGTGGCAGTAACCGCGCTGGCCAAAGTTGCCCAAGGAACGCGCTTCACCGTGGTGCGTATTCCCGAAGAAATCGAAGAACGTGATGGAGCACTACACGACCTGCAGTCACAACACATCACGCCCGGTCGCGAATGCACGCTGGTCGAACATCGCAACGGCGCAGCACGGCTCATCGTGCACAACACCACTGATCATGCCGCAACCCTTGATTCTTTCGTCAGCGCGCGACTGCTCGTCACGCAATAACACGCCATGATTGCTCAGGGTTTGTTTCGTACCAAGATCGTGGCGTTCACAACGGCGATGACATTCGCAGCGGCATTTGTCGCCACTGGTTGTGCCACCGAAATCATCGAGCTCGACGCACCGTCCACCACCGTTGACGGCCAAGGCGACGGCACCATCTCGCAGCCGGTTCCGGCTGATGCAACCTTGGCCGAACTCACGGTGATTTTGCGCAACGAAGTCGACCTGCTCAGCCAGGCAATATTTGTCACCGACCGTGATGCAGCGCGTGAACATCTCGTAAGCATCAACACTGCCTGGGCATATATCGAGCCGTTGATCGTGGCTCAGTATGGTGAGCTTGCCGATCAACTCACCTACGACCTGCGCCGCGTCATTGAACTGGCCCGCAGTGCAGTTGAACGCAATCGCCCAGCGGATGCCGGAAAAGCAAAAGCTTTTCTGCGGCTGGCGCTTGCTTCACTCAACGTCCAATAGTTGTATCACTCTGGCGGCAGTACCTAGCCGCAACTAGTCACGTAGTTCGACCGGCAACTCGCGCGAGTGCACCACAACAAGGCGCTGGGTGGAACGTGTGAGGGCGACATACAACCCGCGTGGTCCAGCATCGACAGATTCATAAATGTCGGTTGGCTCGACCACGACCACTCCGTCCATCTCTAGACCTTTTACCAAGCTGACCGGCACCACCGTCAATGTGGCCTCGAGTGCGCTGGCACCTGCCCGACCAAACTTCACACCATTTGATTCGAGCGACGACGAAAGAGCATCCACCAAATTGTCGGGGCACACGATGCCCACACGACCAGTGGCGAGCTCGGCCACCAGCGTGCGAGCCTCTTTGGCTACTCCAGCAAACAACTGCTCACGAGACGTCTTAATGATGCGAGGTTCGGCATCGCCTTCACGCACGGCTGTCGGCGGGGTCTGCTGAGGTGCTGCAGTGGGCAGTAGTCGGGCGGCCAACTCCATAATTTGGCGCGGAATTCGGTAGCCCACCGACAATTCAGCGACCGTTGCGTCACGGTTCTTGGGAAGCAGCGCCAGCACGTCGCTCCAGTCGTGGGGTGCAAATGGCCCAGTGGCTTGGGCGATATCGCCCACCACTGTCATTGCCCCGTTGAGCGACCGACGCCCCACCATGCGCAACTGCAGCGGCGTTAAGTCCTGCACTTCGTCAACCACGATGTGGCCGTAAGTCTCGATTTCATCGGCTTCTTCAATGACACCACCTTTGCGCGGCTTGGGGCCAAGCATGTGTCGCGCTTCGTCAAGCAGTGCCACGTCGGCGTCACTGAACTTGGCAGTGCCCAATTCGGCAGCCCGAGGCCGATAGAGCGCCTCGATCTCCGCGTCCGACAACAGGTTGCGGCCTGCCGACTTGAGCAATGCCTTTGAACCGAAAAGGTCGTGCAACAATTCGGCTGCTGACAACGCTGGCCAGATGCGAAACACGAGTGAACGAAACTCGGGGATCTCGCGCAGTCTTGCTCGCGCAGTGGTCAAAGTGTGTTCTTCATCGCGCATCATCGGCATCAGCATTGATACCAATTCGCCTTCGACTGCTCGACATAATTCGTTGTGTCGCCTACTGCGACGCGCTGCTTCTTTCACCACACGTGCGGTATCACCTGGTTGCAAACGCAGGTATCCGCCGCCATACGGCAACTCGAACGGTTCTTTCAAAGCTCGTTGCCGGTCACGCACTGCTCGTTGCAGAACTTCGACCATCCGCAAGTCGCCTTTTATGCGGCGCGCCAACGGCGAATCGACTGCCCCATAGTGAACGTCGCTTACAAGATCTCCGAGCACCGCTTCGCGCACACCGGATTCGCCCAACGATGGCAGCACCCGTTCGATGTAGCGTAAGAACACTCGGTTGGGCCCGATGACTAACACACCTTGATCGGCGAGTGGAAATCGAAACGTGTACAACAAATATGCAGCGCGATGCAACGCAACGACGGTCTTGCCGGTGCCCGGCCCACCCTGCACCACCAACACACCCTTGTTCGGCGCACGAATAATGACGTCTTGTTCTGCCTGGATCGTGGCGACGATGTCGCCCAACTGGCCACTGCGGCCTTTGCTGAGTGCTGCGAGCAAGGTGCTTTGGCCGCGCAACTGTGGCGTGTCAAGGCCGTCATCGCGCCCGATGCCGAGTCTGTTGGCGCCAAAGAGCTCGTCTTCGATGGCCACGAGTTGTCGACTTTCCATCATGAAGTGTCGACGGCGCATGAGTTGCATAGTTTCGCGACCCGTCGCCCGATAAAACGGTTCGGCAACGGGTGCACGCCAATCGACAATTAACTGGTTGCTATCCGCATCCGCCACCGCCAGCCGACCGATGTGAAAAGCCTCGGGGTTGCCGCCACCATCGGGGGTGCGATCGATGCGGCCAAATGCCAAGGCAGCATCACCGATGTCGAGCCCGTTGAGCATTTGCACCAGTTTTTCGTCAAAGTAGTTGCGCTCGTAGCGCTCTTGAAAGGTGCCACCGCGCTGCCCCTCGGTCAGGTTGCGCACGGCCAAGGCCCGTTCCCGCACGTCGACCAGGGCCCGATAGGCGCGGTCAATGTGCGCTTGTTCGTCGGCGAGATCGGGGTGGTTGGACTGGTCAGTCATTTTTTGGGTTTATGAATGCTACCGAAGAAAAATCAACGCACGATTACGCAGCTAGGGGCACACATCTGACAAAGTCATGTTTGGTTCCGAGTTAGTAGTCAAGCGTGACAAGCCATATTCGCTACGACAAACAAGGAGCCCTGAATGTCGCACCACCAACGACTGGGTTTTTATGCGTGTGCTTACGTGTGCGTTGCGGTGGTGCTGGCCACCGGATGTGCAGCCCCAACCGAACTAAGTTTCGACTCGGCACCATCTGCAACACAGCCTTTAACACAGGCTTTAACACAGGCTGAGTATTTGCCGCCCGATGATCTTGCAGCGCCCGCTGCTGACCTGGTTGCTCGCCCCGCACAGCCCGGCGATGCCACCCCGCAGGCTGTTGAGCAGTCGTTTACCGCATTGCTGGCGCAGTGGGTCGGATGTTTTCAACGCCCCGTGCGCTGCGACATCACACGCTTCACCGCCCCCGACTCACCCGAGCGCACACGGCTTGGTGAAGCACTGGCTTTTTATGCCAACGAACAACTGCGCACCAAACCCGACGAGGGCCGTTTGGAGTGGTCACTAGAGGCACTCACGTTTACATCGAGTGATCGGGTACGACTCACCACATGCGAGTACGACACACGTATTTATTTTGACGCCAGTATGGCCGATACCGAACTTGGTGACATCATCTTTGATTCCACAATCTGGACCCGCCGAGTGGAATGGACTCTGGCCAAGGTGAACGAATCATGGCAACTGTGGTCGCGGCGAATCGAGCGTCGCTCGCCCGCCGTGCGGTTTTGTGCGCCATGAATTTTCGCTGGTGTGTTCCACGCCGCTTTGCGGCTGCCATGCTGGCTGTCGCAGTCGGGCTGACTATTTTTTCACTGCACGCCACACAGGCCAACGCCGCCGAGGCAGGCATCGACGGCGAACACATCTACGCCGGAATTTCTTACGAAGGTGACACGTCACTTGATCGCTGCGAATGGGTGCTTCCAGAAAGTATGCACCAACTTGGTGTGCGAGCAGGCCTGACCATCCGATATTTCAATGGCATGACTTGGACGCTGTACAACTGCGAACGCAATGGCGAATCTCGCCTGGTATGGCTGCCCGATATTTCGGAAGAAACTGCAGCCGAGTCGACACGAGACGTGGTGCGCGACCGCGTGCCCCAGTTGCTCCACCACTTTTCTCCGGCACCCCACAAGGGAATCGTCAAAACCCCCACGTGGTTTTGGGTGCACCCTGCGTTGTGGCGACCCGTATCGGTCACAGCACGGGTGCCCACGCCGCGGGGAATCGTCACCATGACCACCACCGCCACACCCTCATCGCTTGAATTCCACCCCGGTGACGGCATGGGCGACGTGGCCGATTGCGATGGCCCAGGCTTGTCATGGTCGCCGTTGCTGCCGAGCTTCGTTGAGTCTGACTGCACCTATGAATACGCCATTCCATCGGCCCAACAGCAAGGGGGCGTCTTTCGTGCTCGGCTCGACGTGGTGTGGTCGATTACCTGGCGTACCAACGTTGGGGGGTCTGGGCGCCTGCCTGATCTGCGGCTTGGCGCCCCCTATGGCATTCGGGTGCGGGAATTACAAGCGGTAATTTTGCGCTAGCACAAAATTGTCCGCCTGGGCTAGGAAACCGCCACGTGCGTCGGTAGTCTTGCCATAAGACATATCGATCGATACGTCAATAGCAAACAACGAAATGAGTAGTTATGCCAACAGGTACCGTGAAGTTCTTCAATGATGAAAAGGGTTTTGGATTCATCTCTCGCGATGGCGATTCAGATGTGTTCGTTCACTTCTCCAACATCGAAGGCACCGGGCGCAAGTCGCTCCAGGCTGGGCAACAAGTCGAGTTCGAACTCGGCGAAGGTCGCAAGGGCGTCGAAGCCAACAACGTCCGAGTCATCGGCTGACTTCCCACGGGGCTTTCCCCGTCTGTCCCGAAGTGATTCGAACTGATTCGAATTAATTCAAATTGACTCAAAGGGTCACCTAGCTATGCCCATGAACTTGGCCCGCGATCAAATTATTGTCGAGCGGCGTTACATCGCCGTGTTCGCCACCATTAGTGACCAGTCACTAGGTGCGCTTGCCCAGGCTCTGCCCGAGGCATTGCGCGACCCATTCGCGCGCGCTGTTGGCTTGCGCCGTGGTGCATTCGACGAAGCCGACACCTTGGCCACGAACGTTCGCACAGGGATGGTGGCTCGCAAAGCCATCATCGACGCCGGTGTGCTCTTGAGCGAACCGTGCACCGAATACTTCGTCGACACCCTCGGTGACGCCAGCGACGACCCGTCGTATGAAGACCTGCAGGCAGTGATTCCGGCAGCGATCGACAAGTTCACCCTTGACGCGGTGCGGCTCATGGCTGTGCAGTATTCAGCCGCGCTAGGTGGATTTCGTCGCTTGGTCACCGAAGACGACCGCTTCAAAATACCCGCTAGTGAAATGGCTATGCCCGTGCAAGCGAACGCAGCCGAGCAAGCAGCGAAGCGTGCCGCACGGCGCGAACGCCGGCAACAAAAACGCTAAATCGCGTCTCGACGCACCGCCAGGTCTCGACGCTAAATCGCGTCTCGACGCACCGCCAGGTCTCGACGCTAAATCGCGTCTCGACCCTCTTCCCCGGTGCGGATGCGTACGACTCGTGAGACTTCGGTGATCCACACTTTGCCGTCGCCGATCTTGCCGGTGCCAGCACTCTTCACGATCACTTCCACCACTTGGTCAGCGACCGCATCGTCGACGACCAACTCCAATCTCACCTTGGGGATGAAATCAACTTTGTATTCAGCGCCACGGTATGTCTCCACATGGCCGCCTTGGCGACCAAAGCCGCGCACCTCCGTCACCGTAATGCCAGTGACATTGGCTGCTTTCAAGGCGTCTTTTACCTCGTCAAGTTTGAAAGGCTTGATGATTGCCGTAATGAGTTTCATGATGTTGGTCTCCTATCGGTTCTGATGAATTAGTCGTGGTATGCGGTTTCAGAGTGCAATGCAAGGTCCAGGCCAGTGAGTTCGGCTTGTTCTTCGGCTCGAACCCCGACCGTAGCGGCCAACACCTTCATGATTACCCACGTGAGGATGAACGACCACACGATGGCAACCCCGTTGGCCAACGCCTGTTCGATCAGCAAGTCTGCCGACCCGCCATAGAGGATTCCCTCGCTGAAGCTGCCCTCGAAAAATGACGGGTTCGCGAAGAATCCGATGAGGAGTGAACCAACGAGCCCACCAACGAAGTGAACACCCACCACGTCGAGAGCATCGTCGTAACCGAGCTTGGTCTTCAGACGAACTGCGTAGCAACACACGGCGCCAGCGATCGCACCGATTGCCAACGGTGCACCACCCGAAACATAACCAGCGGCGGGTGTTATAGCGACGAGGCCGGCAACGATGCCAGAAGCGGCTCCAAGATTCGATGGACGACCGTCTCGCACCCACTCCACAAGAATCCATGCAAGCCCGGCAGCGGCGCCGGCAAGGAATGTATTCATGAATGCTTGGGCGGCTTGTCCATTCGCGGCCAACGCTGAACCGGCATTGAAGCCGAACCAACCGAACCACAGAATTCCAGTACCGATCATCACGAGCGGCATCGAATGCGGTGGCGCAGGATCGACTCTGCGCTTCCCGAGCACCAAGACGGCTGCGAGTGCCGCAATTCCTGCATTCACGTGAATTGCAGTACCACCCGCAAAGTCGAGCGATCCGCGCTGACCCAACCATCCCCCGTACACCCACTTAAACACCGGCACGTACACGATGAAGAGCCAGAGCGGTACGAAGATGGCCCACGCGCTGAACTTCATGCGTCCCGCAACAGCGCCCGAAATGAGCGCCGGAGTGATTGCGGCGAACATCCCCAGGAAGGCGATGGTGGCGAGTGTTCCACCGTCACCAGCCGCAGTGATGTCGTTTAACAAGAACGAGTCGAAGCTGCCGATGAAGTCAGCTTCGAATGGCACCTGGGCGAGCGAATAGCCGAGCACCATCCACAGCACCGGCACCGCCAGGATGCAGTAGAAGTTCATGAGCAGCATGTTCAGGACGTTGCGACGTCGATCCATGCCCCCGTAGAAGAACGCCAATCCTGGCGTCATAAACAACACGAGTGCCGACGAAACCAACACCCATACCAAGCCTGCACTGTCCATCGCTGTCTCCTATTCGTGAAGTGGAACCTTGCGCGGAGACGACGTTGGCTCAGCGAGACTGACCTTAAACCACCTAAGTTTCGTGCCCGTGTGTGAAGTGTTTCCAGAATGTTTTCTTTGGTTCGTCTAACATTTTGTCAAGTGGCAACGTAGCCACCGAGAACCATGACATCAACAACCCCCTCAGCCGACCAGGCACTCGCCTCGGTGGAGTACCGCATGCGCGAGGCTGGCGAGTGGTTGCAGCTAGAAGACGGCGTCATTGAAAATCTCATTGCCCCACGACGCGTGCTCGAGGTGTCGATTCCGATTCGTCGTGATGACGGCACACGCGTGCGCTTCACCGGCTGGCGCGTGCAGCACAACATCACTCGCGGGCCAGGCAAGGGAGGCCTCCGCTACCACCCCTCGGTGAATCGCGATGAAACGGTTTCGTTGGCCGCGGCGATGTCACTCAAGACCGCACTCATGAACCTGCCACTTGGTGGGGCCAAGGGCGGGATTGCCATCGACCCAAAGTCGTTGAGTCCTCGTGAGCTCGAGCGCGTTACCCGACGCTACGTGTCGGAGATCTTCGCCTTTCTCGGTCCCGACAAGGATGTGCCTGCCCCGGACGTAGGAACCAACGCCCAGGTGATGGCGTGGGTAATGGACCAATACTCCATTGGCATCGGACATGCCGTACCCGGGGTCGTTACCGGCAAGCCGTTGGCACTGGGTGGATCACTTGGTCGCGACTCGGCCACCGGTCGTGGTGTGGTGGAGGCGGCATCACTCGTGTGCCA
>SXGR01606235.1_pt1 | contig 27469 bp, 23 predicted proteins | sample 3174711 | NCBI WGS metagenome assembly SXGR01 (sample SAMN11356860, study PRJNA531348) | freshwater metagenome | isolation source: freshwater sample F1-60 | place: China: Fuxian Lake, Yuxi | collected 2017-12-25
CGGATGGCTGCTGTCCTTCGACAGGCCTTCGATGGTCGTCACAGTTTTACCCGCCACGTCCTGCAAGGTTTGCAGGCACGACTGCACCGGCTGGCCGTTCAGATGCACGGTACACGCACCGCACTGCCCGACGCCGCAGCCCACACATGAACAGATCGTTGAATACATGAGCCCGAACATTTGCCGCTGTGGCACCTACGCGCGCATCACGCGGGCGATTGTGCGTGCCTCGAAAGAGATGGTGTAGCCATGACGACACACGCAAACATCAATCAACCACGCCGCAATTTCATGGTCGGCGCGGCGGGTTTTACCTTTGGCGTTGCGGTCGCGCCATCGTTGCTGACGGGCGAGGCACACGCGCAAAACAACGCTGTCAAGATGAATAACTGGGTGACGATACACGGCGACGGCACGGTGGCAATCATGTCGCCCGCGTCGGAAATGGGGCAGGGCTCGTTGACTTCGCTACCGCGCATTGTGGCGGATGAAATGGATGCGGATTGGTCGAAGGTGAAAATCGATCCAACGGCGGTGAGTGATCCGATTTTCGGTAATCCTGGCCGCGGCTTTCACCAGTACACCGCAGGCAGTGCCACGGTGACGGGTTACTTCAACAACTTGCGGCTGTTCGGCGCGCAGGTGCGGCAGGTGCTGATGGACAACGCCGCGCAACGCTGGGGCGTGCCGCTGGCGGAAACCACCACACAATCCGGCGTGGTGCTGCATCAGAAATCCGGCCGCCGCCTGACGTATGGCGAAATTGCCGCCTTCGCGAAAATTCCCGCCGAGGCGCCGCAGGTGGTTGTGGAGCCAGTGGCGACTGCCGAATTCCACTTGATTGGCAAGGACATCCCGCGCACTGATATTCCGGGCAAGCAGGACGGCAGCACGAAATACAGCATCGACGTGCAGGTGCCGGGGATGATCTATGGCGCCATTCTGCGCGAGCCGGTTGAAGGCGCGGGTGTCGCGGGCGTGGATGACAAGGCCGCGCGCGCTGTAGAAGGTGTGCTTCACGTGGTGCCATTGAAAAATGGTGTCGGCGTGCTGGCGGAAAATCCCTGGGCCGCGTTTCAGGGGCGCAAGGCGCTGAAGGTGACATGGGGCAGCAAGGCGCAAGGCGCGGGCTTTTCCACCAGCGGTGGGTTTGAGCAATTTGCCCAGGCGGCCCGCGATCCGGCGCAGGCGGTGATCGAGTGGGATCGCGCAGGCGACGCGGCCGCGAAGCTGAAAGGCGCCGCGCGCGTTGTCGAGGCGGAGTATCGCTCGGATTACGCGTATCACGGACAGATGGAGCCGCTGAATTCCATTGCCGCTGTTTCGCCCAAGGGTGATGCGGTGGAACTCTGGTGCGGCGTGCAAAGCCAGACCATTGCGGTGACGGTGGCGGCACAGGCGTTGGGCATTCCCGAATCGCGGGTGAAGTTCAATCACCATCTGCTGGGCGGCGGCTTTGGCCGGCGCGGCAACCGCGACGCGGATTTCGTGCTCGATTCGGTGTTGCTGTCGAAGGCATCGGGCAAACCAGTAAAAGTTATGTGGACCCGTGAGGACGACATCCACTCCGGCCGTTTCCGCCCGCTGTATGTGAACCGCCTGCGCGCGGGGCTGGATGCCTCGGGCAATATTTCCGGCTGGCATCATCGCGGCGTGTGCGATCACGTGATGGCCTTCATGGACCCGGTGCGTTACAAGGCGGTGAAGGGGCGCGACGGCATTGCCTTGAATGGCATTAACATCCGCTCTTATGAAATTGCCGACCGTATGGGGGAAGGCGTGCTGGTGCATACCGGCATGCGCACCAACCCGTTGCGCGGTATCGGCTTGACGGCCAACAGTTTCGCCACCGAAGTGTTCATCGACGAGCTGGCGGCCAGCGCCAAGGCCGATCCTGTCGAGTTTCGTCTGCGGTTGTTGTCCAAACAACCGCGCGCGCGCCGTGTCATCGAAGACACGGCGGCCATGGCCGGCTGGAAAAATCGGCGTGCAGGACGCGGGCTGGGTGTGGCGTATGTGGATTACTCCGGCACGCACGTGGCGGGCATCGCCGAAGTGTCTGTTGACAAGCAAACCGGCGCCATCAAGGTGCACAACTTCTGGTGCACGATAGATTGCGGGGTGGCGGTGCACCCCGATAATGTGATTGCGCAGACCGAAAGCTCGATTGTTTATGGTTTGGGGCTGGCGCTGACCGAACGCATCAGTATCGCCAACGGCGCAGTGGAGCAGTCGAACTTTTTTGACTACCACGTGCCGCGCATGCGTGACGTGCCGGAACTGCATATCAAGCTCGTTCAAACCAAAAACCATCCCACCGGGGCGGGGCAGATGGCGGTGCCGCTGGTGCCATCGGCGATTTCCAATGCGGTGTTTGCGCTGACCGGCGTGCGCCTGCGGCAGCAACCGATGCTGGCGGCCCGCGTCAAAACCGCCTTACTGGCAGGCGAAGAGCGGATAGCATAAAAGCCAATAAAAACAGATACTTACGTTTTTTTCATGATAAGTAATCATGATAAGTAATTTTGTGGGTTGTGGGTAATAGGGCGCTGATGCGGGCCCTGAGTGGCGCGCACCGTAAGCAAATGCATGAAGTTGCCTGAACCTCGCTTGCCCAGTTGCGACATGGTGTTGCTGGTGGATGCTGAAACTGGCACGCCTGCACGTGCCGGCAACGGTGGCTTTCGTGTCGATGCCGGTAGTGTCGAAGCGCAGGTACTGCGGGCGCTGCGGCGGCTGGGCAAGCGCGTGGTGGTGGTGCCGTTTAATGCCGATGTGCGGCTGACCCTGAATACCTTGCTCGGGCTCGCACCGCGCTTGATTTTCAATCTCACCGAATGGATCGACGGCGACCGCGCACGCGATCACGAAATCACCGGATTCCTTGATCGTCATGGGCTTTGTTATACCGGTACGGCGGGGCCGGGGCTGCGTTTGGCACGTGACAAATCACGCGCGAAAGCGGCGGTCGCGCAGACGGGTGTTGCCGTGCCGCGCAAATTTTCGCCGCAGGCGCGGGGGCAGGGCAAGCTGCCGTATGCGGTGTTCGTCAAACCGCGTCAGGGCGATGGCTCGGATGCCATCAGCGGTGCAGCCCTGGTACACACGCATGCGGCTTTGCGCGAACGCGTGAAATCGCTGCAGCTGCGCAAGCTGGGCCCGGCGCTATGCGAGGAATACATCGAAGGCCGCGATGTGTTTGTGGCGCTGCTCGGCAACACGCCGCAAGTGCTGCATCCGCTTGAGCTGGTGGTGGGTCGGCAGGGAACGGGCGCACCGCGCTTTGCCACGCGGCTTCTGAAGCATGACGATGCCTACAAGCGGCGCTGGCGCGTCAGTTACCGCGAAGCTGAACTGCCGCGCGCGGTGCTGATCGAAATCCGGCAAGCCAGCCCGCGGATATTTCATGCCTTGAAACTACGAGACTATGCGCGGCTGGATTTTCGTTTGACCGCTGACCACCGGCTTTATTTTATCGAAGCCAATCCCAACCCCGATTTGGGCCGGCACACGTTTGGGCACGAGCGTTGTTTTGCGGGGGTGGAATACACAGCATTGATCCAGCGTATCGTATGGGCTGCGCTGACGCGTTAAGTTGGTGCGCCATGGAAGGCTCAGACAGTTGCCACGGCCCTGCGCCCGTCACCCCGCAGCTGACGCATGGCTTCTTCCAGCTCGCCCCTGGGGGTGACGCCCATTTCAACCCGCCTGCTTACGTCCCACACCCGATGCACGTCGGCCATGACTTCGGCGTCGGGGCGATCGATGTCGATAGGCACGCCAATCATCGCCCAGGAGCGCAGGCCGGTCAGCCAGAAAGTCTCGACGCGGTTGCCTTCCGGATCGCGGAAGTAAAGGCCGATCGCACTGGCATGCGTGACCAGCCGGTCGATGGGGTAGCCTTTTGCCATGGCGCGCCGTTTGAAGTCGCGGACGTTATCCAGCGACTCGACACGCAGTGATATTTGCTGGATCAGATGATCGTCATCTGCATCCGGACGGCCCAGCATGATGGCGATTTCGTGATCGACGGCCTCAGGATCGGCACTGAAAAATGCCGCACCGTCATTGCACTTGGTGAGCGTCATACCCATGAAGCCGCCCCAAAAATCCTTCATCACTGCCAGATCCTTAACGAAATACCCGATGTGCCCGAGCCCCAAGACTGCCATGTAAAACCTCCTGATTGCGGATGGATGCGGTCGTTGCGATGACCGTCTGACAATTCAGGTGACAAGTAGGCGCCACGCCAGCGCGACTGTCAAGGTGTCATCCTTTTGCGAGGGGAGCGATGCTTTTAGCCGGGCACATGTCACGCCCGGTCGAAATGGCGTCCCGTGGGGTCGGGGTACAGCACGCGCTCCACCGCGATGACAAAGGGCAAGGCCGCGCCAAGCGTAGCTTTGGCTTCATCGATATCGATGACTTGCGCCTGTCCACCGTCGTCGTTGATGGTGTGATAACAAATCAGCGTTACCGCATGCCGTTGCGCCTTAGCATCGCGCGCGTCCGCGTGACTGGCTAGCCATGCCAGCGCCTCGTGCGCACGGGAAGATGCCTGCGAGTAACGGCTCGTGGTCAAAAACACGGCAGCAAATAATCCGAGTGCAAGTACGATCGCCAGTGCCCAGAACAACACATCGGCAACCAGCGGCGGCCAACCGAGCCGTTTCGACAAGGGCGGCAACAACAGCAACAGCAGCCCGGCGCCGACAACCGTAATGCAGCCGATGCCGCGCCGGTCAGCGGGTGGCGGTTGCGCCAGCAGACGCTGCGCCTCGTCCCGTATTGCGGCTTGTTCTCCGGCGTCGAGGGTGACCAGTTCCATGCCAGGTTGCAGGCCGGCGTCTCAAACCACCTTCGCGTTTCTCGCGGCTATAGGCCCGACAGTTTCATCAGGGGCGCTACAGGCCCCACCGCCCCATGGCCGCCGGCGAAGTTCTCGGCGTCGAGATTCCATCTCTTCAGGCCCTTCATCACGTCGAGTTCGCCGGGACGCAACTTGGCCAGCAACGGGTCGCGTCCGGGCGACCACAGGTCGGTGACGAAACCGAGTTTCGCGTCAGGGACGAATGCGATCAGCGTGCCGGTGGAATGCTGGGTTTCAATGAAATAGAAACCGACTTCGCGCCTGGCATCCTTCAGCACGTGTTTGTCCTTGACTTCGATAATCTGCGCAGCGCGCGGGCTGTTGTGCAGCCGGTCATTCAGTGCTGCACCCGGGGCGCTAAACATTTGGGCAAAGTGTGCCCTGTTGCCGGGGCCGACCACCACCGTTGCGCCTTCGGCGACGTAGGTGCGCGCGCCGCTGGTGTGATCCCAGTGATGGTGGGTGAGCATCAGGTACTTGATCGGCTTGCCCGGATAACGCGCCTTGGAGGCCTTGATCATCCACTCCGAAAACTGTTCATTGACGGGCGCATCGAGTATCACCAGATACTTGTCCATCTCGACCACCACACTGTTGTGCGATACACCGCGCGACTGGCTGACGCCGGGCGCGATATCGACGAGATCCGGCTCGCCTCGTGCCGATATATCCCAGCCCACGGTGTCCGAATCCATCAGGTTGCCCCAGTGGCCGCGGCGCATCATCCACTGGTGCGGAATACCCGAGTTCGCACGCGAGGCTTGCACCGCGATGGCACGTGCGGTGATGGGAATTTCAAACAGGGTCGAGTGCAACGGCGGATTGGCGGTGACCTGATCGTACCGGATCGACAGCGTGTTGCGACCGTTAAGGTGATACTCGAGGCTGTGAGCAATTTTCACACCCGCAACATCGCGCCAGTCGGCAAGTGTCATATCGAAATGCGCGTCACCCTGGATCGGATCAGCATCGCGCGTGCGGATGATCGCCGGCAGCTTGCTTGCCGGATCGAACAGTACGACGAAGCTGAAGTTGCGCACATCGTATTGCAGCGCGGGATAGTCTTTGCCGTTGACCTTGACTGGTGCCAGCGCGCGCACTGCAGCCGGATTCGCTTTCATGTCGAGCACGAGGCGCGGCGAGCGGCGGGTGAGTTCGCGCAGAACGATCGCCGCGCGTGCGCCGGACATCGGATGTCCCGGCGGACTGCTGCGCAGGCTGATCGCCGTGCGCGACTGTGAGTCGACCCCGGCCACGTAGCCGATTTCATTCGCCATGATTTCACTGTATTTCAGTTCCAGCGGCTTGGGCTGGATGCGCGTCACGCGCCGTTCCCAATCGGTGCGTGCGCTGCCTCCGGCGAGATCGCGTTGCACGAAAAATTTTGCTTCGCCGGCCGGCCGCAGCTCCGCCTTGGCGCCGGGTTCGTACGATGATTCATACTCGCGCTGCTGATCTGTGCCACGTAGGGCAATCGTGTTCAGTGCGTTCAGTGCGGCTTCGCCGCCCATGGCGCTGATTGCTGCATTGACGAGGCTGTGCCCTTGTGCGCTGACAACGCCTGTTGCGCCGAGCAGCGTGCCGATCAATAACGCCCTGAAACAAATACCAACACACCTTCCGAAATTCATACTTCCCCCCGATACAGTTTGTTGGACTGAAACCATCCGGCAGTGCGGTACTATTTTCCCTTGAATACCGGTTTGCGTTTTTCACCAAAGGCGCGCACGCCTTCCAGCCGGTCGTCGGTAACCACCGTACGATTGTAAGCTTCGATTTCAATGGCCAACCCGGTGCGTAGATCGACATCCAGCCCGCGGCGTATCGAGGTTTTGGCCTGCCGCAGAGAAACGGGTGCACTGGCGCACATCTGCCGTGCAGTGACGAGTGCCGCAGGCATCAGTTCTGCCGGCTCGCATACACGGTTGACCATGCCCCACTCGAAACCTTCCTCTGCGCTAAACGCGCGGCCCGTGAGGATCAGTTCTTTCGCCCGGCGCTCACCCACCGCACGCGGCAGATTTTGCGTGCCGCCGCAGCCGGGTAATATGCCGAGCGTGGTTTCGGGCAGCGCGAAGCGCGCGGTGTTCGCAGCGTAAATAAAGTCGCAGGCCAGTGCGAGTTCGCAGCCGCCGCCAAAGGCGGAGCCGTTCACCGCCGCGATCACCGGTGCAGTGCAGTTCATGACCGCATAGAAGGCCTCCTCGAAAATGGCGTGTTGTATGCGCCATTGTTCGTCGGTCATGCAGTTGCGTTCCTTCAGATCGCCTCCGGCGCAAAACGCCTTGTCGCCGCTTCCGGTGATCAGCACGCAGCGCACGGCCTGCGGATGAAACGCCAGCGGCGCGAAAATCTCGCGTAGTTCGATGCCCATTTGCGTGTTGAGCGCATTGCGTGTTTCCGGGCGGTGCAGCGTGACCTGGAGCAGGCCATCGGCGGATTTTTCGATTTGCAGGGTTTGAGCGGGCATGGGAAATATTCTTAAATAGTGTTTAAAAACAATTAGTTACATAAATCCAGGCAAGGCATCTAATCGATGCGTGCGCCGGAAGATGCAACCACTTTGGCGTAGCGCGCGGTTTCAGAAGCGATATATCGTGCAAATTCTTCGGGTGTGTTGAGCATGGGTTCAACGCCGGCGGCGGCGAGCCGCTCGCGCAAATCCGGCTGGGTCATGATCGCCGAGAGTTCCGTGTGCAGACGTGTGATGATAGCGGCTGGCGTGCCGGCGCGCGCGAGGATGCCGTTCCACGAGCTCGCTTCCACGCCGGGCGCGCCGCCCTCGGCGGTGGTGGGCAGTTGCGGCAGCAGCGCTGATCGTTTGGCGTGCGCCACCGCCAACGCCTTCAAGCGATTCGCTTTGACGTGCGGCAGCACCGGCGGGATGGTGCTGAACATGAATTGTGTTTGGCCGGCCAGGAGATCGGTGACCGACGGCCCTGCGCCCTTGTAGGGCACATGGGTGGTTTTGATACTGGCCACGCTGTTCAACATTTCCGCACCCAGATGATTGGCGCTGCCGTTGCCGGTGGAGGCGAAAAGAAGTTCACCCGGGCGGCTGCGTGCAAGCGCGATCAGTGCGGGCAGCGTGTTCGCAGGTAGCGACGGATGCGCAACGACGACCTGCGGCAGCACGGCCACCAGCGAAATCGGCGCAAAATCCTTCACCGGATCGTAGGGCAGTTTTTTGACCAGACTGCTGTTGATGGCGTGCGTGGTGGCGGTTCCGAGAAGCAGGGTGTAACCATCGGGCGCGGCTTTCGCGGCGAGATCGGCGCCGATCACCGTGCCGCCGCCGGCGCGGTTGTCGACCAGCACCTGTTGATTGAGATTTTTTGCCAGGCGTTCAGCGACCACACGCGCCACCAGATCAGCGCCACCGCCTGGGGGAAGGGGGACGATGAGGCGGATGGGGCGGGCGGGGTAGTCGGCTTGTGCATGCGCAACAGCGGCAACGACTATGAACATGCCGCACAACAGACTTGAGAATTTTGCAGAAGACTTCAACTTAAATGCTCGAATGTTTCCCTGTCATTCCCGCTTTTGCGGGAATGACAGATTTGGTTTTTCACGCATAAACATGCCGGACATACTTACTAAGCGCAATTACGAAAACGCAATCTCCGCTGCCGTAGTTATCGTCGCAAACCGCGACACCATTTCCAGCGTGGCCTTGTGTTGTTCGTCCGTGGCGGCGGCGCTGCAATCGTCGAGTATGGTGATATCGAAATCGCGGTCGTGGCCGTCTTTTGCCGCCGACAGCACTGCGCCGGTGGTAGACACGCCGCAAAGCACCAGCCGGGTGATGTGGTGCGTGCTGAGTATCACCTCGAGTCGTGTCGCGTAAAACGGGCTGACACGGTGCTTGATGATGTCGTAGTCCCTGGGCTGCGGTGCGAGTCTTGGATGCACTTCAGTACCCCAGGTGCCGAGTTTAAAGAGTCCCGCCTTTTTCGCGCCATTAAACAACCCGCTGTTGGCGGCCACTTCGCGGTAATCCGGCGAGAACCCCACGCGCACATAGCCGATCAGTACGCCAGCCGTGCGCGCCTTGCTGATCGCCAGCGCGGTGTTGTCTATCACCTTGCGCCGTTCCAGGATGGGGCCGTAACCTTTCTTGCCGTTGGGGCCGTCCTCGTGGATCAGATCATTGATCATGTCGAGGACGAGAAGCATCGTGGCTGCCATGAGTCAGTCTCCTGCGTCTAGCGTACGATGGGCAGTTCCAGATCACACACCGCGCCGTTGAGCGGAATTTTCGTCGTTGGGTCTTTCGATGGCAGCATCACGGTGGCGAAGCCGGGCGAGGACAGATGACCGCGCTGGTTGATGCCTTTCATGTCGATGTCCACAAGCGCGCAGCCGTCCTTGACGTATTTCTTGACAACTTTGCCGGTGATGAAGGTGGTGTCGCCCTGGCAGTTGAACAGACGCGCTTCCATGCGCAAGCGCTTTAACACGGCGTCGTCGCCCATCCAGTTGGTAATCGCGGTGGCGAACCAGCACGCGCGCTGCGGCAGGTAGTCGTACATGCCCGGCACGCCCACGTCTTTGGCGAAATCCTCGCGATGGTGGCCGATGCCGGTGTATTCGACACCGCCGCCGGTTTTTTTGTTGCGGATGTAATGTTTGGGGTGTTTTGCCGCATGGCGCAGCAGCACGCCATGTGCAGAACCGCGGCCGGAGGCAATGACGAACGCCATGGTGTCCGAGGCCGACAGAGGGCCACGCGCGATTTCGTCGATGCTGTCGCCGACTTTGACATCCTCCCAGTGGCGGGTTTTCTGCCCTTGAAGACGGTCGATTTCCGTCAGCACCATTTCATCGATACGGTCGCGTTCCTGCGGCGTGTAGACGTGGGTTTTGATTTCCTTGTATTTGCCTTTGTCGCGCGAAGCCTTGCGCTCGTGGCGCGCGGTCAGGCCCAGCGCCTTGCACAGCACTTCGTCGCGCTGGTTGATGTAGGTCGATTCAAGGTACTGCATCGCCATCTTGCCGGAGAACTTGGATTGTTTTTCCTGTACGTCGATCACACGGTTCCAGATCGAGATGCGGTCGCCAGGACGCACATTGCGAAAATACTCGCAATCAATCGCCACGCCAAAACCGTGCACGCCGGGCAAGCCCCAATACGAACGGCCGGGCCAGTGATGCGTCCACGGAAAGCACGGGTGCGCGATCAAGCCGCCGAAACGCGTCCAGCGCGCGTACTCCTGATCGCGATACAACGGATTCAGATCGCCGATGCCGTTGGAGAAAATCGTGATCGCGTCCACGCTGGCGTCGCGCAGGTATTGCTCCGGCCGCAGCTTGCTGCCGATGAGTTCGCGCGCGGCCGACATGGAGGCTTCGTTAATGAGGCCTTCGGGCGCTTCTTCAGTAATATTGAGTTCGGTGGGTTTGTTCATGGATCTTCCTCTACAGACAGTGATACAAAAAAATCAATTAAATCAGATAGTTACAAAATACTGATGCGCTGGAAGTAACGGTCACGAGGCAGCCAGAGCCGCTCGTGCCTGCTTCACCAGATCCGGTAAGCCACTGCAAACATAAACGCCGCTTTTCGCCAGCATTTGCGTCTTTGCCGTATAACCATCCGCTTTGCTGCCCACGAGCGCCGCAGCATGGCCCATTTTCTTACCCGGTGGCGCGGTCTTGCCGACGATGAGCGCTGCCACGGGCTTCGCACCTTGGGATCGGGCGTATTCGGCCACAGCAATTTCTTCGACGCCGCCAATTTCGCCCAGGTACACGATCGCTTTGGTTTCGGGGTCGTTGTGAAACAGTGCCAGCGCTTCGCCCGCCGTAGTGCCTTTCACCGGGTCACCACCGATGCCCACAACCGTCGTCTGACCGATGCCGGCGAGGGTGAGCCGCTTGCTGCCTTCGTACGACAGCGAGCCGCTGCGCGAGATCACACCCATTGGCCCGCGCATAAAACAAAAGGACGGCATGAAGCCCATTTTCGCCTTGCCCGGCGAGATAAGCCCCGGCGAGTTTGGGCCCGTCGTGCGTGCGCCATTCGCCTGGGCCGCTGCGCGGATTTCGATCATGTCACGCACCGGCATTTCATCGGCGGTGATCACGGCCAGCTTGCAGCCGGCCTCGATGGCTTCAATGGCAGCGGCACGCACGAGTACCGGTGGCACAAAAACCATGGCGGTGTCGGCGCGCGTGGCGGCGACGGCAGCCCTGGCGCTTTCAAACACTGGCACACCATCGACATCAGTACCGCCGCGTCCGGGGGACACACCGGCGACGATGGTCGTGCCATAGCTACCGGCGTCTTTCATGAAAAACTTGCCGTAGTTGCCGGTTGCGCCCATGACGAGCACGCGGTTGGTTTGGTCGAGCAGGATGCTCATGACGTGTTCACTTCGCGTGCCTCGCGAGCTTTACGGCTTCCTTCGCCGCGGTCTCCAGCGTGGCATGGTTGTGTGCGCCGAAGGTCCCGAATATTGCCGGCACTTCTTCCACAAAAGTACCATCAAGCCGGAATACCACGGGTTTTTTGCTCTTGCGCACCGCCAGCGTTTCCTTGAGCGCGCGCGCGACCCGGTTCATTTGCGTGCCGCCGCCGAAAACGCTGACGAGGATGACTTTCACGTCCGGGTCACCATCGAGCAATGCAAATGCGGGTTTATAGCCGCGTGCCGACGCAGGGCCGGGGCTGACATCCAGAAAGCAACCGGGCTTGCCGCCGCAGTCACGAATCATGTCCATGGCCCCCATGGTCATGCCCGCACCGCCGGAGATCAGGCCGATGTTGCCGTCGAGCTTCACGTACATATGGCCCATGTCCATGCTTGCGCGCAGAAGCTTGTGCGCGCGCTTTAATTCGCCCTGACGCTGGGCTTCGATGTCGGCGTTACGATTGTGCGCCCATTCGTCGTAGACAACCTTGCCGTCGAGCGCCATCAATTCGGTGAGATTGGCGTCGGCAAGTTTTGCCAGCGGGTTGATTTCGATGGTGTGGCAGTCGCGTGCGGCGGCCGTGTCGACCAGCCGCTGTGCCAGCGAGATCACGCGTTCGCGGATGCGGTAATCGCTTTCCACCGGCTCAAGTATCGAGCGCAGTTCATTCGCTCTAAATTTCCACGCCGGGCCGATGGCGTAGCGCGCAGGCGGCGGACCGTCTTCGATGTTGACGCCGCCCTTGGGTGAATACAGCACCACATAACCCCCGGCGGCACTGTCGACCGTGACTGACAGATACAGTTCGCGTTCAATGGCGAGCCACGGATCAGCGAGCAGCATTTCAGGTTTTTCGCCATTGAATTCAGTGGCAAACAGCTTTTTCGCGGCTGCCTTTAATTGCGCGGCGTTGTTGGCGCGGATTACGCCACCCTGTTTGCCTCGTCCACCGCTGCGCACCTGCGCCTTCACCGCGACCGGGTACTCGCGAACCCTGGGCGCGCGCGCGCCAGGCTTGATCAACGAGCCGTCCGGCACGGCTACGCCCACCGCGCGCAACATCGCCTTGGCCTCGTATTCAAGAATCATCATCGACGCAGCATTTCCCGTGATTGTGGTGTGGTTGTGATTGTCGTGGGTCTGTTGTGGAAGTCCATCGCATGCGAGTCCAGCATACGCGATGAACGGGTGCGTAAAGCGTGGATAATATCAAACGTGCAGCGAACCCGCGTGGTAAACCCTGCTCGGTGCCTTGTCTTAACTTCTTTGGAGCACGCGATGACCCGTCCCACGGTACTGTTGACCAACACCATCGGCCGCGAAGGCGTGGAAATCCTCGAGCCTGTGGCAAACGTGGTGATAGCGCCCGATGTGAAGCCGCAAACCCTGCGCGATTGCGCGCGCGAAGCGGATGCCATTCTGGTGCGTGCAAATTTGCCGCCGGATATATTTGAGGCTGCGACGCGGTTGCGCGGCGTGGTACGCTATGCGGTCGGGCTGGACATGATTCCCATGGAGGCCGCCACGGCGAAGTCGATTCCCGTCGCCAATATGCCCGGCGTGAACGCGGAATCCGTTGCGGAGTATGTGATGAGCGCCTTGCTGTTGCTGACGCGCCGCATGCATTTAATCAATCACACCCTGCGCACGCGCGACTGGAACAGCGCGCGCGCCATCGGCGAATCCTCCACCGAGTTGATGGGCCGCACCATTGGCGTGATTGGTCTGGGCAACATCGGCAGCCGTGTGGCGGAAATCTGCCACGCGGGGTTTCGCATGAAGGTGCTGGGACATCAGCGCCGGCTGAATGCGCTGCCCGCGTTTGTGCAGGGCGCCGATATCGACACGCTGTGCCGTGAAGCCGATTTTATTGCCCTGTGCTGCCCGCTGACTGAAGCCACCCGCAATCTCATCAACAAAGATCGCATCGCGCTGATGAAACGCGGTGCGTGTCTTGTCAACGTGTCGCGTGGGCCGGTGTGGGATGAACGGGCCATGGCCTCGGCGCTGAGCGACGGGCGCCTCGGCGGCGCGGTATGCGATGTCTATGCAGAGCAGCCGTTACCGCGCGATCACCCGTTTTTGTCGCTCGACAACATGGTGCTGACCGCGCATATGGGCGGTTTGACGCAGGAAAGCATGAAGCGGCTTTCCATGGGTTCGGCGCAGGAAGTGCTGCGTTTGCTGCGCGATGAGAAGCCGCTGAATTTTGTGAACCCGCAGGTTTGGGAAAAACACCTCGAGAGGATTCGGGGTTTTCCGGTTTACCGCTCCTGAGGCGCAAGCGCGCGCCAACCGCGTGCTAACCGCGCGCTTTTAACAACGGCCCGGTCAATGACGACAGTGCCATGCGCTGTTGGCCAGCAGCATCAAAATTCTCCGGCGCGAGCCATTGGGTGAAGGCCGCATCCACGGCTGGCCATTCGCTGTCGATGATGGAATACCATGCGGTATCGCGGCTGCGGCTTTTGTAAACTACGGCCTGCCGGAACACGCCTTCGTAGGAAAAGCCGAAGCGCTGCGCGGCCGCACGTGACGGCGCATTGAAGGTATCGCATTTCCATTCGTAGCGGCGGTAGCCGACTGCGAACGCGTTGCGCATCATCAGATACATCGATTCGGTGGACACCGGCGTGCGCTGCATCAGCGGCGAAAAGCGCAGGCTGCCGATTTCGATCACCCCGTTGGCTGCATCAATGCGCATGTAAGACGCCACGCCCACCGCCTTGTGGGTTTTGAGGTCAATGATGGCAAAAAACAGCGGATCGTTGCCGGCGCCGGCCTTTTCCACCCACACCTGATACGCTGCGAAATCCGCGAACGGCCCGGCGGTCAGGTAGGTCCAGCCGGCGCCGCTGGTGTCCAGTGTATTGGCCGCATAGAGGTCAGCGGCGTGGCGCGTGGCGTCCAGCGGCTCGACGCGGCAGTAACGGCCGGTGAGGGTTGCGCGTTGCGGCACGGGCGGCGCCTGCCATTGCGGCAGCGGTTTGCCGAGCGCTTGGCCGAGCGCATTGTGATGCAAATGAGGATTCATAAAAAATCCTTTAAAAACAATTGGTTATGAAACTTCCAGCGATTCAGCGCGGGCGCCGCAATTCGCCGAGGGCACCTTCGTACTCGAGAATATTCTTCGGGCAATTGCGCTGCATGCCCTCGAGCAGGGATTGCGCGCGCGCGCGATCGCCCTTGATGATGTGCGACTGGGCAACATAAAAATCGGCTTCGCAGCGCAGCTCGTTGCGGCGCACCGGATCGCTGTCGGTGGCGCTGTTGACCACCGACGCGGGATCAGTGCGCCCCAGATACAGGGCAATAACCGGCGCGGGCCAGCTGCTGCGGATGCGGCGCGTGTCGCGTTCCAGCAAATCGTCGGCATCGGCCAGGCCGCCGCGCCGGCGCGCAATATAGAGCCACAAGGCGGTATAAATATTGGGTTGCGCCTTGAATGCGGATTCGAAGTCTGCCGCCGCGCGCGTAAATTCGGATTGGTAAAACAGTGTGCGCGCGCGCGCGAAAACCACGCTGTGCGCGTCGTTGCCCTTGGCATGCCGTAGCGCCGCGTCGAAATCAGCCAGCGCACGCGGGTAGCTGCCTTTGACCGCATGCTCAACGCCGCGCGCATGAAGAATGCCCGCGTCATCCGGCGTTTGCGCGAGCGCTGCGTCGAAATCCGCAATGGCGCGATCAGGTTCACCCTTGTTCGACCACGCCGCGCCACGATGGTGATGGGCACGTGGTGTCTTGGGATCGATTTTCAGCGCCGTGGTCTGATCGGCTATTGCCCGGTCGTAGTCGTCCTTGTTCGCCCATTGCGCACCACGCAGCACGTACCACTGCGCCAGCATTTCACTGTTGGCTTTGCTGGATTCAATCGCAGCGGTGCAGTGCTTGATCGCCAGATCGGGATTGGTGCTGCTGCGGCACAATTGTCCGTCAGTGGAAGGTTGCGCCAGTGCATACGGGCTGGCGTATAAAAGGGTGGACAGCAGTGCGGAAGTAACGACACGTGACATCATGCAGATGGTTCCTGGTTATGGGGAGCGGTGAGGCGTTTTCTGAGCCAGCTACAATTGTGGCCAGTTGTCATGCTTTTGGCATTCCATCGGGCAGCGGCAGGTATTCGCGGCAAGTGCCATTGCCAAAATCGCCTTCGCCTTCGAGTTTGCCGCCGAACTTGTAGCCGTGCCCCTGGGGACCGTATGCGCTGTCGGCCGGCGCAGGTTGGATTTGCGTATTCATGGGCGGGGAATGCTATCACGGGCGGGGCGGGGAGTTGAATTTACAAGGCGACTGGTTGTAGTAGCGCACTGAAGGCGGTTTCTTCAGGCAATACCCAGGCTGCTGGAGCATGCCTCGGGACACAATACCGGTGGACGGACATGGAGATGCCTGCCGCGCTGTTGCCTTGAAAAATCCACAGGGCATTCTGCCTATGCCTCTAAAGCTTGTGGACATCGCGCCGTAGATATTGAACGGGGAACCCGGATACTGCGCACAGACACCCGCTCTGTTACGCCGCGGCTTTTCCACAGTCTTTACACAATTGCATCCAGACATGAGCGCAAAAATTGCATCCATTAATGCGCCGATAATCATCGGACGCTTCGAAATTGAGCGTACGCTGGGCAGAGGTGCACAAGGCAGCGTCTTTCTTGCCCGGGATCCGCACCTCGGGCGCGAGGTCGCCGTCAAGGCGATTGGACGTGGCACCTCTGTTGCGAGGATTCAGGCGCTGCTGCAAGAGGCGCGGGTCATCAGTCAGTTCAGTCATCCGAATATTGTCACCCTTTACGATGCGCTGGAACACGAGGGCAACCACTATCTGGTGCTCGAATATGTTCCCGGAACGACACTGGACCACCTGATTCAAAGGGAGGGTAAGCTCGACAAATTACGGGCACTGCGAATCGCCAGCCAGGTGGCCGCCGGCTTGAGTTACGCGCACGCAAAGCAAGTGATACATCGCGACATTAAGCCCGCGAACGTCATGATCGATGCGCAGGACTGCGCGCGCATCATGGATTTTGGCATTGCAGCCACCGCTAGCGTTGCCCAAAGCGGCGCGATAGCCGTGCAAGGTACACCGCGCTACATGGCGCCCGAGCGCATGGGGAACAATACTGCGAGCCAGGCTGGCGATATCTTCTCGCTCGGCATGGTGCTTTATGAAATGCTGACGGGAACACCGGCCGTTAAGGGCTCCAGCACATTCGAAGTCATGCACAAGATCGCCAACGAGCCGATTTATCCACCGTCACGCACCGCTCCTGATATTGACGAACAGCTGGATCATCTGGTGATGCGTGCGCTGCTGAAGAACGACAGCGAACGCTACGATTCTGCGGCGGCAATGAAAAAGGCGCTCGACAGCTACCTGATGCCTGTTGCGGAATCCGATACACCCGCAGAGGGTGCTACAGGCGTCACGGGCACGATTGAATTCCTGTTGCGGCGCATGAGCCACAAGGGAAATTTTCCCGCGTTGTCCCGCACCATCGGTACGATTAATCGCGTCGCTGCCAATAGCGACGAAAGCGTGCAGACGCTATCGGGCGCGCTACTCAAGGATTTTGCACTTACCAACAAGCTGCTGCGGATCGTCAATTCGTCGACCTACGGACAGTATGGCGGCAACATCAGCACCATATCCCGCGCAGTCATGATTCTGGGCTTCAATGCCGTACGCGATCTCGCGGTGACGCTTATATTGTTTGAGCACCTTCAAAATAAGGCCCAGGCTGCGCAGCTCAAGGAAGATGTCATTTCGTCGTTTTTCGCGGGTGTCATGGCACGCCGCATCGCTGGCCGGTGCGGCGTGCCAGACAGCGAGGAGGGCTTCGTGTGCGGGGTGTTCCACAACCTCGGAAGTATGCTCGCCACGTATTATTTTTTCGACGAATCCGCCGAAATCGCCAAACGCCAGTCGCGAGGTGAAAGCGAGGAGCAAGCGTCGCGCGCGGTGCTGGGCGTCACATTCGAGGAACTCGGCATCGGCGTTGCGCGCAGTTGGCATCTGCCCGAGAAAATCGTCAACAGCATGCAGCGTCTGGGTGCCGGAAAGGTTGCGAAAGCCGCCACGCCTGCGGACCGTCTCAGAGTTACGACCAATCTCGCCACAGCGCTGTGCCGGGTCGCCAGCGAGACCGCGCGATCCCGAAAAACCGCGGAACTCGAAGAATTGAAGCGCAGGTTCGGCGCAACGCTCAATTTGGGCAAGCAGCAACTGGCAGCCATCGTGGACGATTCCATCAACGAGTTCTTGGCGGAATCCGCGATTTTCGTCGCCGACACCGGCAAGAGCCGCGTACTCAAAGCCATCACCAGTTGGTCTGGAAATGGCGGCGACACGCCAGCCGTTGGGAATGCTGACACCAGCGATATCGCCATTGCCGCCAGCATCAACGCGAGTGGCGGCGATGTCGTGGACGAACTGGTCAATACTACAGCCGCGATGGCGGCGCCTGCCACGGCAGGGGCCAGTGCCGCGGAGACGCTGACGGCGGGCATACAGGATCTGACCAATACGCTGGTCGGTGACTATGATCTGAACGATATCCTGCGAATCATCCTGGAAACCATGTATCGCGGCATGGCGTTTTCGCACGTGCTGCTATGCACGCGCGATGCGCGGAGCAACAGCCTGCAGGCGCGCTTCGGATTTGGTGTGCGTAATGATGAATATCTCGCTACGTTTCGCGTGCCATCCGGTCAAACGCAGGACGTGTTTCAGGTCGCGCTCGACAAGAATGTCGATCTCTTCATCGCCGATTCGCATGTCGCCAATATTGCCAGTCGTATTCCACCGTGGTACCGCGAAAAAATAAATGCGCCTTCATTTCTGCTGTTGCCGCTGGTCATCAACAAGAAGGTCATTGGCATGTTCTACGCGGATCACGATAACGCCGGTGAACTGACGATAGAGCCTGAGCAGTTGCGATTGCTGAAAACCCTGCGCAATCAGGCCGTGTTGGCCATACGGCAGAAATGCTAGGCAGATCGTCGGACTATTTGCAGAGTGCTGTGTGGAACCTGGCAAATCTTGAACCGGAAAATGGATGGAAAAAGCCGTCGATTCCGCTTCGTAAATATACTTACTTGAGGTATATTTCATTACAGAATAATAGCTTGGCATTCCTTTGATTTGGTCTGATGCCCGGCGTGACATGCCAGACCAGATAATTTGAGGGAAGCCACGTGATTTTTTTGAGTTTGTCGTGTTCCGATCAGAATCCAGGGCGCCGCGATTCGGATAGCGTCGAGGCGTCTCATGATGAGGCAGTTCGTTGCCGAGCCGACGGTAGCCAACCCTATGCAGGCGGCTGGCAGAACAGGAGTAGTTCCGACGACGGATTTACCTTGGCGGAACTTTTAATGACCATTGCCATCCTTGGAGTGCTGGCCGCAATTGCAGTTCCCATGTACGTCGATCACAAGGAAAAAATCAGGCGGAGCCAGGCGATAACGGATATCGGGTACATTCAGACCGTGATTGATCTGTATGCGACCGATAACCGGTATCAGTATCCGGATTCGTTGGCGGATGTAAAAATGGACGGCATGCTTGATCCATGGAAAGGTCCCTATAGGTACACGCGGCTTGATAACGCCAAAGGCAAAGGCAGTGCACGCAAGGACAAGAATCTGGTTCCCATCAACACCGACTACGATCTGTGGAGCAATGGGCCGGACGGCAAGAGCGTCGCGCCGCTGACTGCCAAGGCCAGCCGGGATGACATTGTGCGCGTGAATAACGGACGTTACGTGGGTCTGGCGGCTGATTACTGATCGACTGCAATGAGAGTCGAGGGATCGTTCCTTCAGAGCAAGGTCGCACGGCGCGTCTTCGCGCTATTTGTCCTGTCGGCGCTGGTGCCTGTGGCGTTTTTGTCGGTATTTTCCTATTACCAGGTTACCCGGCTGCTGACCGAACAAACGCAGCGGGAACTCGCGGTGTTCAGTTCTGGCTACGGTACCGCGGCGTACGAGCGGCTGTTGCTGGCCGACCGCACGCTGGGCAATGTTGCCCTTGAGATGACCCGCGATCTGGCGGCGGCGCACCTGCAAAAGTTGTCCAGTCCGATAGTGCGGTCGCTGGTCAGGGTGTCGCCTTCTGGCGAGCGCAAGATCGTATTCGGCAGCGATTTTCAAACCGGAAAAGCGGGAGTTCTCGACCAAGAGCATCTCAAGCGCGGAGAAGCGTTGCTGGAAATTACCCCATCTGGCAAGGGCGCCAGCAGCGTGGTAATCGTACGTTTAATCGACGCTGCAACGCCCGCCAAAGGATGGATTGCCGCCGAGGTCAACCCGGTATTTCTGTGGGGCAGCGACGAAGAGTTGCCGTACCAGACCAGCATCTGCGTACTGGACGCGCGGAACGAACCGTTGCATTGCTCGAGTCCGGATATTCAGCACGCGATGGTGAAAACGGCCGAAAACATCGCCGGACGCGGCGTGCGGGGATCGCTGAAACTCACCGCCGGTAAAGAGGCCCACTTGGCGGTAGTGCGCGAGGTTTTTGTGGCCTCCAAGTTTGGCAAACACTATTGGGCAGTGATTGCCAGCCGCCCGGAAGCCGCAGTGCTGGCACCGGTTTCCGTATTTAGCATCATTTTCTGGGGCAGTGTAATTCTATCGGCGCTGGTGGTGATGCTGCTCAGCGTGTCACAGATTCGCCGTACGATGATTCCGCTGGAAAGCCTGATGGCTGCTGCACGGCGCGTCGCGAATCGGGATTTTTCAACACCCGTGCAAGTGCGGCGCGGCGATGAATTCGGCGACCTGGCGGACACCTTCAACTACATGACGACCCGGCTTGACCGGCAATTTAACGTGCTGTCTGCCCTATCGCGGATTGACCGTTCGATATTGTCCGACCTGAACGTGACAGCCGTTGTCGAAGAAGTGCTGTCGCGGCTTCCTGAGATGGTCAAGGCGGATTTTTCGGTCATTTTTGTGCTGAAGCATGATTCAGACCGTGATGGCGAAATGCATTTTGCGTCCACGGCGCATGGCCGTCAAAAGCTGGTTGAATTCACCATGGAAGATGCGATGCGGCAATGATTGCTGGCGCAACCTGCCGGTGAATGGAGCAGTACCGGCACTGCGGATGAATTGCGTGAAATGTTTGGGCTGGTTGCCGGGGATGCCCGGCAGTTATTTGCGCTGCCTGTGATGTGGAAAGACCGTTTGTGCGGTGCGATGTTGCTGGGCTGGCAACGCGAAGTGGTGCTGGAAGCCGAGGACGTAGCTTACGTGCGTGACTTTGCGGATCGCATCGGCGTGGTGTTATCGAGCAGTGCGCGGGAAGCCCGGCTCTTTTATCAGGCGCGGTACGATGCGCTGACAGATTTGCCCAATCGCCATCTGTTCACGGAGCGGGTGACGCAGGAAATAGCCCGCGCGCAGCGCAGCAACCTGCAACTGGTGGTGCTGTTCATCGCGTTGGATCGATACAAGAACGTGAACGACACGATGGGCCACGCGGCAGGAGATGCATTGATAAGGGAAGCGGCAGCACGCCTGCGCAAGCACCTGCGCGAGAGCGATACGTTGTGCCGTTTTGGCGGACACGAGTTTGCCATTTTGCTAAGTGGGGATCTCGGTCCAAAGCAGGCCGACGTGGTTGCCCAGCACGCCATTGAAACACTGTCGCAGCCGATTGTGACCGGGGACGTGGAGTCATTTATTACTGCCACCGTGGGCATAGCGTTGTACCCCAACGACGGAAAAAGTGCCGCCGAACTGCTGCGCAATGCCGATACTGCCTGCGGCAGGGCGGGCGGGCAGCAGAACTATGTATATTTCACCGACAGCATGAATCAGCTGGCGATGCAGCGCAGCACCATAGAGCGCGAACTGCGCCAGGCCATTGAGCGGCGCGAGTTCATGTTGTATTACCAGCCCAAGACCGATTTTCAATCGGGCCGCATTGTCGGCGCCGAAGCGCTGATCCGCTGGCAGCACCCACAGCGCGGGGTGGTGAATCCGGGTGCGTTCATCGGAGTGGCCGAGGAAACCGGGTTGATCGTGGAAATGGGGCGTTTTGCATTGGGAGAAGGTTGCCGCCAGTTTAGCGACTGGCACAGTCGTGATATTGACCTCCGGCAGATCGCGATCAACGTATCAAACCGCCAATTTCGCGCCGGCACTGTGCTAAAGGACATAAGCAAGAACATGGTGGAATATGGCCTGCGGTCAGGGGAACTGGAACTGGAGGTGACGGAAAGCCTGATGGTGGACAACTTTGACGAGGTGGCGTGCGTGCTCCGGGAATTGCGGCAACTCGGCGCGAGCGTCGCGCTGGACGATTTTGGCACGGGTTATTCGTCGATGAGCTATCTTGAGCGGTTGCCGTTCGACACGCTCAAAATTGACATGGCGTTCGTACGCCCGATCAAGGACAACGGCGAAGGCGGTGCCATTGCCTCGGCGATTATCGCGATGGCGCATTCGTTGAACAAAAAGGTGGTGGCCGAGGGCGTGGAGACCCAGGGGCAAGTTGATTTTCTGAAACGGCTTGGATGCCATATCGCGCAGGGGTATTTTTATGGCAAGCCCTTGCCGCCTGAGGAATTCGAAGCGTTGTTCCGGCGGCAGAATCCTAGTGGTGGCGAATTGCCGAATCAATCTGCTGCTAGCGTTTGAGGCAGCCGGCACCGCTTCAAAGCGGTGCATACTTGATTCCGCCTCAATTTTTTTCTTTAGTTCTTTCGCGCAGCAAGCCGATCAACTTGTCCGGAAAATTCACCGTCATCCCGTCGACGCCGGCGTCGACCATCCTGAGCATGAGTTCTTCATTGGCGACGCCCCAGGCACGCACATTGAATCCAGCATTGCGCAACTTCGCGACGAGTCCCGGTGTCGTAGCATCGGCCTTGGGGCAAAGTTGCGTGAGGCCCAGCGATTGGGCGCGCATAATCACAGCATCGTCGATCTCTCGTAGCAGCCAGCCAGCGGGCAGTTCCGGGGCATGGGCGCGCAGTGCTTCGAGTTTATCGATCTGGAACGAGGTCATGGTGACGTTCTGTGCCCAGCCGCGTCTGCGGATCATGTCCACCGTGCGTTCCGAAAGTCCCTGAGTCTTGCCTTTGATTTCCACGTGCAGGTGCGCGCGTCCTCGGTAGCGGTCGAGCAGTGATTCTAAGGTGGGGATGCGCTCCCCAGCGAATTTCGCGCCGAACCACGCACCGGCATCCAGCGACTGTAGTTCGCGCAGGGTCAGCGCGGAAACCTCGCCATTGCCGTCAGTGGTGCGGTTCACCTTGTCGTCGTGGATCACCACGAGATGGTTGTCGCCTGATAGCTGTACGTCCAGTTCGAAATGGCGCGCACCCATGTCGAGCGCCAGATCAAACGCGGCAAACGTGTTCTCCGGCGCGTAGGTGGATGCCCCGCGGTGGGCGATGACCAGACAGTTGTTGGGGTTCATGATGCCGTTTCCATTGTCAGAAATTTTCGTGCATCGATGATTCTGGCTCTAACGGCGGACCCGTTGAGTCATTTTGTCAGATGCTGTAGTTCGCCAAATACAAAATAGTCAATTAAAACAGATACTTAAAAATACATTGTGACGATGCTCCAACTACTTCGTCGCACCAAACTTCGCGCCGCTTTCCTCTAGCACTTTCGTCCAGTGATCAGTGTCTTTTTTCAGAAACGCTGTGAACTCCGCTGTTGTGGAGCCAACCGCTTCGGCGCCAACGGTCATCATGCGTTCGGCCAATTCTGGATTTTTCAATGCTTTTACCAGCTCGGCGTTGATCTTGGCAACGATGTCCGGCGGTGTCTTCAGCGGCACGTTCATCCCATACCAGCCGAGCATTTCAAAGCCCGGCAGCGTTTCTGACACTGGCACCAGACCTGGCGCGAGTTTGGTCGGCTTCTGATAGGTGACGCCAATGGTGCGAATCTTGCCGCTGGCCATGAAGACCGGCAGCGACGGCACCGCTGGACAGTAAACGTGAATAGCACCTCCGATCAGGTCAGCCAGCGTGGTCGCGGTGTTTGCGTATGGCACATGGGTCATTTTCAGGCCTGCCATCGCGTTCATTTTTTCAATGCACAAATGCGATGAACCCCAGTTGCCACCGGAGCCATACAGCAACTGGCCGGGCCGCGCCTTGGCATAAGCGATCCACTCCGAGATGGATTTCACCGGTATCGACGCGGGCACCACAATGGCAAACGGCGTGGTGCCTACGAGCGTGACGGCCCCAAGCTCTGTGGCCAGTTGGTACTTTTGAAACATCAGCATGCCGATCAATTGCGTCATGGTGCTGAGAAACATGGTGTGGCCGTCGGGTGCGGATTTGGCGAGCAGCTCAATCGCGATCAGGCCGGTGGCACCGGGCCGGTTATCGATGACCAGCGGCTGGCCCCACGACTCGGCGAGTTTGGCGCCGAGCAGCCGCGCAATCACGTCAGGCGCGGAGCCGGGACCGTTGGCGACGATCATGCGCACCGGGCGGGCGGGATAAGCTTGTGCGGCGGCTTGTGTGGCGGACAAGGCCAGCAGCGCGGTTGTCGCTATTGCAGCGGTACGGCTGCGTTGGTACAGTTTACCCATGAAGAATTCCTCCATTTAGCCATGGTTGGCGCTATGGTCGAGCGCCAACGCCAGGATTCAACAATTGTACCACCTTGCCCGCGGCATAGGCGGCAGCCTGCTCGAAGGCTTCACCGAAATACAATTCGTAAGTATAGGGCTCGAGCCACGCAGTGTGCGGCGTGCAAATGGCGTTGGGCAGCTCGAGCAGCGGATGATCGCCGTTTTGCACCGGCTCGTTTTCGTAGACGTCGGTGGCGGCAAAGCCCGGCCGCCCTTTTTTCAGCGCCTCCACCAGCACGCCGGGCGCGAACAGTTCCGCGCGCGAGGTATTGACGATCAGAGCTGTGGGTTTCATCAGCGCCAGATCGGTGGCGGTGATGATGCCGCGCGTGGCTTCCTGCATGCGCAGGTTGACACTCAGCACATCAGACTGCGCAAACAACTCTGCCTTGCTCACGGCGGCCTCATAGCCCAGCTTCCTCGCGCGCCTGGCGGTGGCTTCACGCGCATAGCACAGCACGCGCATGCCGAAAGCCGCACCGGCGGCGGCCACCGGCTCGCCGATTCTGCCGAGACCATACACGCCCAGCGTTTTTCCGCGCAGGCTGGTGCTAAACCAGTCGCGCCACTTACCGACTTTGAAGGTAGCGGCGTCTTCGCTGATACGCCGCACGCAGGCGAAAATCAGCGCCCAGGTGTGTTCGGCTACGGTGTGAGGTGACGCATGCGAACCCGAACACACGGCAACGCCGTGATCGGTGCAGGCTTGCAGATCAATGCTGTGCGCGCTGCGCCCGGTCTGCACAATGAGCTTTAACTTCGGCAGTTGCTCGATCAACGTACGGGTGAAATCGGTGCGCTCGCGCACTGCGACAATGATCTCGGCGTCACGCAGTTTTTCAACCAGGGTTTCAAACGAGGGCGCCACATCGCGCATTACCGTGACGTCGTGGCCTGCCAGCTTTTTGTAGCTGTCGAGCTTGGGCACCAGCCCGTGGTAATCGTCGGGGATGACTATTTTCATGGTGGGCGCAAGTCTAGCACGCGCCCACCTGGCCATCCTTTGCGCCGATGCTATCGGTGATAACCGCCGTGATGATGGTGATGATGGCCGCGGTGTCCGCCGCCACCCCCGAGGGGCAGAATGATGCAGCCGGACAACAGTGCCGCAAGAGTGACCGCAATGACAAGTTTGACTGCTTTCATGGTCTGTTCTCCGGGAATCATGTGGAAGCCCACGCCTTACATAACGGACTGCGGGAACGGCTGACGACGCGCGATGCGTAACAGAGTGCGCTGCTATGTAAGCAAATGTTTCAGTCGGACAGGGTGCCCGCGTGGGCATTTGCCAAAAGGCTGAAACCTGAGTGTTGGAGAACACCATGCGCGTCACAGCAAACCCATCCCAATGGGCCGCATGGAGCCCAGGGTAAACCGGGGCTGTGGCGGTGACTCTCCGGTATTACGCGGCGCTTAATGTGAGCTACGCTTTCTTCAACCACGCAGCCCTATGGAACGAACATCCAGCATCCTGGGTGACCTTGCTTAGCCCCCGCACCACTGCTGATTGGCCCGAACCGTGGCAATATGCCGCGCATACGGTCGCCCGCCCACCTGTGGCAGCGGTACCCACCACAGCAACAGATTGTCGCGGCGCGTGAACAGCGTCACGGGGGCATCGGCAATGGCGCAGCCTTCGAGCATGACGTTGGCGCGGCGGGCTTGTCCGATCCACAGCGGTATCCATTCCGAATGTGCGCGAAAACAATCGAGATAGGTATCACGTGCGAGATCGGGGCCGCACTGGCCGCGCTCGGGATGGGCAAGCCATACCACGCCGCGCCGGGTGTCAATGGTGGCGCGCGCCAGTTCGCGGCCTTCGCTGTCGAGAAAAGTGAGTTGGCCATTGCGCAGACGCTTGGCGGCGCCGCCCTTGGCGTTGAATACCAGTTGCACTTCCAGCGTGGCGTGTGTCGCGCGGTGCCACCAGCCATAGCCCATTGACGCGGTGAACCCCGCCAACGCCAGTAGCAGCAAAGCCGGCAGCGCGCGGCGCCACATCGTTGCAGCCATGGGCAGGCGGGGCGTGCTCATTGGTTGATTCCCAAGCGCACTTCATCCAGATCAGCCATGCAGCCGCGCTTGACGCTGATCAAAGGTCGTACGTACGCATTAACCACTCGCGACCGTACTGTAAAGGCATTCACTGATTAAGACCGCGAGATCGTACCGTATCTTGGCAATAACCGATCGCTGCTAAATCCTCGGCTGCACCCGTCGCCCCACCATCACCTCCACCACCGCCGGCTGGGCTCTGGCGCCTTTGGTAGCTGCCAGCGCCTGCTTTAACGCGTCCTCGACATCTTTGGGGTCGCTAACGCGTATGCCCTTGCAGCCACAGGCTTCGCCGATCTGCGCGAAGTTGGGGCTGGTGAACGCGGTGCCGTAGGTGTGGCCGTAAAGGCCCGTTTGCTGCATATAGGTCTGGCCGAAGGAGCCGTCGTTCAGCACTACCAGCACGATGTTGGCGCCGTACTCGGTGGCGGTCGGCAGGTCGCCAATGGTCATGAGCGAGGCGCCATCGCCCGCCAGTCCGATCACATCACGTTGGGGGAATTCCATTTTGGCGACGATGGCTGTGGGCAAGCCGTTGCTCATGGCGTTCCACACGCCTGACTGCATGAATGATTCAGGTGTGGCGATGCGGCGGAACACGCGTGCCCACATCTGGCACAGGCCCACGTCGCTGGCCACCACGGCTTGATCGTCTAGCACTTTGTTCATCGCCTGCATCAGCAGGCCGGGGTAGATCGGATTGTCGTTGACGTGCGGTGTGACGTTGGCGGCAAGCTGGGCGTGCACGTCGGCTTTGCGTGTGGCGAGTTGTTGCAGCAGGGCTTCGTCGCGCGGCCGCTGGTAATCGCCTAGACGCGCGAGCAGTGCTTCGAGAAACAATTTGGGATCAGCCACGCGCTCGTCCGGCCCTTGATAGTGCGCGGTTTGCGCGTCGTCAAAGCCGGCGATCATCAAGTGTTTTTCGCCGGCGCGTTCGCGCAGCTCGGACATTTCCGCTGCGCCCGCGCGCAGGCCCGTGCCGAGCACAAAGTCGCTGCGCTCCAGCGCGATCATGCACAGCTGGTGGCAGCGCTGGCGCTGGAAAAACCCCGCGTAGAGCGGATGTGCTTCGGGAAAAAGGCCAATGGAATCCTGCGCGGTGATCACCGGTGCCTGCAATTTCTCAGCGAGCTGGGTGAGCAGGGCTATGGCGCCTTGACGGATGACGCCCTTGCCCGCCGCCAGCAGCGGCGCGCGAGCGGCCATCAGTCGTTTTGCACATTGGTCGACGAAGGTGGGGTCGGGCTGCGCCACCGTCGCGGGAATACGTTTGTAGGCGGGCAATACTGCAGGCGTCTCCTGCAAGATGTATTCGCTGTAGTCGGACACGCGCGGCAGTTCCACGTGGACCGGCCCCGGCCGCCCGCTGCGTGCGATGTGAAACGCCTTGGCCATCACTTCAGGAATGTCTTCGATGCGTTCGACGCGCGCGCTCCACTTGGTGATCTTTTTGAACATCTCGTGCACGAAGGCCGGATCATCGACGCCGTGAAAGGCTTCCATATCCGCTTTCAGCGGCACCG
>SXGR01418435.1_pt1 | contig 27465 bp, 20 predicted proteins | sample 3174711 | NCBI WGS metagenome assembly SXGR01 (sample SAMN11356860, study PRJNA531348) | freshwater metagenome | isolation source: freshwater sample F1-60 | place: China: Fuxian Lake, Yuxi | collected 2017-12-25
CATGCGCACGACGACTCTTAGGTGAGTGATCGAGCTGCGGAAGTTCCTGCGACGAATCCACTCGACCAGGCCCACTGAAAACTGAACCCTCCGAGGCGCCCATCGACATCCAGCATCTCGCCGCACATGAAGAGTCCGCGGCAATGCAAACTCTCAAGCTGCTCGAGATTGAGTTGCGAGAGCGGCACCCCGCCCGCCGTTGTTTCAGCCGCCGCGAAGCCGCGTGATCCAGTTGGATGGACCACATTCGAACACACAAGGTGCGTGAATGTGTGCCGTTTGTCGCGAGTGAGCTGCTGGATGCCGCAGGTGCCATCCACTCCAGCGACACCACAGGCCGCGCGGAGGAACCGCTCGGGCAATCGCGCGCGAAGAGCTCCCAGCAGACTTGTTCCCTTCAACGCAGTGAGTTCTTGGTCGAGTGACTGCGCCGTCGATCCAGGCAACCAGTTGATGAGAAGATGCGCCCCAGCATCGCTCGACTTCGCCTGCAACCAGTGACGACTGACGTCGAGAATCGCCGGACCAGAGAGACCAAAGTGCGTGCAGAGCACAGCTCCGTGAATTGACTGGAGTGGACGGCCTGTTCGTTCGCGCACACTCTTTCCATCTCCGCCCGCAACCGAGATCGCGGCTGGAACTGCGAGGCCGCTGAGCGCGGTCAGCCAGTGATCGGGCGCGAGAGTGAGGGGAACAAGCGCTGGGTGGATCAGTGAGGTCGCAGAGTGCTCGAGTGACTCAGCCATGCGAAGGCCGGCGCCGTCTGATCCCGATTTGGGAAGGCTCAGTCCTCCGGTTGAGAGGATGACCCTCTGGGTGGTGATCGATCCGCTCGCTCCCTCGATGAGGAATCCACCGTCACACTCTTTCACTGAGTCGATGCGCATGGGATGGAGCAGCTGTACTCCGACCTCGCGCGCGGCAGCAAGGAGTGCGTCGAGCACACTCCGGGCGCGGTCAGTTGTGGGAAAGAGTTTGCCCGTTGCCTCGCGCTTGAGTGTGACACCTTGGCGTTCGAAGAACTCGATGGTGTCCTCGACCTGAAATCGGCGCAGGACGCGGTCGATCAATGCTGGGGTGCTCCCCGAGTAGTCCGATGTATGCACCGCATGATGCGTGACATTGCATCGTCCACCACCCGCCACGAGAATCTTGGCACCAAGGGTCTTCGCCCCATCAACCGCAACCACACGAAGCCCCCGATTCGTCCGTGCGGCCCAGATCGCAGCGAACAGTCCCGCCGCACCAGCGCCGACAACGACGATGTCCGCGCGTTCGATGCTCACTTCGAAGCCGCGAGAATGAAACGCTGTTCGACTGCAGTGCATTTCTCACCGCAATATCGAAGCGTTCCCGCCGCGCCAGCAGCGCCTTCGACGATGAAGCGAAACGACTCGGTCGTGAGTCCACCAATGCCCCTCTCAACTGCGAGATCCTCAGGGTGCTTTCGTACCGGGTCAAAGGTCGTCGCAAGTCGCTGCGCCATCGGTCCAGCTGAGACAACCCGAATGCCGAGTCCAGAGAGCGTCAAGTGATCGGGCATACCAATGTGCTTGCGGCTCGCACGAACAGTGCGGGTTGGAATGCGGTGGTCGTTCGCGATAGCGACTGTGACCTGCCAGAGCGCACCACCGAGGGGTTGCACATCGACCGATGAGACTCGCAGCCTTGGCATCTGGCTCGCATGAAAAGCGGTAAAGGCGAAATTGCGGTGCGCTTCTTCCTCAAGCATGAACGGCGGAGGAATGCGACTCGACCACTTCGTGCCACCCCCCACAAGTACGGTTCCAAACTCGGGATGGGGGATTTCCTTCCACTCGCTGGTTGTCTGTCCAAAGAGCACGCGGTCGCGCCATTGCGTCATCTCGTCGGCACTCGGCTCCTTTCCATTTTGCATGATCCTGTTGTCGCTCCAGAGTTCATTTGTGAACGAGATGACACCAAGCGACTCGGCGAGCCAGTTCACGAATCCACCGTGCACGGTGTAGAGGTCCTTGTAGATCACCATCGGTCGGTAGTGGGGGAGCATCTGGGCTCCAGCGGCCGCGATCGCATCGTAGGTGCTGCGGTCCTCAGCTGGATACTCGCCCTCTCGGTAGTCCGCTCCAGGACCACGCAAGATCATTCCGCCAGCATTGTGATAACTCTGCGCTGCGGCAATGTTGGGATGCTTGAGTATCCATGCGGCGATCGCGCGCGTCTCTGGATAGCACAGCGGAAACTCGCCCGCGCCATCTTGCACATGATCTGGCTGCCAGTCTCCAGGCCAGTTGCGATTCATGTCATAACCACCAGGACCATCCTCGTTGATCCGACCATCACCGTCGTTGTCGATTCCCTCTGGCCCCGCATGAGACCACTCTCCGTGTTCAAGCGGATCCCCAGCGACATGTGGACGAGGTTCGGTTGAAACGCGTTCGAGAATGCGCGGGTCTCGCGCATTGCGCCGATGTGTGCCGAGCGGATCCTTGCGCCACATCTGCCCGATCGACCCATCGCGATCGAGGTCGTCTGGGCCATCTTCATCAAACGACCCATCGCGATCGTCGTCAACAGGCTTCATGCCCGTGCGTGATGAATGAGGATTGTTCTGTTCACGAAACCACGCGGCTCGGCCATCGGGATTCACGCTTGACAAGAAGTAGAAGGTCGACTGGTCAACAAGCTCGGTGAGCGGTGCGACCACGCCGTGCGCGCGACAGAGGTAGTCGATTGAATAGAGGACCGTCTCGGTCGCCTGAACTTCGTTCCCGTGGATGTTCCCATCGATCCACATCGCGGGTTTGGATTGCGGCGCGCCCGTCGATTGGTTGTTGAGAGTGACGACGATGAGGGGTCGACCTTGGACGGATCTTCCAATCTCCTCGACGCTGAGCAGGTGCGGATATGCCGCGACCAGTCTCTGGATGATCGCGAGGACTTGGTCATAGTCATAAAACCGATTCCACGCGATCTCAACCTTTGCAGGTAACTGCTGCTGAGCGTCCGAACTCTGCGCCAGAGCGACAAGTGCGACAAGGTTGCATATCAGCAGGCGAAGGAGCGTCTTCGTGTTCATGGGGTCACCGTGATCATTGAAAGGCTTGCGTCTGGCGAGACGGTGATGCGCTGCGTTCCCGCTGGAATCCACACGACTTCGAGGGTCGTCTGTTCTCGCGCGGGTGTACGCACGATCCAGCGAAAGTGCTTGCGATCTCCTGCTCCTCCAAGTCCCTCTATGAGCGTCACGCGCTGGCCACTCAGCAGATGGTCCTTGGGTGTCGAAAGGCGTACGAGAATTGGCGGTTGCTGCTTGTTGATTCGCCCCATCGCCGAGGCGGTCGGCAACCACCCTTCGTTCACGACTTCACACTGCAATTCGAGCACTCCCGGTGCGATCGCTCGTGCGCTGACATTGCGCAGCGCAACCCGCGGCTGCTTCGACGCAAGCTCACTGCACAACGTTGTGAGTGCGGTCGCCAGGCGGGGGAGTTCACTCGGAGGGGGGTCACTTCGAAACTGGCTTCGAAACCCGCCGATTTCAACGGGACCAAGCGTGGGATGTTGAAACGGGGTCCATTCAATGAAACCACGGTGCCCTTGGTCTCGGTCACTCCACTGCAACCAGGCAGCATCGTCGGTATTGGCAGCGGTGAGGGGAGGCGCTGGCGCCGTGGTCGCGACCTCCCCCGGCGGTTGGGGGGCGGGAGATGGATCGGGGCGACCCCACAACTGCGTCGCAAAGGTCGGAATTCCGCGGTGCGCGTACAACCAAAGCGCAAGTGATCCTGACGGATCGCACTCTTGAAATCGCGCCTGGCCTGCGAGTTCCTTCCAGCGCGTACCGAGAGCCTCCCAGACCGCACGGTCGCCACCATCGAGCGCGAGTGGGGTCTTGCCGGTGATGTCGCGCGGTTGAGCATCAGGGGTTCGCGCGAGGCTCTCCCACCTCCCAATCACAACTCCCGCGATGATGCGCGGATGGTCAAGCACAAACGCTGCGATCGACTGCGACTCAGGCTCGCTCAATTGCGTTGCCCCGACGGCGCGGTCGAATTCCTCCCAGCGGTGCGGAAAATTTCGGTCGATCTCGACGCCCCCGATGGCATCTTCAGCGATCAGGCCGTCCTGGTCTGAGTCCAGACCCTCAATCCAGAGTGTGTGCGTCGCGCGCAAGTCCTTCGTTGCATCTGGCGTGCGCATTAACCTCGGATCTGCTGGATCGGGCAGGTGTGTCGGAGGGTCTTCGGCAGGAGGAGCGAGCCGGCGCATCATCGTGATCGCACCGTCACCATTGATGTCTTGGGGGTGGTCTTCGTTGACGCGCCCGTCACGATCCTCATCGATCGGGCGCAGATTCCGGCTGGCATCGACTGTGCAGAGGGCTCCAACCCTCGAGTACGCATCGGGGTTTGCGCATGGAACGATGTAGAACGTGGTCGAGCGCAGCAATTCGTGGTTGGTGAGCAACTCTTGTGCGACGCGCACACTCACAGCGACTGAACTTGGACGCAACCCGTCGAGGCCAGCGACCAACAGCACTGCCGGCTTTTGTGCGTGCGTGAGAATGTTCTCGCTGATTGTGAGCACATCAATGGGAATCCCGCTGAATGACGCCCCGATCGGAGTGAGTGACGCTCGCCCTGGATTGTCAGCAACCAGCATTCGAGCGAGCGCAAGTGCCTCAGTCGGGGTGACTGCGGGCGGCACTGGTTCGCCGCCGAGGGCGACCGCCAACGAGATCAAGATCGTGAGTGACATCAGTTACATCTCCGTTGAGAGCGTTGCGTGATCCATGGTGTACAGACCAACGAGCCAGCGATCGACGAGGTACGGGTCGACATGCAGAACTCCTTCGACCGTGCCGATTCTCACGACATGGCGCTTTGAATTGTCAGCGGGCACAGCGAGCTTCACCTCAATGGCGTCGTACGGCGATGGCGGGACCCCAATGCAGCAGCCATCCCACTGATTCAGCATCACGAGACACTCGTCGCTTTCGGTTGTGACAAGCGGAAACGCGATGAACCCAGAGATTCGCACGAAGGCGCCATTCAGCAGCGCGATCCTCTGTGGAATCACACGCTCGCCGAGCCGAGGGATGAAGGTATCGGAGGCACTGACGAGCAACTCCCACGTGATCTCGTAGGGGCTCTCTTTCGTGCCCGCACCTGGAATCCGAAAAGTGCCGTCGGCCACGAGCGCGTCAGCCTCTCGCGAGATGACGCCGGGTCGCACAGTCGCCTCGTTGATCTTCTGATCGAGTCCGATGGCAACCGACTGTGAATTCACCGCTGGCTTGGGTTGAGCCAACGGCTCGACTGACGGCGGAGCCGCAGGCTCACGATGCAGAGTCGGCTCACCTTCAGTCGACGCCGGCGCAAGGTCGACGTCTGGCGGTTTCGCTGGACTCGAGAGCAACAAGGCAACTCCGCCAGAGCAAGCGAGCAGCAAGATGGTGATCCAAAAAGCACGCACCGCAATTCTCCTACGCGATCGGGCGCAAGTGCCGAGCAACGGCAGTTCGGTAACTCTGAATTGCGGGCACGACTCCTGCGCACGCAGCGAGCAGAGTCGCACCAGCGGTGACGAGCAGTGCTGAGCGCCAATCAATCCCCGCGCCGACGCGCACGCCGATACGGTCGGCGAGCAGTGAACTGGCAAATTCGCACCCGATGAGCGCGAGCGCAACCCCACCGAGCGCACCAAGAACCCCGATGAGGGTGCTCTCGGTCACCGCGAGCATGAAGACTCTCCACGCACTCGCGCCGAGCACCCGCAGAATCGCGACCTGTCGCCGACGGAGGTCCATCGATGCAACCATTGCGAGCATGATGCTGAGCGCGCTTGACAGCAGGACGACGAGGGCGAGAGCGACGAAGAGCCAATCGATGTCTCCGACGATCGCCATCAATCGGCCAATCTGCTGGGCTGGCTGCGCAACAGTGATCGAGGTGTCTCGTCGCAATCGATCGAGTTGCACTGAAAGCGATGCCGATGCGTCGCTCCCTGGACGTGTTGGCAGGCGAAGCAGGATCCCTGTAATGAGCTTCTCAGAGTCGGTGAGGTCATCGGCATCCACATGGGCATGATCGTGTTCATGATCGTGCGCCTCGTCCGCGTGTGCAGGCTCGTCGGTCGTTTGCTCGCGGCGTTCCTCGGCGTGAATGATCCATGTGCTTTGCAGACTCGTGAAAAGCGCGCGGTCGTGCGCTGACCCTGTTGGTTCGAGGATTCCTACAACGGTGTATGGGTGTTCCGCGTGTTCGTGATCCGCGAGACTCTGTCCGCTCGCTCCATGGTTCATCACGATCGCATCTGCAAGGGAGAGCCCATGCTCGCGTGCAGCCTGCGATCCAACGACCACCTCGAAATCACCCTTGAAGCCCACTCCCTGTGCCAATCGAAATGGCTCTCCAGCCACGGGCTCGAAGTCGGTCAGAAACCGAGCCTCGCACGCCATCACTGGCGAACCGCGATAGGAATCGCCCAGTTGGGTCGGGATCGCCCACGCCCAAGGAAAACTTCCATCGATCTCTTTGAACTTGGCCCATGAGATTGGGTTTGACGGCGCGTTCGCATAGAACATGCCATTCAAAACAGCCACGAGAGGGCTTGCATCGGCGCTGACCAAGAGATGCACGTTGCCGGTTCCACGGCGAAAGGCGTCAGCTGCTGCTTCTCGAAGCGAGAGCAACACAAGCAAGAGCGCGACCGAGACGGTCACCATCGCCATCGTCATAGATGTCGACAATTGGCGAGCACGCAGACTTCTCCACACGAGCAGCAGGTCGCTCATCTCGCTCCTCGCTGACCCGCGAACGCTTCGACGTCAATCACCCGTGCAAAGTCACTGCGCAGCGATGGGTCGTGGCTCGTCACGATGAGCGCGGCGCCAGCGTTCCGTGCCGCTGTTTGAATGAGGTCGATCGTGGTACGCGCATTGGTTGGATCAAGGCTCGCTGTTGGTTCATCAGCAAGGATCACTGACGGCTTCACGGACACAGCGCGGGCGACTGCAACGCGCTGCTGTTGACCAATGGAAAGAGTCTCGACTCGGGCGGCGGTCTCGGTGATCCCAAGGAGTGCAAGGGCTTGCTGCGCTCGAGTGGACTGCTCGGCGGGAGTGCAGCCAGCGAGCATGAGGGCAAGCGCGACGTTCTCGTGCGCGGAGAAACCGGGCAACAGGTTGAGCGTTTGAAAGATCATCCCAATGTGCCGACCCCGAAATGCATCTCGCGCCGCCGTCCCCAACTTGGTGAGATCTGTGCCATGAATCCACACAGAACCAGTGCGCACGCTCTCGAGTCCAGCGATCAGAGCCAACAGCGTTGACTTGCCACTCCCAGACCGACCGGAAAGCAAGATGTGTTCTCCCGCGGCGACCTGCATGTCTGGCACCGCGAGGGAGAAACCTCGCCCGTAGTCAAAGGTCACTCCGACGAGGGACAGCGCATACGTGGCGGGGGCGGCACTCGGAGCACGAACCATCGTCAGAGGCTAGCCGATATCACTCAGGCCGAGCGCCGCACCGTAGAGCGCGAGCACCTTCTTGCGCAGCAAGTGGTCGCGAGGATCGGTGAGATCACCAGTCGAACCGATCCACGCCTGCGCCTCTGCGTGCGCATCATGCAAGAGTTGCAAGTCACGCGAAAGATCTGCGACGCGAAGGGGAGGGAGCCCAGACTGCCGCGATCCAAAGAACTCACCAGGACCGCGCAGCGCGAGATCGAGTTCAGCGATTTCGAAGCCATCGGTCGAACTCGCAATCGCATCAAGACGTGCTCGCGCGATCTCCGTCGTCGCATCGCCGACGAGGATGCACGTGCCCGCCTTTCCGCCGCGTCCGACGCGGCCGCGGAGTTGGTGCAACTGCGCGAGGCCGAACTGCTCAGCATGTTCGATGACCATCACGGTCGCGTTGGGGATATCGACACCCACCTCGACGACCACGGTTGCGACGAGAACATCGAGCGTGCCCGCCCGAAACGCCTTGATGACCTCGTCGCTCTCGCGAGCGGTCATCCGCCCATGGATCTGTCCAATGCGACATCCTCGAAGCGCACCCGCAGCGAGTGATGTCGCATGGGACGCGACATCCTTCAGCCCACGGGCACCCTCGTCGATCGCGGGAACGACCACAAAGGCTTGTTCGCCTTGTTCGACACGCGTGCGCAGCCAGGCGTAGACCTCGTGTGACTGAGACGTCTCGACCACCCGTGTTGTTGGGGCGGTCCGTCCAGGCAGTCGACCCCGCAGCGAGCTAATGTCAAGATCGCCAAAGAGTGAGAGCGCGAGTGTTCTGGGAATCGGAGTTGCCGTCATGACAAGGGTGTGCGGAACCTGCGCAGAGTGAGGACCTTTCGTCCGCAGGATGGCACGCTGTTCGACTCCGAAACGATGCTGCTCATCGATGACCGCGAGTGCGAGATTCTTGAAGCCGACATCCGGACCGAGCAGCGCGTGCGTGCCCACCGCGATATCGAACCCACCACTCGCAAGCCCCTGCAGCACCACCGAGCGATCTGCCACGCGCATTCCGCCGCGCAGTCCGCACACCCGCACGCGACTCGTGTCAAGCATCGTGCTGATGACCTCAAGGTGTTGCTCAGCGAGGATCTCGGTTGGAGCGAGCATCACAGCTTGTGCGCCGTGTGCAACCGCGTTCAACAGCGCGTACACCGCCACGGCAGTCTTGCCGCTCCCGACGTCGCCCTGCAAGAGTCGGTTCATCGGCGTTGCCTGTGCAAGATCGTTCGCGATTTCGTGACACACCCGCAGCTGATCACAAGTCAATGTGAATGGAATTCGTCCGAGAATTCGCGCTTCGATTGCACCACTCATGGGCAGTTGTGGTGCACGCATCGTGTGCCGAACCTGCCATCGGCGCATCTCCATCGCCAATTGCAACGCCAGCAACTCATCGAATGCAAGTCGTACTCGCCCGCGTTCAGCGTCGAGCACATCGTTGGGTGCGTGAATCATCTTGTAGGCATCGGCGAGCTTGACGAGTCCGCGCCGTACAAGCACCTCCTCTCGCACAAGATCGTGAACGCCAGCCAATGCTCCAGTGAGGACCCGCGCAATGACTCCTTCGATGCGCACGGTAGAAAGTTCTTCGCTCGCTGAGTAGATCGGCCGAAGTCTGCCCGCTCGCTGAGGGCAATCCTCGCCATCGAGAAGCGCAGTCCACTGCGGATTGGTCATTTCGAGATACCCACCGCGCAGTTTTGCGCGCCCTTTGGCAATGCCGCGAACCCCAGGGTGGATTCGCCGAGCGAGCCATGGGGTATTGAACCAAACGAGTCGCACGGTGCCATTCTCATCAGCAAGCACCGCTTCGATGCGCGGACGGCGGCCAGGGATATGGCGAACCTTTTGAATCTCTCCCCGAACCGAGCGGGTGATCGGTTGATCCGTCGCCGCCGCCGCGTGCGTCACCTCGGTTGTACCCCCTTCAGCAGCCTCAACCTCATATCGAATTGGGATGTGCTTGAGCAGGTCACCGACCGAGTGCAGTCCAAGTCGAGCGAATTGCAGTTGGACAACTGGACCCACCGACTCAATCCCAATCAGCGGAGTTCGCACATCAATCGCGCGCTGAGCTGACGGTGGGGAGCGATCATCTCCAGTCGCAGGACTCTCAGCGGGATCACTCACACTCGTACGATAGTCGTATGGCCCGCAAACCCTTCGATCCATCACGCGCTCTCGGCGGACTGTTTGACGCACACGCGGCGACAAGCGAATCTGCGGCTGGACCATCGAAGCCACTTGCGGTGCTTGCAGTCTCTGCGCTCTCGCACCTTATTCGTACGACACTCGAAGGGACGATTGGGAAGGTCGCGGTTGCAGGAGAGATCTCAAACTTTCGAGAGGTGCAAGGTCATTGGTACTTCACACTCAAGGACCCGACCGCTCGGATCGACGCGATGATGTTTCGATCGGCGGCCCAGCGCGTCTCATGCAACCCAGTGGATGGAATGGCCGTCATCGCAATCGGTGAGATCACTCACTATCCGCCGCAGGGTCGAACCCAGATTCAGTGCAGTTCGATCGAACCTGCGGGAGCGGGGGGGCTCGACGCACAGTTCCGAGCGCTGTGCACTGAACTTCGTGCGCTTGGGTACTTCGATCCTGCGCGCAAAGTTGCTATCCCCTCTGCGCCGATGTGCATCGCACTTGTGACAAGTGCCAAGAGTGCGGCAGAGGCTGACTGCCTTGATGCGGCCGCGAGGACTTTTCCAGCCACCAGAGTCATCGCGGTTGATGTGCGGGTGCAAGGGGCAAGCGCCGCCGCATCGATCGCCGCAACGATCGATGCAATCGATGCCGCGGCCCACATGCACGGCATCGAGGTGATTCTGCTCGTTCGCGGTGGAGGAAGCCTCGAAGATCTCTGGGCGTTCAATGAACGGATCGTCGCCGATGCGATTCTGCGCTGCAAGACCCCGCTCGTCACTGGAATCGGCCACGAGAGCGACACGACAATTGCCGACCTTGTCGCTGACCTGCGCGCAGCAACTCCCTCGCGTGCAGTGACTGAGGTCCTTCCCCGACGCGACATTCTGGTGGAACAACTTGACGCCCTCTCGCGCCGACTGCTGCGGGCGATGAGCGCTTCACTTCAGCAGTTTGACAGTGCGCTCGAAGTCGCCGTCCGTTCGCGGCAGCTCACCGATCCGCGCGCAGCCATTTCAGCGCGCGACGCACGAGTTTCGAAGTGCGCGCGCCGGCTCGTGCACGACCTCTCGACACGGGTGCACGAGGGCGACACTCGGCTGTCACGAACCGCAACCCGCCTTCAGCAGCACCATCCAGCAGCGCGCATCGCGACTGCGAATGCTCGTCTCGACGGCGCGCGCGCAACCCTGCAACGCGTGGAACGCAGCAACGTGCAGCGCGCGGCCGATCGGCTCGACGCAGTGAGTCGAACACTCGAGGCGATTGGCCCCATGACCGTGCTCGAGCGTGGTTACTCCATCACACTTGATTCTGCTGGCCGGGCGCTGCGCGACGCCAACGCGGTCACCGAGGGTTCTCGACTAGAGACCCTGCTCGCGCATGGCACCCTTTCAAGCACCGTTGTCACGACCACGCACTAGACTCCATCGCCAATGCGAGAACCACAGAAGCCAGCCACACCCACCGCATCGGCGTCCTTGGCATGCGTTGGCCCCGATGCTGCAACGATGGGGTACGAAGCTGCTCTGAGTGAACTTGAATCGATCATCGCTCAGATCGAAGGGGGCGATGTCGCCCTCGACGAGAGTTTGCGCCAGTACCGCCGCGGTGCGCTCCTCGTGAAGCGCTGCCGCGAAGTCCTCGATCAAGCTCGGGCAGAAGTGCAGCGAATCGCCGCTGCAGATCTCTCAGATCGCCCCGAACCAGCAAGCGCCCCTCAAGGGTCGTGAGCGTGATCACGCGACTCGCCAGTAAGACCTGACTTCGCTCGACAGCCCTATGCACGACTTCTTCCTGCAGTGGATTCCGTCCCTCCTTGGACTCGGCTTCACGGCTGCCTTCGGCGCATGCGTCGGAAGTTTTATCAACGTGGTCGCGCTTCGCCTCCCGCAGGGGATGAGCGTTGTCTCTCCGCCGAGCCGCTGCACTGTGTGCGGACGACGACTGACTTGGCATGAAAATCTTCCGATCATCGGCTGGATCGCTGCACGAGGGCGGTGTTGGAGTTGCGGCACCCACATTTCAGTGCGATACCTCGCAGTCGAGGTCGCCGTCGCCCTGCTCTTCGCGGGGTACTTTGCTGTTGCCTTCGTCGTTGACCCGCATGGATGGTGGGGGCGTGGGGGAGCTGGGTGGTTTCAGGGGCAGGGTTTCATGGAGACACTTCCTGCGTATGCCGCAGTTGCGACGCTCCTTGCGGCGCTCTTCGCTGCAACGCTCACTGATCTCACATCGTTTTCGATCCCGCTTTCGGTCACGCTCGTTCCAACACTGGTCGGCCTCATCGCATGGACCATTCAGGGCACGATCACAGAACCTGGTCGCTTTCATCCATGGCCGATTCCACTCGCGAACGCGACGCAGTTCTGGATCGCCGTGGGTGGCGGCACGGGCATTCTTTGCTCCCTCCTCATGCTGAGATTCGGGATCGTCACACGCTCATTCGGCGACTATCACGAATATCTCAAGGACGGCGAGGTTCTCGCTGAGTACCCGCATGCTCGGCGCGAGATGAGACGAGAATTGGTCTTCCTCACTCCGATCGTCGTCGGGATCGTCGCGGGGTTGGTCATTGGCCAGCAACAAACGAGCCCGCTCGCGCAGGTCTGGCAGTCGCTCGGCGCGGCGGGATTTGGATATCTCGTCGGCGCAGGAATCATGTGGGGGGTCCGCGTGCTTGCATCTATCGCAAAGGGGGTTGAGGCAATGGGGATGGGTGATGTCCACCTCATGGGCGCTGCGGGTGCGGTGCTCGGGTGGATCGATCCAGTCATCGCCTTTTTCATCGCACCATTTTTTGGGTTGGCTTGGGTTGCGCTCGCGGGCGTCTGGGGAGCGATCAGTGCGGGGACCACGCGCCGTGAAATCCCATACGGGCCACACCTCGCTCTGGCGATTGTGGTCGTGGTGCTCGCACGGCCAGCGGTCATGGACGTAGGCAGATTGCTGTTTCCGGGAGTGATCTCCGGCGGGGGCCAGTCTTCGGCGCCATGAGGCAATAAAACTGCCGAATGACGCTTTACACCAGCGGTGGGGGAGTGTCTAATAATCGCACGCATGCGGAGCGTCCGCAGGCCTTCAGCACAACTCGGAGAAAGGAATCCCGATGAAGAAGACATGGATTGTTTGTGGCGGTATCGCTTTGTTCGCACTCGTCGCAGGGTGTGACAGTTCGGCGCAAAAACAAAACGGCACACTGCTGAGCGAGAACGAAACGCTGAAGCAGCAACTTGCTGATCGCAATGCGGCGCTCGAACAAGCTGATCGTGAAAAGCAGGCAGCGATCGCGCGCGCAAATGCTGCGGAGTCGCAGCAGAGTGCAGCGGCGCCTGTCGGAGCTGATACCGGAGCCTTCGCAGGAATTGAAGGGGTCACCGCGAGTGCGCAGGGGAGCAACATTCACGTCTCGATCGAGGGTGATGTGCTCTTCGATTCTGGAAAAGACACCGTGCGTTCGAATGCGAAGAAGAGTCTCGACAAGATTGTGTCGATCCTGAAAGACAACTACGCGGGCAAGCGCATTGATGTCGCTGGTTTTACTGATGTCGACCCGATCAAGTACTCAGCGTTCAAGGACAATTACTACCTCGGGTTCGGTCGTGCTTATTCGGTTCGCGAGTATCTCATCAGCAAGGGGATGGATGGCAAGACCATCTCACTCTCGAGCTTCGGTCCTGATGCTCCGCTCGACACGAAGGCGAAGAGCCGACGGGTTGAGATCGTCGTCGTGAGCGAGTAAGCAGTTCACTGAGTGCGTCCGACAGATTGACGCATCAGAGTGATGCGTTAGAACTTGACACCAAGCCCTTCGGCGCGAATCTTCTGCATCAGCAGTTCGACCTCGCCAAGGGCTCGTTTCAGCCGCGCAGCTGAGTCCAGCAGTGCGTTGTAAAGATCAGGATTCTTCATCAGCTGACCGACGGTTCCCGTGCCGTCGGTCGCTGTTTTTGTAAGGGTTTCAATCTGCGCCAGTGTCGTCGAGATCTGGTCGAGAACAGGCTGCAACGAAATCGTGATTGTGTTTGCGTTCCCCTGAATTCCACGCGCCGCCTCTGTGAGCGCCATCATGGTGGTCGCAGCCTGTTCGATGAGGTTCTGTGCCTTCCAGACGGCGCTCTTCGCATCGGCGCGTAGCTGTTCGTCGCCGAGCCACCGCTGTGCCTCACCAGCCAGTTTCTGCACATCCTGAGCGAGGCTTGTGACTGCGCGCGAGGCTGAATCGAATGACTCAAGTTTTTCACTGATCAGACGGGTGACTCGCTCTTCCATCGCTTCAAAAGTTGCCTCAACGACCGCGTTGCCATCACGCGCGAGCGTCGGACCTCCCGTTGTGTATCCCACTGGAATCGACAAATCGAGCCGCGCAGTTCCGCCAATCAAGCTGTTCGTCACCGTCGCACGCGTCCCCTCGGGTAGATCGATCGACCCGGCAATTCGCGCAGTCACCCTGACAGGGTGCGGATTCGTGAGCGGGTTCTCAAGAAGCACTGCGACGCTCTCGATCGTTCCAACCGGAACCCCAACAAGAGTGACAGGACTTCCGTGACGAAGTCCTAGCGCTTGATTTGCACGGATTTCGACTAGGTAGGTGCTCTTCATTGAGTTGTTGAGGTCTCCGAAGAGCAACAACAGAAAGGCGAGTCCTGTGAGGGCAATGATTGCGACGATTCCCGTCGCGAAATTTCGTGTGGACTCTTTCATGGCGTTCTCGTTGTTCCTGTGCGGTGATCATCGCTGCTCTTGTGAATTTGCGCCAGTTCTTCCGCCGAGACTTCTCCCCTCAGAAAGCGCCCAACCAGCGGATTTGTTGTCTCCCGAAACTCAGCTGGAGTCCCCTCGAGCACGACTTTTCCTTCATGCAGCAACACCATGCGATCGGCAATTCGAAACGCACTCACCAGGTCGTGCGTCACGACGATGCTGGTGATACCGAGTGCATCGGACAGTTTGAGAATGAGCTGATTGATGATCTCTGCGCGGATTGGGTCAAGCCCCGTGGTCGGCTCGTCATACAACACGATGCGTGGTTCAAGGACGACCGCACGCGCGAGGGCGATTCGCTTGCGCTGCCCCCCCGAAAGTTCTGATGGCATTTGATCCGCGGTGTCGGCAAGTCCGACGAGCGCAAGCACATGCATGACCTTGTCATCGATGAGTCGCTGCAGCTTCATGCCATGCTCGCGAAGGGGGAACGCGATGTTCTCGCGAACCGTCAGCGAATCAAAGAGCGCGCTCTGCTGAAAGAGGAAGCCAATCTGACGCCGCACAATGCCAAGCTCGCGCTCTGGCAGATTGTCGATGCGGGTGGATCCGCACCAGACCTCACCTCGGTCGGGGCGCAAGAGACCGACAAGGTGTTTGAGCAGAACACTCTTGCCGCAGCCCGACGGTCCCATCACCACAGTGATCTGCCCTTTGGGAAACTCGAGCGAGATTCCCCGCAGCACTGCATTGCGCACGAATCGCTTGTGCAGATTTACAACGCGCATGTCAAGGGGACCGCTCATGACGTCATCCTATGATCGGATGCGTTCATCATGCCCGCCAAGCCCCGCGAGATCGTCCTGCAGAGTTCCGTCTTTGCCGTCGAGAAACTCTCGATCGCCATTGGCGCTGGAGAGTGTGTCACAAGACACATCGTCCGCCACCCAGGGGCAGTCTGCGTGTTGGCCGTGCTGCCTCACGATCAACTCGTCATGATCCGCAACTTTCGCGTTGCGACTGGTCAGTGGATGCATGAATTCTGCGCGGGAAAACTCGAGCCGAACGAGGACCCGCACGACGCGGCGCGGCGCGAACTCATCGAAGAGACCGGCTATGACGCTGGAAAACTCGAATCGCTCGGATCGTTTTACACATCGCCAGGGTTTACGGATGAGCTGATGCACGCGTTCGTCGCGCACGGCTTGCGGCACTGCGGATCCGCGCTGCAACCCGATGAACGAATCGAGGTCGTTGTGCGAACCACAGCCGAGTTTGACGCGTTGGCACGATCGGGAGAGATTTGTGATGGCAAGACACTCGCCACCTACCTTCGCTGGCGGCTCTTGACCTGAGTTGATCAACCCGATGCGCTCCCTGCGGTACGCTCGAACAAATGGGCGCACATGACCGTGAGTACTGGCGAGCACAGCCTTCACCATCGACTTCCATAGGTGGCGGGATTCGCTGGAGCGCGACAACCTGGCTGATCGCAGCGTGCATCGCGATCTTCGTCCTCGATGGATTCCTGCCCAGGCAGTGGGTGGTTGTTGGTTCGTCATGGCAACCTGGGGTGCCCGACTCGATCCAACAGCAGGTGTTGCAGGGAACTGCGCGCACGATGGTCCAGCGCATCGAGGCCGATCCATCCAAACTGGGTTCAACCACGCAGGGAGTCTTCCTTGTCAAGGATGATGGTTCACAGGCGATGCCGCTCGTCGCGGTCAATCAACTGCAGTCGACACCATATCTGCAGCGATGGCTTTACTTTTCAACTTCGACGGCGCTCTATTCGAGCATTCCGGGGATCGGCGTCAGCGGCCTTCAGGTGTGGAGGTTTCTCGGCTTTCAGTTCTGCCACGCGAGCCTCCAACACATTCTCTTCAACATGCTGGGGTTGTTTTTCTTCGGGCCAATCGTCGAGCGATATCTGGGCGTGAAGCGGTTTGCCGCGTTCTATCTGCTTTGCGGAATCGCCGGCGCGTTGCTGTATCTGCTGCTCAATTTCAGTGGCTTCTTGGTGAGCGCGGCAACGAACGGGCGTGTGTTTATCCCTGGGCTGCTGTTTAACGATCCCGACATGCCGCTCGTGGGGGCGAGCGCTGGAGTCTTCGGAGTCCTCATCGCAGCAGCGCGATTGGTCCCCGACGCTAAGGTGCTGCTCTTCTTCGTCATTCCGATGAAGCTCAAGACGCTTGCATACGGACTCGTGCTTGTTGCTGCGGCAAGCGTGCTCTTTCGGTGGAACAACGCTGGCGGCGAAGCGGCGCACCTTGGTGGGGCGATCGCAGGGTGGTACTTCATTCACAATCCTGAGCGACTTCGCAGCTTTTTCGACCTTCTCGGCCGAGCCGATCCGACGAGTTCGTTTCATGCTGCGCGCCGGGTGCAGCGTGCCGGCCTGGGCGAGCGCACCGCACCATCGACCGCCGAGGTCGATCGCATTCTCGACAAAGTGCGCTCGTCTGGACTCGCATCGCTCAATGAAAGCGAGCGGCGCACGCTGCGCGACGCGACCCGTTACGGCAACGGATAGATATGTCGAGCGGCGCATTCGGATTCGAGGTTCTCTCGAGGCATGCCTCGTCACACGCTCGACGGGGCCGCGTGACAACCCTGCACGGGTCCTTTGACACTCCCGCATTCATGCCCGTGGCAACCGCGGCAGCAATGAAGGGATTGACGCCGGCGCAAGTTCGCGCGACCGGCAGTCAGTGCATTCTCAATAACGCCTTTCACCTTCTCTTGCGTCCAGGCCATGAGCGAATCGCGCAACTCGGTGGAGTTCACCGATTCATGCGCTGGAACGGACCAATCCTCACAGACTCTGGAGGATTTCAAGCCTTCTCGATGGCGCAGATCAATCGCATCAACGAGGATGGTGTCACATTTCAGTCGTTTGTGGATGGCAAGTCGATTCATCTCGGACCTGAGTCGAGCATGGTGGTTCAGCAGGCGCTTGGCGCGGACATCGCGATGGCCTTTGATGACTGCCCGCCAGCAGGGGATGCCATCGCCCCCACACTGCGACGAGCGCGCACCCTTGAGGCGAAGGATCGAACCCTCCGCTGGCTTGCGCGATGCGTCAAGGGACACACGCGTGCAGATCAGGCACTCTTTGGCATCGTGCAAGGGGGCACTGAACTCGATCTTCGAACCGCATCCGTTGACGCGACCTGCGCCTTCGACTTGCCCGGATATGCCATCGGCGGCGTGGCGGTCGGAGAGGGGGCTGACGCGATCGAGGCGGTTGTTCGACACACAGCGCCACTGCTTCCGTTCGATCGACCGCGCTATCTGATGGGGGTTGGATACCCCCGCGACATTGTGGTGGCGGTCGAGAGCGGGGTCGACATGTTTGACTGCGTGCTCCCGACGCGCAATGGTCGCAACGGGATGGCATTCACCCGCGATGGGGCGCTTCGACTTCGCAACGCGATTCACTGCGATGATCATCAGCCGATCGAGCGCGACTGCGACTGCGAGACCTGTTCGGGGGGCTTTTCGCGCGCCTATCTGCGCCATCTCTTCGTGGCTGGCGAAATGCTCGGCCCCACGCTCGTGTCGGTGCACAACATTCGGCTCTTTCAACGGCTGCTACTGGACATTCGGCGCGCAATCGACGAAGATACGTGGCTTCACTTCCGCCGATCATGGCCCTGTACTTCACAGGATCGCGACGGCTCGCCTGACCTCAACGGAGTCTCGGATGACTGAACTCGTCTGCCCATCGATCCTGCTCGCACCATCTCTCGCATCGATGCAAGAGGCGCCTCCTCTTGCTGGCGCACCTGCTGCGACGACGACGGCAGTCGCGGGTGAGGCAGCGCAGGTGCCCGCTGGAGGTGCGCGTCCCGCCGGCGATCCGTTCGGGATGATCTGGATGCTCATCCCTTTTGTGGTGATCATGGTTCTCGTGTCGGTGATGGGGCAGCGGCGAGAAAAGAAGAAGCGAAACGCGCTGATGGCGTCGATCAAGAAACACGACTCAGTACAGACGGCGGGCGGCATCATCGGCGCCGTCGTCGAAATCAAAGACGACACAATCATTCTGAAGATCGATGAGAACTCGAATGTGCGAATGACCTTTGCAAAGAGTTCGATTGTGCAAGTTCTCGACTCCGGGTCTGAAGTGCAGGGCATCCGTTCATGAACATTCGAATTCTTCCCCGTCTGACCTTTGCGATCCTCGTCATCGGATTCTGCATCTGGCAGCTCTTTCCACTCGACAAGAGTGTGCGCCTCGGCAAGGATCTTCGCGGTGGCGTGAGCATGATTTACTCGGTCGCGATGCCCGCGCAAGGCGACTCGCAGCGAGTGCTTGCGCAGGTCGTTGACTCGCTGAAGCGTCGCGTGAATCCGCAAGGGGTGCTCGACATTTCACTCCAGCCCCAGGGACTCGATCGCATCGAAGTCGTCATGCCACTTCCATCGGCGGATGTTCGCGCCCTTGGCGATGCGTATCGCGCAGAGCTCGCGACACTCGGATCGACCCTCACAATCACAGGCCACGAACTCGACGAAGCGCTTGCGAAGAATCGTGCAGTCGATCTTGCGCCATTGAGTGCCGCCGAGGGTGCGACTCCTGCGGCTGGGTCGCGGCGAGAACTCCTCACGAAACTGCAGCAATCATTCAATGATGCCACGGCAGCACGAACCGAGTATCAGGATGCGCTTGCCGCGAACGCTGCGCCAGAGCAGACTGCCGCGATTGAGCTTCGAATTGCTCGCAGCGAGCTCGCAGAACAGCAGATTCGAGAGACGATCCGCCAAACCAACATCGATGAGGCACGGCTCAAGCGCGCACTGTCGCTTTCCGCTGATGCCCCCTTCCTGCGTGATGACAAGGGGCGAATCCAAACCGGCGCTGATGGCGAGCGGCAGCGGGGGACCGCTCCGCGCGATGCCGAACTCGCTGAACTCACTCGGCAGATTCCTGATGCCGCCGCGCAGATCGCGGCGCTTGCAGCGACTCAGCATGCCTATGCGAGCAAGGTGACTGGGTACGACGACCCGGAAGATCTCAAGCGCCTGCTTCGGGGTGCTGGAGTTCTTGAGTTTCACATCGCGGTCAGCGCCTCCGCAGCCGAGGGAGTCAACCCCGAGGAGATGCGCAAGCAGCTCACCGAGCGCGGTCCAGATGGCACCGATTCGACCATCGCCCGCTGGTATCCGATTAACGACCCCAAGCAGTGGGCCGACACCACAGCAGCGACTGAAGCGTTTCTTGCAGACCCAGCGACCTATCTCAAGGGTCGCGACCTCGTTGCGACGAAGTACAACGGAACACCTTATGTGCTTCTGTACATCACGCAGGCGATGAGCCTCGACCACCTCGGTGGTCGGCAGTGGGCAATGAAGAATGTCTTCCCAAGCCAAGATGAGATGGGAAGAACCTCAGTTGCGTTCCAGCTTGATGCTGCTGGCGGCATGCTGATGGGGCAACTCACCGGAGCGAATGTCGGTCGACCAATGGGAATCGTGCTTGACGGGCAGCTCTTTTCGGCGCCTGGCCTTCAGTCACAGATTTCGAATAACGGACACATTGTTGGTTCGTTCACGCAAGATGAGATTGCGTATCTCATTCGTGTGCTGCAAGGAGGCGAACTTGAGGCCAAGCTCCATCCAGAGCCGATATCAGTAAGCATTCTTGGGCCTGCGCTGGGGACCGAAAACCTCACCCGCGGACTCTGGGCCGTCGTCATCGCCAGCCTCGGAACAGCAGTCATGATGCTGCTCTACTACTTCGGTGCTGGACTCATCGCAGACTTCGCAATCCTGCTGAATGTCGCAATGATCTTCGGGATCATGGCTGGGATCGACGGTTCATTCACACTGCCTGGACTTGCCGGGATTGCGCTCAGTGTTGGAATGGCGGTCGATGCAAATGTGCTCATCTATGAGCGCACCCGTGAAGAACTCGTCGATCGTGGCGAACCGCTCAAGACTGCGATCGACCTCGGGTTCTCGCGCGCATTTGCCGCGATCGTCGACGGCAATGTCACCAACCTCATTGCTTGTGTGGTCCTTTACAAGACTGCGGCAACTGAGGTCAAGGGTTTCGCGCTCACCATGACCATCGGCGTGCTCACGACGCTCTTTACGGCACTGTTTTGCACCCGAATCATCTTCGCGATCCTCATTAAGTGGTTCGGCATGAAGCGACTGCCGATGCTTCCAACCGTCTTCCCTGGCGTGATGAAACTGCTGCGCCCCAACGTCGATTGGCTCGCGCAGCGGTGGGTTTGGTGGACTGGCGCCATCGCGATTTCGGCAGCATCGCTGCTCTTGGTCGCCTCGGTCGGAAGAGAGATTCTTGAGACGGAGTTCCGTGGTGGAGTCACCATGACGCTGATGACGCGCAAGGCGCTTCCAGGCGAACCCGCCTCTACGAGTGGGAGATTGCTGCTCTCACGTGAAGGGGTCGAAACAACCCTGCACACCATCGGAAACGCTGCTGAATCGCCAGCACTTCGTGAATTGAGATCTGCCAATGTGCTAACGGTCGGTGAGACCACCGCCGAGGGGGCATCGACAGGATTCCAAGTCAAAGTCGGAAATCCAGCGACCCTGACTTCTGATCAGACGGTCACCGAAGACCTCGTCGCGGCAGTCGCGGGGGCCTTTGCGAACTCGCTCGACATCGTGCAACCGGTGACATTCACTGGGTGGGACGATCCTGAAGGCGCGCTGTTCACTCAGGCGATCACCAGTGACACCGTTGGGGGCGCCATTGGCCGCCCAGAGGTCAAAGATTCCGCTCGGGACTTCGCTGGAGGCGTGGTGGTGGTGCTAAATGATCTGACCCCCCCGATCTCAATCGAAGATGCACAGGGGCGAATCGCGCGAATGGGACGCCAACCAGACTTTTCGGCGGTCAGTTCCCGTCCACTCCAGGTGGTCGGAGTGCAACTTGCCGATCCGGCAAACCCATCCAAGGGATGGAAGTCCTTGGCGGTCATGATCACCGAGCCAACGGCGCTGCTCTCAAAGGTTGATGCCGCAACGTGGGAACGGGTGGTGGCCAAGCCAAGTTGGAAGCTCATTCAGGCGGCGTTTACCTCGAAGATGAGCCTCGACCAGGTCAACAGTTTCTCGCCAAAAGTGGCTGAAAACCTTGCTGCGAGCGCAATCGTGGCGATCGTGGTGAGCCTCATCGGGATGATCCTGTACATCTGGCTGCGCTTCTCGAATCTTCGCTACTCGCTGGCGACGATCGTGGCGGTCTCATTCAATGTGCTCGTCTGCCTCGGGGCGCTTGCCCTCAGCCTGCGGATGAGCGGGTCCCAGATCGCGTCGTGGACTGGCATTCAAGAGTTTCGAATAGATCTCAATGTTATTGCCGGCCTTTTGACGATCATTGGATACTCCTTGAACGACACAATCGTCATCCTCGACCGCATCCGAGAGAACAAGGGCAAGCTTGCCCACGCTTCATGGACTCACATCAATGATGCGATCAACCAGACATTTAGCCGCACGATCATGACAGGTGGAAGCACCTTCTTGAGTGCCTGCGTCCTGTACTACTGGGGAGGACCTGCGATCCAACCCTTCGCGTTTACTTTCATCGTTGGCCTCGTCGCGGGAACGATCAGTTCGGTTGTGATTGCTGCTCCGATGACGTATGTCGCGCAGCACTCCCATCCATCGACTGATCGCTCGCGCGCGGGCTCCGGAGAGGTCGTCACCCCGACTCCGGTCTGATTTCACGGACGGTTCTTCTTACCACTTTTTTCTCTTGGACATGGAGGTCCACAATGACTCGCGGAGCTAAGATCGTTGTCTTTTCTATCGTCGGCCTGTTTGTACTTGCAGGGATGTACTTCACATTCTTCGCCCCAGCGGTTCCGAGCGAACCACTTGCAGACACAACCCCAACAGTGAGTGAGAGCGAAGCGCTCACGCTTGCACCGGGTGACTCTCCCGCATTTGCACCGACTGCGTTTGGCGTCGTCAACGACCCAACAGCAGTGCCGGCGGCGCAGGCAGTCACGACGGGGTTCCCCGTGAGCGCGGACACTGCATTTGCACCGAGCACGACCCCAACTGCCCCCTCATGGAATGTCAACCCAGAGGTACCAGCCGTCGTTCCACCAGTGACTGTGACCGTCTCGGAACCAGCAGTTCAGGGCACCGAGGTTGTCACCAACTCTCCAGCACCGAAAGTTGTCGAAAAGACGGTGGCCAAGGCGACGAACTACACCTCGTACACCGTCGTGTCGGGCGACACACTCAGCAGCATCGCTGGAGTGTGGTTTCGTGATACCAGCAAGTGGCAACTCATCGCCGACGCGAATCCAGGCCTCAAGCCATCAACATTGAAGGTTGGGCAGAAGATCAACTTGCCTGCGAAGTCGGGAAAGGCCGCTGCGCAGACCGCCTCGTCCGTGAAGGCGAATCCAGCTCTTTCGACTGGGGACCAGCATGTCGTTGCCTCTGGTGAGACACTCGCATCCATCTCTGATAAGGCGTACGGCAATCGGAACAACTGGAAGCGCATCTATGAAGCGAACAAGGGAGTCATCGGAAGCGATCCAAGCCGCCTCAAGGTTGGAATGAAGCTCACGATCCCTGCAAAGAGCTGAGCCCTCGACGCGTTCAATCAACCCACGCAACTCCTCGGTGACGAAAGTCGCCGAGGAGTTTTTCATTGGCTCGCAATGAGTGCTATCGTCCCGACTCCATGAAGTACACCGCTGTTCTCGTTCCTGGCGATGGAATCGGCCCCGAAGTCGCGCACGCGACTTGCAGCATTCTCAAGGCTGCCAATGCACCCATCGACTGGGTGCACTGTCTTGCAGGAGTCGCCGCACTCGACGCAGGAGAGAAAGAATTGCTTCCCGCTGCGACGGTTGCCGCGATCCGAGAACACAAGGTTGCTCTCAAGGGTCCGTGCACGACACCCGTCGGAGGGGGGTTCTCATCGGTCAATGTCGCGATGCGCAAGACGCTTGATTTGTACGGCGCAGTCAGGCCTGTGCGCTCGCTCGTAGGTGTCCCAACGCGGTTCGACAATGTCGATCTCGTCGTCGTGCGCGAAAACACCGAGGGCCTCTACGCGGGGATCGAGAACGAAATCACCAAGGGAGTTGTGACGAGCGTGAAGGTTGCGACGCGCGAGGCGTGTCTACGAATCGCAGAGTTCGCATTTCAGTATGCCGCTCATCGAAATCGCAAGAAGGTGTCGGTCTTTCATAAGGCGAACATCATGAAACTCTCGGATGGCATGTTCATTCGCTGCGCGCGCGAGGTGCACGATGCGAAGTTTCCGAACATCGCCTACGAGGAACTCATCATCGATGCGGCGTGCATGCGCCTCGTGCAGGATCCCACGCGCTTTGATGTCCTCTTGATGGAGAACCTCTACGGCGATGTCATCAGCGATCTCTGCGCAGGTCTCGTCGGCGGACTCGGCCTCGTCCCAGGGGCAAACTTGGGAGAGCACGCGGCGATCTTTGAAGCGGTCCACGGCAGCGCTCCAGACATCGCAGGGCAGGGGATCGCCAATCCACTCGCGCTCACGATGAGCGCTGTCATGATGCTCAATTACATCGCCGAGATGCACGGCGACGGGGCGCTTGCAGCGACAGCCACGCGAATTCGCACTGCGTACGACCTCGCCCTGCGCGACGGGTGCAAGACACGCGATCTCGGCGGGACACTCACAACGAGCCAGTTTGCCGATGCGGTCATCGCCCGTCTCGGATAGGAGCGGTGTCGCTCTCGAGAGGCGAGACGCGGCTCAGATTCTGCGGACGAATGTTCTGAATTTGTTTTGACACAAGTGCAGAATCAACCATAATCGGCCGCATGAACTCAATCACCACAGCTCGGCGCCTCGTTGTGTCCGGCATGTGGACCACCGCGCTCTCGACCGTGCTGTGTGTGGTTCATGGCGCGCACGCGCAGCAGGGCGGGCAGTATGTCGTTTGGGGGCAGATGGTTCAGCTTCCGGAGTCAGTCCTGCCGTACGCGCAAGTCGCTGGAGGACTCCACCATTCTGTTGGGCTTCGAACGGACGGTTCAGTGGCCGTGTGGGGATCAAACATCTACGGTCAATTGACGCCACCGGTCTCGGCCGTCGGCATCCGCCAGGTTGCGGCTGGGGATGACCATAGCGTTGCACTGAGAGTCGACGGCGTGGTCGTCGCGTGGGGGAGAGGCAGCACGCCTCCTCCACCACCAGATCCGGGAAACCCTTCGCAAGGTGCCGATAGTGGTCAGTCCATCGTTCCACCGGGATTGCCACCAGTTGTTTCGGTTGCTGCTGGTCTCTATCACTCATTAGCTGTGCTCGTTGATGGGACCGTTCGTGTGTGGGGGTACAGCTGTGAACCGCCTCCCTCCACGTCGTACGGCTTCAATGTTCCTCCTTCATCGTTGACCTCCGTTCGTTCGTGTGATGGGGGCTATCGCCACAACGCCGCGGTCCGAGTCGATGGGTCTGTCGCGTGCTGGGGAACCAACAACTATGGCGAGTCGGACATTCCCCCTGGGCTTCCCGCGTGCATCGAGGTCGCGTGCGGACAGATTCACTCGGCGGCGCTATCGACCGATGGTCGTGTTCACTGCTGGGGAGACAACGGCCTTGGCCAGTGTGCTGTTCCGTTGGGGTTACAGTTCGTCACCGCCATCGCTACGGGGAGCGCTCACACGGCGGCACTCACTGCAGACGGCTCAGTCGTCGCGTGGGGCTACAACGGGAGTGGGCAGTGCACTCCGCCCGTGGCACTCGGTGCATGCGCCGCCATCACCGCGAACGGTATGTGGACCGGCGCGATCGAACTGGATGGCACCGTGAAGGGTTGGGGAGACAACCTTGAAAATCAGTGTGAGCCGCCTCCGCGCGCTGGGCTTGTACAAAGCGTGGATGCAGGCTCATACCACATCGTTGCGGCGCGACTCGATGGGTCGGTCGCGGTGTGGGGGAGAAATGAGTACGGGGTTGCACAGGTCCCTCCAACCGTTGCGCAAGAGCAGATCGTCGCTGTCTCTGCGGGATACGCACACAATCTCGCCCTGACCGCCACGGGGCGGGTGTTGGCGTGGGGCCAGAACGTGTTTGGCCAGTGTGATATTCCGAATCCCGAGCCACTGTGCGTGGCGATCGGCGCCGGGAGTACTCACTCGCTTGCAGCCCGCTCGGGCACAAGTGGTGGAGTGGTCTGTTGGGGGTGGAACGCCTACGGCCAGTGCACTCCTCCGGCCTTGCCACAAGTGCTCGATGTCGCTGGTGGGATCGGGCATTCGGTGGCGCTCAAATCCGACGGCAAAGTGTCGTGTTGGGGATGGAATGCGGCTGGGCAGTGCAACGAGAATTTCACGCAGTCACCGAACCAACCTGTGACTGATGTCGATGCTGGGGACTACCACTCAGTTGGCCTCAGGGTTGGGGTTGTGAAGTGCTGGGGAGGGAATTCCTACGGGCAGTGCACGGTTCCAGTAGGACTTGGAGTCGTCACGAGAGTCGCTGCGGGGAGAGAACACACGATCGCGTTGAAAGCGGACGGCCGCGTGGTGGCATGGGGACGCAACGAGCTCGGGCAGTGCGCCGTTCCTGCCAGCCTCGAGCACGCGGTCGCGATCAGCGGCGGCGGGAATGCGTCACTAGCCATCATCGACAACGCGCACTCCGCCTGCACCAACACCGGTGGCTCCGGCCAGACTGCAACCCTTCGCACGAGCGGCTGTCGGTGGGAAGAGATCAGCATTTGGGATTGGTCTGGTGGCATCGGATCGAACGTCCCTGGCCCAGGCAGCACGGTCGATCTCGGCGCGTATGGTTCGGTTGGCAGTGAGTGTGACGCAGCGTGTGCAACCCTGCACACCCATGGCGGATCGAGCATCCTCGTGCCAGTTGACCTCACGGTTCCTGCGAGTGGGCAACCAGATCACTCGATCGACGTCTCAGACACCGCGAATCTTGCAGGCCGCGTCTGGCTCGTCGGCACAGGTGCCTCCACACTTCCACTTGACCTCAACATTCCTGTTCTTCGTTCTGGCAATCCAGTGGCTGGATTCGACATCGTGCAAACGACGGTGCCAGCTCCCGCTGGATACTTCTTGGCGCTTGTGCCGAGTGCCGGCGTGCGGGGTACGACGCTTTACTCGCTGCGGCTCTTGCCGCTGCAATCAAGCGATGGTCTGGTCGGCAGTGCAACAGGATCATTCAGCGGCGAAGCAATCGCCGCCGAAGCGATGGACTGGAATGGCGACGGCTTCGATGACCTCGCACTTGCGATCGACTTTGGTCCAGCGCAAAGCGGCCAACTGCAAGTGATGCTCAACGATGGCACTGGCAACCTCGGACTCACGAGTTTGCTCGTTGCAACTCCACCCGTACCAACATGTCTGGCAGTGGGTGACCTCAATGGCGATGGCAAGAGCGACGCTGTCGTCGGCACCGCGAGTGATCAACTCGTTCACCTTTACTACAACAACTCGCCAACGATGGCGCCAGCGTTCACCGTTGGACCAGTGATCAATCCCAACGGGATGCCGCTGAGTGTTGTCGTCATGCAGCCACCACCTGCGCTGCAAGGGATGGGCGGCGATGTCGGAGTCGGATCGAATGGCGGAACGACTGGACCAACGGAGTTCTCGACTTACTCAGGATCGACTGGAAGTGGCTCGAGCGATCCCATCGTGACCTCAACGACTCCCACAACGACAACACGCCGCGGTGGTCGTCTCGCCACGGGTGGATCGTCAAGCTCGTCGGTCGACGGTGTGATGCCAGTGAGCGTTGGTCGTGTCTCGATTATCGAGTGGCGGCAAGTCGGTACGCCTGCGGTGTGGAAGCTCACAGAGATTCAGGTGATGGATGTGCCTGGCAGCCCAGTGGCGATTGAGATGGCCGATGTTGATGGCGATGGCCTCGACGAGATTGTGACTGCGAATGCAGACCCGCAGTATCAAGGGGCAGCAACGACGCTTCCAGTGCTGACGATGTTCCGCGGACTCAGTGGAGCAACAGCATTTGGATCGGCGATCCCAATTGCTCCAAACGGCGCATCAGTGGGTCGCGACATCTCGCTCATCGACATCGACAATGACGGTGACCGCGACCTGATCAGCGTGCAGCAGACCCTTGGAACG
>SXGR01175164.1_pt1 | contig 27395 bp, 36 predicted proteins | sample 3174711 | NCBI WGS metagenome assembly SXGR01 (sample SAMN11356860, study PRJNA531348) | freshwater metagenome | isolation source: freshwater sample F1-60 | place: China: Fuxian Lake, Yuxi | collected 2017-12-25
ATGGGGAGGGTTCTGCTTTCCCGCCGCGGAGCTCTCGAAACGACTTCCTACACTCCGGCTCGATGATGGAGAAGCTCCGCACGATTCGCGACGCGGCCGAAGCCGCTCTCGGCGACGCCACCGGGCCAGACGCACTTGAAGCGTGGAGGGTCGAGTTCCTCGGCACAAACGGGCAGGTTCGAGGGCTCATGAACGCGCTCAAAGATCTCCCACGCGACCAAAAGCCGCAGATGGGAAAGGCGCTCAACGACCTGAAGGAAACACTTGAGGCTTGCTTTGCCCAAGCGCAGGGTCGGCTGTCAGCCACCGCGACCGGACCCAGCATCGATGTGACCGAACCAGGGACGGCGGTGCACCAAGGCCGGCGGCACATCCTCACCCGCACGATCGACGAAGTCGTGGAGGTTTTTTCTCGGATGGGGTTCACCGCGGTTGACGGCCCCGAGGTCGAGGACGAGTGGCACAACTTTGACGCCCTCAACATCCCTGCTGACCACCCTGCGCGCGACGCATCCGACAACTTCTTCTTGGCGTCCGACGGCGGCATCCGCAGGCTCTTGCGCACGCAGACTTCGACCGTGCAGATCCGAACCATGGAGGCGCAACGACCCCCGCTCAAGGTCGTCGCCGTGGGACGCGTCTACCGGCCCGACACGCACGACGCAACACACTTCTCCATGTTCCACCAGATCGAGGGACTCTGCATCGATCGCGGCCTGTCGCTGACGGATCTCAAGTCCGCCCTCATTGGATTCGCGCGCGCCTACTTCGGCCCCGATGCTGAAGTGCGCATGCGCCCGAGCTACTTCCCCTTCACGGAACCCTCCGCGGAGGTCGACATGAAAATGCTCGTGCGTGGGCACATGCAGTGGGTTGAACTCGGGGGCTGCGGAATGGTGGACCCGAATGTGCTCTCGGCGGTCGGCATCGACCCGGAAGAATGGAGCGGCTACGCGTTCGGACTCGGCATCGAGCGAGTGGCGATGCGCCGCTACGGCATCCCCGACATTCGTTGGCTCTTCGAGAACGACGCGCGGTTCCTGCGACAGTTCTGACGCGCCTCCCCGAAAAGAAAAACGCGCGCCTCGGGGCGCGCGTGTGGATGGCGGTTTCATCTGGGAACTCAGGCAGCCGGCGGGTCCGCGGTCGGCGCAGCCTTCGATGCGCCTTCCTTTCGCAGGCGGGCCGCAAAGGCCGTCCGGCGATCGGCGGTCTTGCGACGGACCGAGGCGCCTCCGGAGACTTGCGAGCCCCCCTCCTTCCCAACGAGCTGGAGCACCACAAGGTCTGCGGCATCACCGACGCGACGCTTGTCGAGTTTCACGATGCGCGTGTACCCACCGGGACGATCCGCAAAGAGCGGCGCAACGCGCGTCATCAGGTGATGCACGAGCCGCGGAGCCTTGCGGAGTTCGCCGTAGCGATTGAACTCAATCTCGCTCGCGGCCGGGAGTGTCCAGTGCTCGCTGGACTTGCGTGCCTCGCTGACCTTGGGGTCAGCAATCCACGCAAAGATCGCGCGATCATTGAGTCGGCTCGTGAGTTTTCGCCGTGTGGCGAGACCTCGGCGCCGCGCCATTGTGATGAGCCGCTCGACGAATGGCTGCACGGCGCGCGCCTTCGGGAGCGTGGTGACGATCTGCCCGTGCTCGAAGAGACCCGCCGCCAGATTGCGCAGCATGGCGCGACGGTGGTCACTCTCGAGGCACAGTTGTTTTCCTGCAACGCGATGTCGCATGTTGGATACTCCTTAGTCTGGCGGCATGCCAAGTTAGTGCGGCTGCATGCCAAGCGAGAGGCCGAGGTCCTCAAGACGCTTGACGATTTCCTTGAGCGAGGTCTTGCCGAACGAACGGATCTCAAGAAGATCCTGCTCGGTCTTGGCGACGAGTTCACCGACGGTGGCGATCCCGGCGGCGTGGAGACAGTTCGAGGCGCGGACGCCAAGATTGAGTTCCTGCACAGTCATCGCGAGCGTCGAGGCCAGATCCGACTCCGGCATCGCAGTCTGCGTGAGCCCCTCGTCGACGATGTCCTGTCCAGCCGAATCGAACTGCACGAACGGATTCACATGCTTCCGCAGAATCTTGCCCGCTTCGACGAGGGCCATCTCCGGCGAGACGGTTCCGTTCGTCCACACATCGAGGATCAGCCTGTCATAGTTCGTGCGCTGTCCGACCCGTGTGTCCTCGACGCGATACCGCACGCGCTGCACCGGCGTGAAGATGGCATCGATGGGAATCTCCCCGATGACCTGATCCTCGTTCGATGCGTACTGTTCGCTTGCGGGCTGGTAGCCACGACCGCGCTTGACGGTCAGAATCGCCTCGAACTTCACTTTGTCGGTGACCTTGCAGATCAGGTGGTCGGCGTTGAGCACACGAATGCTCGCGTCTGACTGGATGGAGGCCCCAGTGACATCGCATGGACCATCGACGCTGATTCGAACCTGCTTGGTGTCGTCGCCGTCCATTTCGACAACGAGACCCTTGATGTTGAGCACGATGTCACAGACATCCTGCACAACACCGGGGATTGAGGTGAACTCGTGGGTGACTCCCTCGATCTGAATCTTGGTGAACGCCGCCCCCTCGATGCTCGAGAGGAGGATCCGACGGAGGCTGTTGCCGATCGTTGTGCCGTACCCGCGCTCGAACGGCTCCGCCGCAAAGCGACCGAAGGTCGAGGTGAGTGTGCTCTTGTCGACGGTGACCCGTCCGGGAAGTTCCAGGCCTCGCCAGCGAATGTGCATGATCAATACTCCAAGTGCGGCAGATGGAAAAACGAACCTGAGTGACCCGCCTCGATCGGATGCCGGAAGTCCTGCCGCGGACCACCGGCCCCTGCTGAAGGGGGGTCGTGACGATGATGGGGACTAGACGCGCCGCTTCTTCGGCGACCTGCACCCGTTGAACGGGAGCGGCGTCTGATCCTCGATTGATAGAACCTTCAGCCCATTGGCCTGAAGTGCCGTGACGGCCGACTCGCGCCCGGGACCTGCGCCACGGACGCGGACTTCGACTTCGCGCATGCCCACGCGTCGTGCCTTGCCGGCCGCGCGCTCGCTGGCGCGACTGGCCGCGAAGGGCGTGCTCTTGCGCGCTCCCTTGAACCCGACGCTCCCGGCCGAGTCCCAGCAAATGGTCTCGCCGTTGGTGTCGGTGATCGTCACGATCGTGTTGTTGAACGACGCATTGACATGGGCGATGCCCTTGATGATGTTCTTGCGGATCTTTGGCTTCTTCGACATGGTTGTGCCTCGTGCGAGCGTTCGCTCAGCCGTTGATGCCCTTCTTACCGGCAACGGTCTTCTTCTTGCCCTTGCGCGTGCGAGCGTTGGTCTTCGTGCGCTGACCCCGCGCCGGGAGGTTGCGGCGGTGTCGGTCACCGCGATAGGAGTGAGTGTCCTTGAGCCGCTGGATGTCCTGAGCGACCTGCCGGCGGAGCGCACCCTCGACGATGTAGTGCTCGTCGATCTCCTTGGAGATCGCCGCCAGCTCTTGGTCACCGAGCGTGTGCGCTCGGCGATCGGGGCTGATCTGCGTCTTGGCCAGGATGTCGGCCGCGACCTTGGGGCCGATGCCGTGGATGTACTGCAGGGAGAAGAGGACCTTCTTCTTTTCGGGGATGTCGATTCCGGCGATGCGTGGCATGGTGTGGCTCCGTGGTTTCGTTCAGCCCTGGCGCTGCTTCAGCCGAGGGTTCTTCTTGTTGATGACGAAGCGCTTGCCCTTGCGGACGACGATCTGGCAATCCATGGTGCGGCGCTTGATGCTGCTTCGGACTTTCATGAGTGACTCCGTGTAATCCTGACTTACTTCCTAAAGGTGATGCGACCCTTCGTCATGTCGTAGGGACTCATCTCGATGGTGACCATGTCGCCGGGGAGGATGCGAATGAAGAACTTGCGCATCTTTCCACTCACATACGCGAGGATCTCCTGCCCATTCTGGAGCTTGACGCGGAACATGGCGTCGGGGAGTGCCTCGGTGACCTCGGCTTCGAGCGTGATCTTTTCTTCCTTGGGCATGGTCGCTCTTGGTCAACGAGTGAGTGGGTTCACTGAAGCGACCGAGGCGCGCGCCTCGTCGAGTCGCTCGCAGCCCTGTGGGGTCACGACAATCGTCCGTTCGACCGAACAGCCGGGTCGGCCGCTCACCGTACGCATCGACCATCCGTCCTCACAACGGACGAGGGCGACGCTGAGGGCAAATCCATCCGCATCGAGCGTCGAGACTCCATCGGCATGCGCGACGACAGTCGGCTCAACCGCCAACACCATGCCCGGCAACAGCGTGAAGTCTTCGATGTCGAGGAGGGCGCGGTCGACGCCGCACGGAGCTGCTGGTCGCTCGTGCAGGCTCCGTCCGACGCCGTGACCGGCCACTGTTGTGACCAATCCCAGCGAGCGATCCGATGCCACCTGTTGCATCGCCTGCGCCACGCGCGACCATCGGACGCCGGGCGCCATCGTGGCCATCGCGGCGTGGAGCATTTCGTGACAGCCTTCGACCATCGCGTGGCGTCGCGCGGTGCCGCGGCCGACCACGGTGCAGTCGGCCACATCCGCACACCAGCCACGAAAGCGGACCGCGACATCGACCGTGACGACATCGCCGTCCTGAAGCGGTTCGCGACCGGGCACCGCGTTGACGAACCGATCATTCACGCCGACGCAGCATGCGCTCGGGAATGGGAGGCCCTGTCCGAGGACAACCCCGCGGATCGCGCTCTCGGCACGCTCGGCCGCCACGATGCCTTCGACGATGGCGGCGAGGGATTCTGGCGTCGCACCCACCACGGCCGCCGCGATGGCCGCGCTGACACCCGCGCGAGCGACCAGTGCCGCGTCCCGAATCGATTCGATTTCGTTGGCCGTTCGGATCTCGCCGGCGCGACGGCGCGCGACCGTCCCGGCCGCATCGGCGAGGCGAACAGTCGTCACGACTCCTGCGCGCGAATGTCGCGCGTGGCTCTCAGGAGGATTCGTCGGGATGGTCACCATGGTCACCCTGTCAGCCTCGGGCCGATCGGATGCGCGGGCCGGAGTCACCGGCACCGCTCGAAAGGAAGCCTGAATAGTTGCGCATCAAGAGGTTGGCCTCGATGCGCTGCACCAGGTCGAGCGCCACACTCACCACAATAAGCAGTCCAGTGCCACCGAGGAACTGGGCGACGAAGAACGGAATGGCGAGTTGTTGGCTCACAATCGTCGGGATGATCGCGATGAGCGCCAGGGCGCCGGCGCCGACATAAGTGATGCGGGAAATCACCGTCTCGAGGTACTCGGCCGTGCGCGGACCCGGACGAAGCCCGGGAATGAACGACCCATGCTCACGGAGCTGCTTCGCCATGTCCGAAGGCGAGAGTTGCACCGTCGTCCAGAAGTACGAGAACACATAGATCAGCACGATCTCGATGATGATGTACGGGTACGCACCGATCTGGAGGTTCTGGGCGATGAACCCCATGGTGCTCGACCACCACGACGACGCGTCCGTCTGCAGCGCCCGCGTGGCCAACCATGCGGCACCGGAGGCCGGAAACATCATCAGCGTCGACGAGAAGATGATCGGCATGACGCCAGCGTGGTTGATGCGAAGCGGCAGGTAGTGCCGTTGTCCGCCATACACCTTGCGTCCGCGCGTGTGCTTGGCCTGTTGAATCGGGATGCGTCGCTGGGCGACCGTGATGACGATGGCCCCGGCGACGACGAAGAGGAACCCGGCCGCGAGCACCACGAGCCCAACGACTCCGATCTTCGACTCGCCCCCCTGAATCGACGGGTCGAAATTCTCTGCCACCCATGTGACCGCGCTCGGAACGCGCGCCAAGATGCCCGCCGTGAGGATGATCGAGACGCCGTTGCCGATGCCGTACTTGTCGATCTGCTCACCAAGCCACATCAGGAACAGGCTTCCCGCCGTCAGCGCTGCGATGCCGGAGATGTAGAAGAGGAAGAGCCCGCCACCAGCCTGGAACTGCGGATGCACGAGGTTCTGTGTGCGGAGGAACCCGAGCCACATGAGCCCCTGCAACAGGCAAAGACCGACCGTGGCATAACGCGTCCACTCCATCAACTTGACCTGCCCGGACACTCCTTCCTTCTTCATCTCCTGCAGTGCCGGCACAACGGCCTGAAGCAACTGGAAGATGATGGAGGCCGTGATGTACGGCATAATGCCTAGGCCGAAGATCGTGGACTGCTGCAGGGAGCCACCGGAGAAGATCGAGGCGTACTCAAGCAGGCGACCGAATCCAGTCTGGTCAACAGACGCCCGTTCCGCAGCCTTCGCCAGTTCGGTCTGGTCGACTCCGAGGAGCGGGATCCAGAACCCGATGCGGTAGACCGCCAGCACGCCGAGCGTGAAGAAGATCTTGTTCCGAAGGTCTCGGATCCTGAAGATGTTGAAGAGTGCCTCGAGCATTCGCGTTCGTGCGGGGGCTGTTACTCGCTCGCCTCAGGAGCCTTCTCGTCGCTTGATTCCTGCTTGGCTTCAGGTGCGGACCTCTTGCCTGCGCCACCGGCCTTCTTCCCTTCGCCAGATGCGTTCTTGCTGCCGTCGGCCTTGCCGTGGGTCTTCTTCCCCGCCTTGACCGCGGGAGCCGCAGCTTGTGCCGCCGCCTTCGCGTCCAACTTCGCGAGGATGTCGGCGACCTTCGCTTTCGAGCGCGCGGTGATCTTCGCGGCCTTGGCGTTCTCGACCGCGTCATTCTCGTTGCGCCGCGTGCCACGCTCGGTCAGCGTCACGGTGCCGCCGGCCGCTTCGATCTTCGACTTGGCCTGCACCGAGACACGGTCTGCAGTAACCGAAAGTTTGTGGCCGACCTCGCCGTCGCCGAGCACCTTGAGCGGCATCGACACATCACGCACCAGCCCGACTTTCACGAGCGCGTTGAGATCGACTGAGGATCCCTGCGGGAAGTGCTTCGCGAGATCGCCGACATTCACGGTCGCATAGTCGGCGCGGAAGTCCGCGTTCGAGAACCCACGCTTCGGGAATCGGCGCATCACGGGCGTCGAACCGCCCTGATATCCGGGTCGGCTCGTCCATCCGGCACGGCTCTTGGCACCCTTGTGGCCTCGACCACTTGTGCCGCCCTTGCCACTGCCTTCGCCGCGCCCTACGCGCATGCGCAACTTGTGCTTCCCGACCTTCGCGGTGATGTCATGGATCATCATGGCTTCAAACTCCTGTCATTCGTGCGTGCGTGAATTCAGCCCTGCGCCGGCGGCGCTTCGGGGGCTGGTGCTGCGGCGGCTGGAGCGGCAGGCGCGGACTGCTGCGCCCCGTGCAAGTCTTGGCCTCGCGGCGCATCGTCGCGACCGCGGCCACGGCCACGGCCACCTGGACCACGACGGCGATCATCGCCAACCGTGTTCACCGGCGCGGCGGCGCGCTCGCCGGATCGTTGCGACGGCATCGCGGCCATACCGCGAGCGATCGCTTCCTCGACGGTTGTCGTACCCAACGAGACGGCGCGCAGTTGTTCCACGCGCTCTCTGGTGCGAAGCGTGTCAAGCGCCGCGAATGTCGCCTTCACGAGGTTCTTCGCGTTCGTCGACCCGTACGCCTTCGTCAGGCAGTCCTGCACGCCGAGCATGTCAAGGACGGCACGAACGGACGCGCCCGCGATGACGCCGGTACCCGGGCTCGCTGGCACAAGCCGAACTTTCGATGCGCCAAACCGGCCCTCAATCGAATGCGGCAGCGTGCGACCCTGCAGCGGATAGCCGCGAAGTTTGCGGCGACCCTCGCGGGTGGCCTTCTCCACGCTCGTGGGAACCTGATTGCTCTTGGCGTAACCAACCGCCACCTTGCCGCGGCGGTCGCCAACGACCACCAACGCGGCGAAACTAAATCGGCGTCCGCCCGCAACCGTTGACGAGGTGCGAAACACCTTTACGGTCGTTGCGTCGATGCCACTGTCGTCCATTCGTTCGTACATGGTGTGGTGTCCCTGCCTTGGTTCAGAACTGCAATCCGCCGGCTCGCGCCGCGTCGGCCAGCGCCTTGACGCGGCCGTGATAGAGGTAACCGCCCCGATCGAAGACCACTTGCGCGACGCCCGCCTTGACGGCGCGCTCGGCGACGGTCTTCCCGACTAGCGAGGCAGCGGTCACATTGCCGCCGGTCGTGGTGCCCTCGATGTCGAGTGACGATGCCGACGCCAGCGTGCGACCGGCCAAATCGTCAATGACCTGCACATAGATGTGGCGCGGCGAGCGGTACACCACGAGGCGGGGCCTCGACGGCGTTCCGCGAAGGGTCTTTCGAAGGCCACGGCGTCGGCGGGTGCGTCGAGTGGCTCGTTGAGTGCAGATATCCATGGGAATCTCCTTGCGACGGCTCAGGCGCCGAACGCCTTGCCCTTCTTGCGCTGGATGACTTCGTCGGAGTACTTGATGCCCTTGCCGTTGTACGGCTCCGGCTTGCGCTGACTGCGCACGAGGCTCGCGAACGCGCCGACCTGTTGCGCATCCACCCCAGCGATCGTGATGATCGTGTTGTTCTCGATGGTGACCGTCACGGTCGACGGGATCACCAGTTCAATCGGGTTGCAAAACCCAACGGTGAGAACCAGTTTCTTCCCTTGCGCCTTGGCGGTCCAACCCACGCCGACGACCTCGAGCTTCCTTGAGTATCCGTTGGCGACGCCGATGACCATCTTGTCGAGGATCGCGCGTGTCGTTCCCCAGAGCGCTCGTCGGTTGCCCTCGTCGATCTTGGTTGGATCGTCCAGCGTGCAGGCGATGGACTTCGACGCGTCGTCGTAGGCCACGCGGACCTGCGGTTGGTGCGTGAACGATGTCGATCCCTTGGGACCGGTCAGGCTGACGGTCTTCGCCCCCGCGTTGACGGCCACCTTGACGCCTGCGGGGACAGAGATGTTCTGTTTGCCGATTCTGCTCATGGCTTCCTTTCAGCGCCGGTCAGGAGACCGCGCAGATCACCTCGCCGCCGACGCGCTTCTCGCGAGCCTGACGATCGCTCATGACGCCCTGGCTCGTCGACACCACGCTGATGCCGAGCCCTTCAAGAAGGCGTGGCAATTCGTCCGTCCGCCGGTAGACGCGGCACCCGGCCTTCGACACGCGATCGATGTGATTGATGAGCACCTCACCGCGCGGGCCATACTTCAGTTGGACGCGCAGGAGCCCCTGCCGGCCATCGGGGATCACTTCGTATGCCGTGATGAAGCCCTCGTCGCGGAGGACATCGAGCACGCCGCGATTGAGACGGTTGTTCAGGCAGGTGACGGACTTGCGCCGGATTGCAACCGCGTTGCGAATCCTGGTCAGCATGTCAGCCGTGAGGTCGTGTAGTGCCATCGGTGGTTTCCTCGATCCCGTTACCAGGATGCCTTGCGCATGCCGGGGACCATCCCCTGCAGAGCGAGCTCACGGAGCACATGCCGGCTCACGCGGAACTTGCGGTAGTACGAACGCGGGTTCCCGGTGATCTCGCAGCGGTTCTGCTTGCGAGTCGAGAACTTCGGGGTCTGCTTCAGTTTGGCGAACACTCTCTTGCTTGCCATGGTGCTCCTTTACGCCTTGACGGCGGCCTTCGCCTGCGTCGGTTCGGGCTTGACGAACGGCATACCCAACTCCGCGAGGAGCATGCGGCTCTTCTTGGGGTCGCTGCGCTCGATGACGATGTTGATGTTCATGCCGTGGAACTGTGTGAAGTTCGCCATGTTGATCTCCGGCCATACGGCTTGCTCGGAGAGGCCCATCGCGAAGTTCCCTTGACGGTCAAAGGTCTTGTCCGACACGCCGCGGAAGTCCTTGATGCGGGGCATGGCGAGATTGATCAGTCGGTCGAGGAAGTTCCACATGCGCTCTCGGCGCAAGGTCACCATGAAGCCGCTCGGTGCGCCTTCACGAACCTTGAAGTTCGAGACGGCCTTCTTGGCCACTCGCATGACGGGCTTCTGTCCCGAAATCGTGGCGAGCGTCGAGATCACCATATCGCGGTACTCAGGCTTGAGCTTCTGGTTCTCCAGTTGCTTGCCCACACCGACATTGATGATGACCTTCTCGATCGCGGGAAGTTGATTCACATTCTTGAGGCCAAACGCCTCCTGCAGGCGCTTCGCGACATCCTGCGTGAAGACCCGGCGCAAGCGCGGCTCGGGGTAGGTGGGTTGAATGGGTGCCTTGCTCATGGGTGCTCCTCTGACGCGCTTACTTCTTGGCTGCCTTGCGAAGGACATGCAACTCGCTGCCGTCGCGCGCGGCCACGCGGATCTTCGAGCCATCGGGCTTCTCAACGAACCGGACACGCGATGGCTTCCCGCCGACGAGGGGGCTCACATTTGAGATGTGGATCGAAAGTTCCTTCTCGACGACCGAGCCCTTGGGCTGCTGCTGCGTCGGCTTCATGTTCCGCTTGCGGACATTGACGCCCTTGACGATGACGCGCATCGCCTTGAGATCGACTTCGACGATTTCGCCGGACCTGCCGCGCTCGTTGCCTGCGGTCACGATGACCATGTCGCCCTTCTTCACATGCATTGGCATGTCACACCACCTCCGGCGCAAGTGAGACGATCTTCATGAAGTTCTTCTCCCGGAGCTCGCGCGCCACTGCGCCGAAGATGCGCGTGCCCTTGGGATTGCCCTCGTCATCGATGAGAACGCAGGCGTTGGAGTCGAAGCGAACATAGGACCCATCCGCGCGGCGAACGGGGTACTTGACGCGAACGATGACCGCCATGGCCTTGTCGCCCGCCTTGACATCACCGTTGGGGATGGCGGCCTTGATGGCGACGCGAACCTTGTCACCCACCGACATCGAGAGGCGCGTGAACCGGCCTCTGGCGGTGCTCGCTCCGAGCACGCCGATGACCATGGCCTCGCGGGCGCCGCTGTTGTCAGCGACTTCCATCCGTGATTCTTTCTGGATCATGCTCTGGGTCTCCGTGGGATTCGTGGGGTTAGGCCTTCGTGGTCTCGCCGTAGACGATCTCGGCCTTGACGGGCGCCTTCTCGACGATGCGAACGAGCGACCAGCGCTTCGTCTTCGAGACGGGACGGCACTCTGCGATTTCAACGCGGTCGCCGACGCCCGACTCGTTGCGTTCGTCGTGGACATGCAGCACGGTGCGCTTGCGGATGTACTTGCCGTAGCGTGGGTGCCTCGCTGAATAGGAAATCACGACGCGACGCGTGCGGTCTTGCGCGTCTCGATCGACCACGCCGACAAGCCGCGGCGCGGTCTCGGGAATCACAACAGGCGACTTGCGGCTCATGAGGACACCTTCTTTCCCCGGGGGGCGCGCGTGGCGTTCCGGCGTGCGGATGACTCGGTGAGGACGCGGGCGAGGTCCGTCCGCAGTTTCGAGAACTGCGATGTGTCCTTCACCTTCTCGGTGACCACCTGCGTGCGCAGGTCGTAGAGGCTCCGGCGGATCCGCGCGGTCTCGACCACGAGTTCCTCGTCTTTCAGTTTCTTGACTTCGCTCATCTTCATGGTTCGTTCCTCGCGTGGGGCTCAGACAGCGAGCCGCCGGCCGACCATCCGGCAACGGACTGGCATCTTGTAGGCCACGCGCGCCAGGGCCTGCTTGGCGATGTCCTCAGGGACACCTTCGACTTCGAACAAAACGGTGCCGGGCTTGACGCGCGCGGCCCAGTACTCGACTTCCGCCTTCCCGGTACCCATTCGCGTCTCGAGTGGCTTCTTGGAAATCGGCTTCTCCGGGAAGACCCGGATGTAGAGCTTGCCCTGTCGGCGCAGGAAGTGCTGCGCGGCGATGCGACCCGCCTCGATCTGGCGACCGCTGAGCCACACCGTCTCCAGCGACTGCAGACCGAACTCGCCGAAGGCGACATAGTTTCCGCGCGTCGCGCGTCCCTTGGACTTTGAGCGCTGCTGCTTGCGGTACTTGACTCGTGCGGGAAGTAGTTTCATGGCGTGCTCCGTCGAGTGCGTTCAGATCAGCGTCGGCCTCGCGCGCGGGCCCGACCGCCCGCAGCGTTGGACTGGTACTCCTGCTGCGCTTCTTGCGCGGCGTACATGCCGCGGTAGACCCAGACCTTGACGCCGAGTGCGCCGTAGGTTGTGAAGGAGTGGGCGAGCGCGTAGTCCACATGCGCCTGCAGCGTGGAGCGCGGAATCGAGCCCAGACGCATGTCGAGCGTTCGGCTCATTTCAGCGCCACCGAGCCGACCTGCGAGGAGGATGCGGATGCCCTTGGCCCCGTTCTGCATGGCACTCTCGCAGCGCTGTTTGATGAGGCGGCGGTAGTTCGCGCGCTTTTTGAGTTGCTCACCCATCGTCTCAGCGATGAGGCGCGCGTCAATCTCTGGATTTCGTACTTCGACGACATTCACGGCCACCTTGCGGCCGGTGAGTGCTTGAAGTTCGTTGATGAGCTGCTCCTTGCCGGCGCCCTTGAGGCCGAGCACCTGGCCCGGCCGCGCGGTCTTGATGACCACCGTCAGTTCTTCGCGCGTGCGCTCGATGAGGACATCGCTCACCGCGGCGAACGGCGGCGTGCGGTTGAGCCGCTTGTCAATGAACTTGCGGATCTTGTAGTCCTCGACGAGCAACTCGCCGAACAGCGCCTTGGGGGCGAACCAACGGCTCTTGTGCGCCTCGGTGATGCCGACGCGAAATCCGAATGGATGTGTCTTTTGTCCCATGGTGTCAGGCCTTTCGCTCGGCGACGGTCACATGAATGTGGCTAGTGCGCTTGAGGATCGCGTGCGAACGACCGCGGTCCTTGGGCTGGAATCTCTTGAGAGTCGGTCCCTCGTCGACGCTGGTGGCTTTCACGAACAGCGAGCCGATGTCGGCATCCCGCTCCTCGGCGTTGGCGATCGCGCTCTTGAGCACGACCTTCACAAACGCGGCACCGCGCCGCGGACTGAAGTCGAGGGTGGAGAGCGCAGACGCCACATCCAAGCCGCGAATCATGTCGATCACGAGCCGCGCCTTCCGGGGGGCAATCCTGCAGAAACGATGGGAAGCTGTGTAGGCCATGGTCATCCTCGTTCCGGTCAACTGGAAGCGGTCTTCTCGCCGCCTTCGATGCCTTCCTTCTTGTTCGTATGCCCGCGGAAGATGCGGGTCAGCGAAAACTCGCCGAGTTTGTGCCCCACCATGTCTTCGGTCACGAAGACATCGATGAACGACTTGCCGTTGTGGACCTGGAAGGTCACGCCGACAAACTCGGGGACGATGGTGCAGGCGCGGCGCCAGGTCTTGATGGGCTGGCGACGGCCGCTGGCCTGGAGAGCCTCAACCTTGCGGAAGAGCTTCTCGTCGACCGCGGGACCTTTCTTGAGTGATCGTGACATGTGGTGTGTGCCTCGTGTGTTCGCTGGGCTCAGAGAGTCAGCTGGCCATAGCGGCGGCTAAACCGGCGCCGAAGGATCCGTTCATCGCTCGCCTTACCGCGGCTACGCGTCCGACCGCCCTTGGCCGGAGTGTTGCTCGCGTTGCTCGGCACTTGACCGCCCTTCGAGCGGCCTTCGCCGCCGCCGTGCGGGTGTTGGTGGTGGCTCATCGCCATGCCACGCGTACGCGGGCGGCGACCGAGCCAACGGGCGCGCCCCGCCTTCCCAAGCTTGACGAGCGCGTGATCGGCATTGCCGATGGGGCCAATCGTCGCACGACACTCCATCGAGACCTGTCGGATTTCTCCTGAAGGCATCACGATCGTGGCGAAGCGACCTTCTTTGTTGGTGAGTCGCGCGGACATTCCGGCTGAACGGACGAGTTTCGCACCGCAGCCGGGGACGAGTTCCACCGAGTTGAGCTCGAGTCCGGTCGGAATGTGCTTGAGCGGCATGCAGTTGCCCGCATCGGGGTCGATGTGGTTGGCCGAACTCATGACCTTCGAGCCAACAACGAGACCCTTCGGGGCGAGGATGTAGCGAACGTCGCCGTCCTCGTACTTCAGGAGGGCGATGTGGCAGCTTCGATTGGGGTCGTACTCGATGCCGACGACGGTCGCCGCCATGTCATCCTTCTGCCGCTTCCAATCGATCACGCGGTAGCGGCGCTTGTGGCCTCCACCCTGCTGAATCAGCGTGAGCTTGCCCTGTGAATTGCGGCCGCCGGTCTTGGGCAGCGGTCGAAGCAGACTCTTTTCCGGGGTCCGCTTCGTGACCTCGACATGGAGGTTCACCGACGCGTTTCGGCGGCTGTTGGTAACGGGCTTGTAAACACGGATCGCCATGGTTGCTCCTTCGAATCAGAAGAGTTCGATTCGATCCTCTGGGTGAACGCGGACCACGGCTCGCTTGGTGACGCCACCACCGAATGTGCCGAACTTGTTCTTCCGAGACTCGGCCTTGCGATTGAGGACGGCAACGCCGAGCACGCGCACCTTATAGAGCTCAGTGATCGCCGCCTTGACATCGTCCTTGGTCGCGCGGTGGTCAATCTCGAAGGTGTAGCGATTCACATCGCTCGCCCCAGCATTGGCCTTCTCGGTGATGATCGGACGGTGGATGACTTCGGTGGCGATCATGAGGCAGCCTCCGCGGCAGCGAAGCAGGACTCGTCCAGGAACGAGCGAAGCGTCGCGCGGTCAATGACGAGATAGCGGTGATTGAGCACCTCGAACGCGTTGAGCTGATCGACGCGCATCGTTGAAGTGTGTGGGATGTTGGCCGCACACTTGCGCGCCGTCTGGTTGCCCGCATCGAGAACGACGAGCGCCGTCCGGTTGATGCCAACAGCCTGCATGATGGCGGCGAACGTTGCGGTGTTTGGTTTCTCGAAGGCGAGGTTTTCGAAGCACTTCACTTCGCCGTCGACGAGTTTCGCGAGCAGCGAGTTTCGGTTCGCAAGCCGTCGCATCTTCTTCGGGAGCGACGATCGCAGGTCCTCACGCGTGCGCGTCTTGGCGAAGGTGACGCCGCCGCCCTTGCGGCTCGGAACGCGCGACGCGCCAGCGCGGGCATTGCCCGTCCCCTTTTGCTTGTAGAGCTTGCGCGTCGAGCCGTGCACGGCACCACGGCTCTTGGTGCGCGCCGAGCCCTGCCGCTGGTTCAGATGGACGGCGACATACGCCTGCTTCAGCAGCGCGAGGCGAACCTCGCCGCCGAGCGCCACCGGGTCGATCTGCATGGAGTCGACCTGCTTGCCATCATGGGAATAGATTGGGAGATCAATCATTTCTTAGTCCTTCGGCGGGAGTCCGCCGCATTCGCCTCGCTCTCCCGCCACCAATCACAACTGAGTGTTGGGAAGAGTCTGACTTGGATTCACTACAAATTGTGGCGGTCGCGCGGTTCCCCGAGGGGCCTCTGCGACCAGGCGGTCACGCCTTGGCTTGGAGCCTCGCTTTCGGCTTGAAGAGACGGGTGGACGGACGGATGAAGAGGAGTCCAGAATTCGCGCCGGGAACTGCGCCCTTCACGATCAGGAGATTCTGTTCGGCATCGATGGAAACCACATCGAGGCTTCGCGATGTCACGCGCTCGGCCCCAAGGCGTCCGGGCATCTTCTTGCCCTTCTTAATCTTGGCGCCGTGGCCACGATCGGTGCCGTGGCTGCCGATGGAGCCAGGGGAGCGATGCTTGCGCTCGGTGCCGTGCGAGGCGCACAGACCCTTGAAGCGATAGGCCTTCATGGTTCCAGCGAACCCCTTGCCCTTGCTGGTGCCAACCACATCGACGAACTTCACCTTCTCAAAGGCGGTGACATCGATGCTCTGTCCGAGTGAAAACGCGGCGGCGGCCGCGTCATCTTTGAGTCGGATCTCGCGGTGCGCGTACTTGGGGGCGACACCTGCCTTCGAGTCGTGGCCGATGACCGACATGCTCGTGCGGCGCGCCTTTGCATCTTCGAAGGCGATCTGGACGGCGGCGTATCCGTCGTTCTCGATCGTCTTGACTTGCGTGACGGCGCAGGGACCCGCAGCGATGACGGTGACGGGAATGTTGCGCCCGTCCTCGAGATTCCAGCGGGTCATCCCAACCTTGCGGCCAATGAGTGCGGTGGTCATCAGTGTGCTCCGCCTAGGTCTTGATCTTCACAAAGACGCCCGCAGGAACCACGAGTCGGTTCAATGCGTCAACGGTCTTGGAGTTGGGATCGGTGATATCGATGATGCGCTTGTGAGTGCGAATCTCGAACTGCTCTCGGCTCTTCTTGTCAATGAAGGGCGAGCGATTCACCGTGTAAATCTCGCGGCGAGTTGGCAACGGCACGGGACCCGCGACGCGCGCGCCGCTGATCTTGGCTTGATCGACAATCTCCCGGGCGCTCGCATCGAGCACCTGATGGTCGTACGCTTCCAACCGAATGCGAATCGTTCCGTTCATGGTGATGAGCCCCGAAGAGGGGCGAATCGGCGATGCTAGCGAATCACGCATGGCTGTCAACCAACACAGAAATGCGCAGCATTCAGGGGGGATTCGTCGGTGGATCAGCCATTGGGCTGCCGCGGTCATCCTGACACCTTGGCTCGCCAGTCAAGCCGTGCAGGCGCAAGCTCCGTCGGCACCAATCCAACCTCCGGCTACCGCTAAGTCTGATAATAACGCTGTTTCAGGTAAATCGCAAGGCATTTCGCGGCGGACGATCCCAAGTTCCGGAGGCAGGGCCGGCGGATCGCCCCCCGCGAACGCACCCACGGCAGCCGAAGTTTCACCACAGGCACCCCCTGTCGCGCCGTCGTTGGTTGGAGCAGCACCCGCTACGACGACGACGACCACGGCCCCAACGAATGACGACAACTTTCTTGAGGTCGACCCCGTGCACTTCGAGTCCTTCGGCATGAAACTCCGGCTCCCCAAGGGTGCGATGTTGTCGAAGCCCGTCAAAGGCGCGATGCCCGTCTACACCGTGGATGACTCGCGCACACCCCCGCGCTACCACATGCAGATCCAGTCGTATGTCTCGTCGTTGGCAGCGCCGTCGCCACGCGGACAAGTAGAGGACTACCTCGAGAACATGAAACGAAAGAATGCTGGCGCGACGGTGATCTCAAGCCAGCCGTGGACCGCCGACGGCATTGACGCGCACCTCTTGTGGACCTCGACGGATCTCGGCGATGGCGTCGTTGCCGTGCAGGGATGGCTCGTCATCCAAGTGGGTGAGTTCGACTTCCTCGTCGCCAATGCGCTCTGCGCCGGCGCCGAGTTTGCGTCGATTCGTGGGGCGTTGGAGGCGTGCTTTCGCTCGATTTCCCTCGAGGATCGTCGGCAAAGTGCGGCCGACCGCTCCGAGCGGCTTCGGCGCGGCAATGCGATCCTCGCGGCGCTCACCCCTGAACGACTCCGCGCCCTGTGCAACGAGCCTCCACGCATGTATCGCGTTCACGGCACCGACGAGAAGGGGCGCGACCTGGAGATCGGCTACTACCGAGTGAGCGTGTTCGGTGCGAACATGAGCGATGCATCCGGTGAGCAGCCTGTGACCCATCGTGCCGACGGCCACGGAATCCTCGTCCTCGTGCAGGGGCGCACGATCGTCGATCGCGACTCCGGGAAGGTCGCGGATACTGAGGGTCGATTCTGGTCCGCATTCGACCGAGGGAGCGAGGCGTGGTCGACTCGCGTCACCCAGCGCAGTGACAAGGGACCAGCGCAAGGCTTCGCGCAAACCGGACTGCGGTCTCCGAAGGGACTCGGCAATCCGCGGCAAACGCTGCTCGTCATCAATGGGGATGCTCAGTCGCGTACGCGTGATGAACACGAGTGGGTGGTGCCCACGGGGATCTATCTCTCTCAGGCCGAGACGCTCCTGCTGGGTGAACTCCTGCCGCGCGACGGTTCGTGCAACGGCGATTTCGCGTATTACGCATTCGACCCGCGGTCAATGCAGATGCCCCAGCGGGTGGAGACTTGGACTCCTGCAGCGGATGGACAGTGGATGCTCATCACGCAACCCGGACTCGACGAGCCCGCCGAAGTGAGCCTGCACGACACGAAGGGACGACGGTCCCGGCGGTCTGAACCCGACGGGATTGTGACCGAGTTCTGCGAGGCGTCCGAGATCGAGCGTCTCTGGAAAGCTCAAGCGCTGCCGACAAGGTGACGCGAGTTGCGCCTTCGGAGCCGTAGCATCCGGGCTCCCGTGCGCCGCGCGCCAACGATCCTCATCGCCATCCCGGCCCACAACGAGACGGCGTCGATTGATCGCGTTCTGCCGGCAGTGCTTGAGCACGGTCTTCCCGTCCTGCTCATCGACGATGGATCCACCGACCAGACGGCCGCGCGCGCCTCGGCGTGGCCAGTCGAACTTGTGCGCAACAGCGCGAATCTCGGCTACGGGCGAGTGATGCGAGACATCTTCGCATTCGCCAACGCGCGCGCCTTCGATTGGGTGATCACGATGGACTGCGACGAGCAGCATGAGCCGCGGCTCATCCCCGCGTTCGTAGATGCCATCCGCCGCGACGACACAGATGTCGTCTCGGGAAGCCGATACCTGCGCCGCTTCGCCTCTGACCAGGTGGCGCCCGGTCAACGCCGCGAGATCAATCGCACGCTGACCGCCGAACTCAACGAGGCCCTTGGCGCATACCTCTCGCCGCCGATCACCGACGCGTTCTGCGGCTTCAAGGCGTACCGCACTGACGCGTGCCATGCCTTGCGGCTCACGGCCGACGGGTATGAGTTCCCGATCCAGTTTTGGGTGCAGGCGGCGGCGAATCGATTGAAAGTGCGCGAACTCGCGGTGCCGCGCCTCTACTTGGACGCATCCCGCTCCTTTGGCGACGGACTCGACGACCCCACGGTGCGGCTCGCGCATTACCGCGCGACGCTCGCGAGCGAGATCGACCATTGCCGCGGCCGGCTGGCGTCGTCGCGCGCCGTACGGCGTCGCGGCGCAGCGCGGCCCGTCTCAGGCGCAGGCGCATGAGCGTGCCGACATCTGGGGGATGGGCGAATGCGACGCGCCCACGATTTGACCTGCCCACGCGATCGCAGGTTGAGGCTGGGAACGACGCACTGCCGACCACCGTGGCGGCGCTCCGCGCCCACTCCCGCGCGGCGCTCGGCCTCAATGCCGGATCGACCATCGGCACTGGCCATCAGAGCGCGTTCTTTCACGGCGGCATCCTCGCGAAGTTCATGGCCGCAAGCGAGCTCGCATCGAGCCTTGGTGGCGCTGCTCAGTGGGTCCACTTCATGAGCGACGCGGATCTCGTGGACCCCTTCTCGCTCGAGCTCCCTTGCCGAACCGAAGGCGCGCCGGGTTTCTCGCGCGAGCGCGTCGGCCTCGCGCCGCGTGCAAGGGATGCCGAAGGGCGAACCCCCGCGTGCGCTCGACCCGCGCGGCGAGTGCTTGCGGCCGTCGACGCATCGGGTCTGGGCGCGCGGCTGCCCTCGCCGCACGCGAGCGCCGCCCTCACGCGCGCACTCGATTGCCTCGCGCGGGCGGATGACTCCACTGATGCCGCCACGCAGGGGGCACGGGCCATCGAGCGCGCGATGAGCCCATGGGTGTCGGCGCCTGTCGCACGCCTTGGAACTGGGCGACTCATGGCATCGCCGCTGGGCGAGTTCGTGCTCGACGCCATCTTGCGCAGTCCAGCCGAGTGCGCCGCCTCCTTCAACCGGTCGCTCATGCGCGCCCCGGGAGCCGCGAAGCCGCTCGTGGTTGATGAAGACCACAGCGAAGTCCCCCTGTGGGGGATCGACGAGGCCAGCAGGCGTGTCCGGTTGCGTGCCGATGAAGCGCGCTCCCTGCGAACCACCGGCCGCGCCATTCTTCCACGGGCTTCGCTCGCATCGGGGCTCATGCGACTCCACACCGACCTGTTCCTTCACGGTGTCGGCGGTGCGCGCTACGAGTTGGCCGGCGATTCGTGGTGGCTCGAGTTCCTTGGCATCCCGCTTCCGCCGTTTGGCGTCGTCTCGGCGGATCTCCGAATCGCACCCGAGACTGCCGGACTCACGCCGCCAGCACCGACACACCTCTCGCCATCCTGGCGCGAGGCCTCGTGGAATCCTCGATTGCTCGTGCCTGGCGACGGAACGGCACGAGTGAGTGAACCGCGCCGAACGCTCCTCGAAGTCATCACGCGCGAACGGCGCCGATCCCCCGCTCGGCGCGCGGCCTACGAGGCACTTCTGGCGCAGGTATCTCGCGAGCGCGAGGAGATGGCTGAGAAACTCTCGGCACTCGAACGAGCCGAAGTGGAGAACAGGGTGGTTCTCCGCGCGTGGCGCCTCGCGCAAGACCGCACATGGCCATTCCTCCTGCTCGAACCGTCGCTGCTCGATGGGTTGAGCGCGCAGATGCGCGCGCGCGCTCAGGCGTGGGCGGCAACGCCGTGCAGCGGATCCGGCCGGTAGACCCTCGTATCGAGGCTCCATACCCGCTCCGTGAACTCCGAGTTGCCCGCGTGGAGTCGCTCGCGCGCGGCCGCGTGGAGAGCGACGGTCGTCTTGGCCTCGAGGTTGTCGAGCATCGCAACGAAGATCGCCTCAGGGGTCGATGGCACCTTGGCCGAACCATGTTCGAGCGACCCGTGGTGCGAGACAATGATGTGCTGCAGCACCAAGACAGCCTCAGGCGGGAGCTTGTGCCCGCTCGCCTTGGCCGCCACGGCCGCCTTGAGTTGAAGCCAGATCGCGCCGCGCACGAGGTGCCCGATGAGGTGACCATCGCGCGTGTAGTTGAAGCCCTTTTCCCACTCAAGTTCGACGGTCTTGCCGAGGTCATGCAGAAACAGACCCATCAGAACGATGTCTCGGTTGAGTTGCGGGTAGAGCGGCACCATGCGGTCGGCGAGCTGCATGAGCTGGTGGGTGTGTTCAAGGAGTCCGCCGACGAACGCATGATGGATGTTCGTGGCCGCCGGGGCGTGCCGGAACGCCGACATCATCGGATCGTCGTTGAGGTACGAGTCGGCCAACGCACGCATGCCCGCATCGCTCATGGAATGGAGTAGCGCCGTGATCGCCGCAAACATTTCGTCGATGTTCTTGCTCGTCGCTGGCAGAAGCGCCACCAGTTCCTCCGTCGCCACTTCGACCGCCTCGATCGTGTCGATAATGATCTGGAGCTGGCCGCCGTAAACCTCCACTCGTCCTGAGAGCCGCGCGTAGCCCGTCGCGCTCACCTCAGGCAGCGCCGACTCGTCAAAGGTCCACTTGCGGGCGGTCGCCTCGCCGGAAGCATCTCGGATAATCGCTTTGAAGTAGGGCTTGCCCGCACGGGTGACCGCCGTCTGCGGATTGACGAGGCTGTACACCCCATCGACGAAGGAGCCGTTCTGGAGATCACGGATGTTCACATGCTTGATCGTTGTCATAGTGAATGGAGGTTGAACCGCAGAGGCTAGCAGGCAGATGCAGCCCTCCCCCGCGCCAGACGCATGACGATGGTGGACTCAATGACCACCGATCGCGGGCGGCTTTCGGGTGCACCTCAGGCATCTCAAGATCCACACGCCAATGACACTGCGAGGGAGGCTCACGGGCATCGAGCGTTGAGATCCTCCTGGATCCGAACGGCTCTCGCGTGATCGATCCTTACGACGGCGCGGTGCGCAGGGCCGCAAGGGTGTCGGGAATCATTTCGCAGATCTCCGAGGCAAGGAGCCCGGCGTCGCCGTGGACGCCGCTCCAGCGTCTGGCCGCAAGACCATGCACCGCGACGCCAAGTCGTGCACAGTCGAACAACGAGAGCCCCGGCCCGCGTGCGTGAAACTGCGCCACGAACGACGCCACGATGCCCGCGAGCGCATCACCGGCCCCACCCGTGGCGAGTGCGGCCGTCCCAGCGCGCGCGCTCCATGTGTGGATGCCGTCACTGACGGCGGTGCGCGGACCCTTGACAATCGCAATGCACCCGAGGCGCTGTGCGAGCGACCTCGCGCCCATCTCGCGCGAGGCATCGTCGTCGGCCGCGGCGGGTTCGATGTGAAGTGCCGCAGCGAGCCGGGCGTACTCGCCCGGGTGCGGTGTCAGGATGAGCCCTGCGGCGCCGATGTCGCGGTCAAACTGCGCCGTGCGTGCGAGCGCGTTGAGCGCGTCGGCATCGATGACGATCGGCATGCGCGCATTGGCGAGCGTGCGCACGACCACCTGTTCGACCGCCGCGCCGCCTCCGAGCGCTGGGCCGATCGCCAGCGCGTGAGCGTCCGCCAACGCCTCGTCGAGGACCGCGGCGCAGCCCGAGGGGTCGAGGTGCCCGTCCGTGTCCACGGGGAGCGCCCGCCCAGTCGCGCTCTCGAGCGCCGAGAGCGCCGCGAGCGCCAGCGGTTCGGGCACGGCAAGTTGCACGAGCCCTGCGCCCGCGCGCAGAGCCGAGCGGGCGGCGATCAGCGCACCTCCGAGCATCACGCGCGAGCCCTGGATCGATCCTCCCACGACGACGACCGTGCCAAAGGTCCCCTTGTGACCTCGAGGGTCGCGCGCGGGCAACGGCGGAGTCGGCGCCGTCGTGTCATCGCACTGCCCGTCAACGAGCGCGTCAATCGACACGGAGCACCTCGATCTTGATCATTCCGATCGTCGAGAGCATGGTGGAGAAGTCGGCGTCGATGGATGGCTCATCTTGCGCGCTGGTGGCAATGAGCAGATGTCCCGGATGGAACGAACGGTCGCGGAGCGTCGCATCGAAATCGACCCACTCGCCGTCGATGAGCCCCTGCGTCCACATGTGCCACGCAAAGACGGACTTCTTTCCCGCAAACTCGTCGGCGTAGACGAGGCCGCCGGCCACGCGCGACGGAATCCCTCGGGCCCGCAGGAGCGCCGCGAGAAGCATCGCGTGTTCCGAGCAGTCCCCCGACCTTGACCGGGCGACCGCGCTGGCGCTCGCGTAGGCCGTCGCGAGCCCCTTCCGGTGGATGTACGAGGCGACGAAGGCGCGCAGCGCTTCGGCCATCTGGCCATGGGTCGATGTGGCCGAGAGACCCGCTGTCTCGATGGCGCGCGCTGAGAGTTCCTTGACCCTCGCATCACTCGCGTCGATCATCAAGGTGGACGCGAGGAACGAAGGGTCGCGCAACTCGTCAACGGTCGCCTTCGTCGAACCTCCGACGGAGACCGTCACCTCGGCGTCGCGCGCGGAGGCCCCCGCCTTGACCGCCTGCGCGCCCGCGCTCGGCAGCAGAAGGCCCGTCTCGGGGCCCGTCACACGCAGCACGGCGCGCGATGCCGTCGCGAGTGCGGGATGCGGCGCATCAAGCACCACGATGCTTTGGGTGATGACATCGAGGGATGGGCCCGTGATTCGCTTCAGTGCCTCTTCCTTCGTGGCGCGTTGCGCCACAAGTTCACCGATCCCGAGGGCCGTGCGCGATGACAGGAGTTCACCCTCTGCATCCACCTGCTCCATGGAGGTGAGGTTGAGCGTGCGGTTCTGGGCTTTCCATGTGGATCCCTGGTCCGACCGTGACACTGGAGTGCACAGCATGCTGATCGCGCGCATACCTCCAGATGGGTCAAGCGTCGTGTACTCGAACTCGAGAACCCGAGCCGTACGCGAGTGCTGCGTCAAGGTCTCCACCTGCGATGGGGTGAGCCATCGTTGGGCCGGGAGCTTCTCGCGCCGCTCTGAGTCGCGTCCGCCGACGCGCTGAACGACGACGAGATCTGTGTCCTCGAATCGATAGGTGACTCGGCTGGCCTCGCCTCCGGCGTCGCTGGTGACCTCGCAGGACTTGGCTGTTCCGGGGGGCGATTCAACGAATCGCCACGAGAGGGCCACCGTGGCCTGTGCCCCGGCACGACCGAGCGTCATGTGCGTTTCGTTGATGGTCTCGACTGAGCCTTCACTCGCTCGCGTGGACTCGTGCATCCAGCCACAACGCGCTCCGGCGAGCGTGAGCGTGAACCACGCATCCTTCTCCGCAGCGACCGCATCGGGGACTGCGACGATCGATAGCACGACGGCCCCCACCCCACAAACACACGACACCAACGAATCAGTGGGAAGTCTGCCCACGCGACTCCTGTGCGGCCTCCGGATTCCCCTGCGGCCGCATGAGCGGGAACAGGATGACATCGCGGATCGTTGGGCTGTCCGTCAGCAGCATGACGAGACGGTCGATGCCGAGTCCGACACCGCCTGCGGGTGGCATGCCGACCCGTAGCGCGTGGACGAAGTCCTCATCAAGCGTTCTGAAGACTGACGCCTCCTCGTCGGCTCCAGCCAACTGCTGCGTGAACTTCGCGAGTTGGATATCGGGATCGTTGAGCTCCGTGTACGACGGCCCGATCTCCATCCCTGCGATGAAGAGGTCCCACCGCTCAGCGAGGTCTGGGTTCGCGCGGCTCGGTCGCGTGAGCGGGCTGACCGCACTCGGATAGTCCAACACGAAAGTCGGCTTGCACGGGTCGATGAGCGCCTCCGCCTTGCGCTCGAAGAGTTCGTTCACAAGAAGCCATGGATCCGCCGTGGCCGCTGCCGCGATGTGATGCGCGACGGCCGCCGCGCGCACCTTGGGGGCGTCATGCATGGAGAACCCGAGCGCGCGATCGAACAGTTCGCCGAATGTGACCCTGGTGAACGGGCGCGAGTAGTCGATGCGGAGGTCGCCCCACGGCAGCACGGGACCGGGTTCAGCACGCGGATGCCACGACCGTGCGAGCGCCTGCGCCGCGCAGTTGTGCACGAGGCGCTCGATGAGGTCGAGCATCGTGGCATAGTCACCGAACGCTTGGTAGGCCTCGAGGGCGGTGAACTCGGGGTTATGGCTCTTATCGATCCCCTCGTTGCGGAAGTTGTGGTTGATCTCGAAGACCTTGGGAAGGCCGCCGACCAGCAGCCGCTTCAAGTACAGCTCCGGCGCCACGCGCATGAAGAGCGGCATCCCGAGAGCGTTGTGTGTGGTTGTGAATGGGCGCGCGGCGGCGCCTCCGGCCACCGGATGCATCATCGGGGTCTCGACCTCAAGGAACCCTTCGGTTTCCATGAAGTGACGGATTTCGCTCACGATGGCCGATCGCGCGCGAAAGGTCCGCATGGTTGTCGGATTCGCGAACATGTCGACATATCGGTGGCGGTAGCGAAGTTCGGCATCTTCAAGTCCGTGCCACTTCGAAGGCGGAGGCTCGATGTTCTTCGACTGCAGCGAAAGCGTCTCAGCCCAGACGCACACTTCGCCCTTCTGCGTTTTCCCAACTCGACCAAACGCGGTGATGATGTCGCCATAGTCGAGTCCCTTGGCGACGATGAAATCCTGTTCGCACATCGCCGACTTGGAGACGCTGACCTGCAGGTCGCCTGAGTCATCGCGGAGCCCGATGAAGAGGATCTTCCCCATGTCACGGTGCTGCACGACGCGACCCGCGACGCGTACGGTCGGCCGCGAATCCTCGATCATTGAACCGGGCACAGCCTTCGCGGCGGCGACGGATGCCGCATGCGCGCCATGCGCCGACTCGTCAAAGGTCGCGCGCGCCGACGCCAAGGGCACAAGGGCGTCGGTCCGGTTGCCAAAGGGCTCGATGCCAACCGTTGTTCTCAGGTGCGCGAGCTTGGTGCGGCGTGCGGCGACGAGTTCGGAGTGGGTCGGATCCCCATGAGGCATTCTCCGATCATAAGCCCCGCACCACGAACACACGGGTAGAGTCACCGCATGCACTTTGCGACTCACCAACCAGTCCTCGACGATCTCAAGGCGCGGATCTTCGCCATCCGCGACTCTCTTTGACTACCCAGACAAGGTCTCGCAACGAGCACGCCTCGAGTCCCTGATGGGGGAGCCGGGATTCTGGGATGACCAGCGCAAGGCGCAGAAGGCGATCGCTGATCTGAAAGTGATTCGGGCGCTCATCGATCCGCTTGAGGAACTCACGCGTGGACTCGACGACGCCAAGACGGGTCTCGAGATGGCGAAGGAGGCCGGCGACCAAGACCTCCTCATCGAAGTCGACGAATCGCTCCACCGGCTCGTCGAGCGGATGCAGCGCGTCGAACTCCAGAGCCTTCTGTCGGAGCCGCACGACCATCGCCACTGCTTTTTCACAATCCAAGCTGGCGTCGGCGGTACCGAGGCCAACGACTGGACCGCCATGCTCGAACGGATGTTCCTCTACTGGTGGAATTCGATGGGATTCAAGGTCGAGGAGATGAGCCGCACATACGGGACGGAGGCCGGCATCGCCGAGGTCTCGTATGCCGTGCGAGGCCCATTCGCGTATGGATACTGCTCCTGCGAAGCCGGGACGCACCGACTTGCTCGCGTTTCGCCCTTCAACGCCGAGGGAAAGCGGCAAACTTCCTTCGCCACCGTCGATGTGACCCCCGAGTTTGAGGAATCGGATATCGAGATCCCCGAACGCGACATCGAGGTCACGGCGTTTGTGCGCGCAAGCGGTCCCGGCGGCCAGAATGTCAACAAGGTCGCCTCCGCGATCCGCATCAATCACATTCCGACGGGTATCCAGATCGTCGCCAGCACCTACCGCGACCAACTCCAGAACAAGAAGCAGGCACTCTCGGTGCTCATGTCGAAACTGGAACAGCTCGAGCAGCAGCGGCGCGACGCCGAAATCGCGCAGGCCAAGGGCGGCAAGGTCGAGCGCGGATGGGGAACACAGATCCGGTCGTATGTCTTCTACGACAACCGCGTGAAGGATCACCGCACGGGTTACGAGGAGCCGAACCCGCAACAGATCCTTGACGGGCACATCGAAGCGTTCGTGGATGCCGAACTCAATCGGCGTCGCAAGGAGCGCGAGAGCGAGAAGGCGGACTGACTCGATGCCACAGCGCCTCGCCAAGATCGAGTTCGTCGACTTTGGCCGCATCTTGTGCGACACCGATGAAGCGTTCGCTCGCGAGTGGCTCGTCACCAACGGGCTGGGCGGGTACGCGTCGGGAACGGTTGGCGGCGTGCGCAATCGTCGCTACCACGGCATGCTGATGGCGGCCCTCCCGACTCCTGCGTGCCGCACGCTGCTGCTCGGGGACCTCCCCACGACGGCCACCTACCGCGGACGCACCTTTGCGTTGTCGGCAAGTCGCTGGCGCGACAGATCGATCTCCCCCACCGGACACCAATCGCTCCAGCGATTCCATATAGAAGACGGCATTCCGGTCTGGCGCTGGGCCATCAGCGATGCGCTCATCGAACGGCGCATCTTCATGGTGCACGGGGAGAACACCGCGGCGATCCACTGGACGCTCGTGCAGGCGGCGAGTCCCGTTCAACTCCAGATGGGGATCCTCGCTGACTGTCGGAGCCATCACGAGCTCGGGCGCGCGGGTTCGGCGACGCCTCACCTCGAACGAGTCGATCGCGGCGTGCGCCTCGTGTGGACCGCAGCACCCACCCCGAACGAACTCTTCGTGCAGTGTTCGCAGTGCGTGCCGACACCACGCGGAGAATGGTGGCGCGGCTATCTCCTCGATGAGGAGGCCGCACGCGGCTTTGACGCGCTCGACGATCTCTGGCACGCCGCCGATCTCGATCTCCTGCTCACACCGGGCGAGTCCGCGCTGCTCACGGCATCGACG
>SXGR01606114.1_pt1 | contig 27368 bp, 30 predicted proteins | sample 3174711 | NCBI WGS metagenome assembly SXGR01 (sample SAMN11356860, study PRJNA531348) | freshwater metagenome | isolation source: freshwater sample F1-60 | place: China: Fuxian Lake, Yuxi | collected 2017-12-25
AGCTGTCTTACAACAACGTTGCCGACGCGGACTCGGCGCTTGAGTGTGTGAAAGCGTTCAGCGATTGCGCATGTGTCATCGTCAAACACGCGAACCCCTGCGGTGTGGCCGTGGGGTCCGACGTGCTGGCAGCGTATGAACGCGCTTACGCCACGGATCCAACGTCGGCGTTCGGCGGCATTATTGCGTTCAATCGCCTTTTGGACGGCCCGACACTGTCGATAATTCTCGAGCGGCAGTTTGTCGAGGTAGTCATCGCACCCGCAGTTTCTGCGGATGCGGTAGAGCTTGCGCGTGCGAAGAAAAACGTTCGTCTACTGACGTGTGGTGATCTGCAGAGCACGCGTCGCGGGCGTGAATTCAAGCGGGTGGGTGGCGGCCTTCTCGTACAGGACGCCGATGAACTGTGTTTCTCACCGGAAGGACTCAAAGTCGTGAGCAAGCGTACACCGAGTGCAGCAGAGTTTGCCGATCTTGAGTTCGCCTGGCGTGTGTGCTGGTTTGTTAAATCTAATGCCATCGTCTATGCCCGTGGCCAACAGATCATTGGTGTGGGCGCAGGGCAAATGAGCCGCGTCGTGAGTGCAAAAATCGCGGGCATGAAAGCGGCGGAAGAAGGATTGGTCGTACCGGGGTCAGTGATGGCATCCGATGCTTTTTTCCCGTTCCGTGACGGCATTGATGCGGCAGCCGCTGCGGGCATCACCGCGGTCATTCAACCGGGTGGATCCATGCGTGATGCTGAAGTGATCGCTGCAGCTGACGAACACGGTATGGCGATGGTGTTCTCGGGCGTGCGGCATTTTCGACATTGATCGAGCATCAGCGAATTGAGAAAAAAAGGACTGCAGGTGGACAGCGGGAGACTTCGATGAAGGTCCTTGTGATCGGTTCTGGTGGGCGTGAACATGCCCTCGCATGGAAGGTTGCGCAGAACGCCTTGGTTTCCGAGGTTCTGGTTGCACCGGGAAATGCAGGCACTGCGCGAGAAGCCAAAGTCCGCAATGTCACTGTGGGTACAACGGACCTTGATGCCCTAGTTGAGCTTGTTAGAGAAGAAGATGTGGTGCTGACCATCGTCGGACCTGAAGCACCACTCGCTGCAGGTGTTGTGGATCGTTTTAAGAAGGAAGGTTTGCGTTGCTTTGGCCCCACTCAAAAAGCCGCTCAGCTGGAGAGCTCCAAGTCCTTCGCTAAGGCCTTTCTAACCCGACACAACATTCCTACCGCGGCATGGTCGGCGTTCGCTGAGCCCGCACCTGCACATGCGTACATCGACGCGAACGGCGCACCCATCGTCATCAAAGCCGATGGGCTTGCCGCGGGCAAGGGTGTGGTTGTCGCGATGACACTGGATGTTGCACACCGGGCCGTCGACGACGTGTTCAGTTTGGCACCACCCGACGGGTCCGTTCGATTGGTCATCGAAGAGTTTATGGCCGGCGAAGAAGCGAGTTTCATCTGCGTGTGTGATGGTGTCACTGCGCTGCCTTTCGCGAGCTCCCAGGACCACAAGACCCGTGATGATGGTGACAAAGGTCCTAATACCGGTGGTATGGGTGCCTACTCACCGGCGCCGGTTGTCGATGTCGATGTTCACACGAAGACCATGGAGCGCATCATCCTGCCGACGCTTCGAGGGATGGCGGCAGAAGGCGCGCCGTTCACTGGATTTCTCTACGCGGGTCTGATGATTGATGCAGAGGGGAATCCTCGCGTGGTGGAGTTCAATTGTCGCTTTGGTGATCCCGAAGCGCAGCCCGTCTTATCACGGCTGGTGTCGGATCTCGTCGAAATTTGCGAACGCGCAATTGATGGGCGGCTCGCGAATCTTGAGCTCGCCTTCGATCCTCGTCCCGCCGTAGGTGTGGTGATGGCCGCAGGTGGGTATCCCGACAAGTATCCGAGTGGTGACGTAATCACTGGATTCGATACGGCGACGGCGTTAGGCGCAAAAGTGTTCCATGCGAGCACCGCGTTGAAGGATGGCAACGTCATCACTGCCGGTGGGCGGGTGTTGTGCGTAGTAGGTCTCGGTGACTCGGTCGCGGCTGCGCAGGCGGTGGCCTATGCGGGAGTTTCTGCCATCCACTTCAATAAAGCGCATTGGCGGCGAGACATCGCCTATAGGGCACTCAATCGGTGAGTCTGAAGGGTGGAACACTCACGTACGCTTGAGCGGTTCACCGCTATCCGCCCCATGAATGATCCGTCAGCATCCTGTCATGCAAGCGGACTACTTCAGGCAATTTACCGATTTCGCTCGTCTTGATCGAGACGCGCTGACCTCGCTTCAACAACATGCCCGCGTGCTGCATTTTCCGGGCGGTCAAACGTTGTTGCGAGAAGGCCGACAACTACAGGGGCGTTTCTATTTGCTGTCAGGGTCAGTGCGTGTGGCGCCTCCGTAAGCGGTCATTCAAGCGGGGACCTCGAGCGCCCGGCAACGGCTCTACCCAGGTGTGAGCGTCATCATCACCCTCGATTCCACCACGCTCCTGCACCTTGATTGGGAACGGGCTCGTTTTCTCGCGGAATCTCCGATCGACGTCACTCACTTTGACGGTGGCGGGTGGCAGGAACGATTCCTCCTTTCGCCGATGATGCGCAAGACGTGCCCAACGGAATGGCGGACCATTCTTGCGGAGCTTGAACGGGTGCCGGTTTCGAAAGGTCAGCGGGTAGTGGAAGAAGCGACCCCCGCGGACGGTTGTTATGTGTTGCGGGACGGGCACGCGGTCGTGCATGCCGGTCGGCACACCTTTGCGTATCTGATGCCCGGGGACTTTTTTGGTGAAGATGCGTTGGTGACCGGACAGATGCGCAACGCTTCGGTCACGATGCTTGAGGAAGGTGCCGTACTACGAATGCCCGAAAGTGTATTCAGACAGATGTTGCGCGAATCCGTGGTACCACGGGTGAGCGCAGCAGGGCGAGGCGTGATGGTGAACGCTGGTGGTTCTCCGATTGAAGGTGTCATTCACGTCTCCCTGCGTTGGCTTCGCCAACAGCTGCGCAAGATGGATCGTGGTCGGCCACACTACGTAGTTGGAGGGATTGAACAGGACCGCACGCTCGCTGCTCTGATTCTTATACAAGCCGGGTTCAAGGCCTCGGCTGTTTTGGACTGATCCCTTTCACGCCATCACAGCACGGTCCTTCGCCCATGCACGCAGATCGAATTCCTTGGGATCCAGGCTGCGTTTGGTCAGATGAATGCGGAAGATGTCTTCGCGTACTTCAAGCTCAGGCAGGTCAACAAAGAAGATCTCATCGATGCGACCTTTGCGTACGAGCTCAGGTGGCAGCGCAGCGATATCGTTGGAAGTCGCGACGATGAACACTGGCTTCGGGCTCTCAGCCATCCAGGTGAGTAGTGTGCCGAGAATGCGGTGTGAGGTGGCATTGTCAGAGCTGCCGCCTGTGGCCAGACCTTTTTCGATTTCGTCCATCCACAAGACACAAGGCGACATCATCTCCGCCTGCTTCAATGAGTTACGCAGGTTCCGTTCCGACTCCCCAAAGTACTTGTTGTAGAGCGCGCCGAAGTCGAGACGAAGCAGTGGCAGCACCCAGAATCCGGCGATTGCTTTTGCCGTGAGACTCTTGCCGCCGCCTTGTACGCCCAGCAGCATGACGCCCCGTGGACTGTCTTGTTGGTTGTCCAGAAAACTCCTTTCGCGGAGCTGCAACCACTGTTTGAGGTTGGACAGTCCCGCAACGTTCGCAAACCGCTCCGTGTCGTACTCGAAATGCAGAACACCCTCGGCGTCGAGCAAGTCGAACTTGAGTCGGTTCACCTCTGGAATGTCCGACTCAGTAATGGCGCCGTCTGTTTGCACCGCATGGCGAATCAGGAGCTGTGCTTCCGCATGGGAAACACCGCGGAGATTGGCGATGAGTTTTTTTAAGGTCTCAGAATCGGTACGGACTTTCTGACCATTGTGTTTTTCCGACCACGCTTGAGCTTGTTTGCGCACCATGCCCATGAGCTCGTCGTCGGTGGGGAGTTTCAGTGAGAAGCTGGCGGTAAATCGTCCAAGCTCCGTCGGAATCTCGAGTGCGTGGCTGATCAACACCACGACGTTACCGAGGCGTTCGATGTCGTGGGCGATGTCTTTGAGGTGACGAACGTTTACGGGTTCTTTGTCGAGATAGGGGTGAAAGTCGCAAAGCGCATAGAGTGCCGGTCCTGGCGTCTTGGCAATGTGATTGAGCACGTCGAGCGGTTCGAGTTTGTCGGGTTCGCTGCGATTGGGCTCATCCAATCCACCTAGCTTCAGACCACGTGTCGCGGTCCACTCGTAATACGCCATCCGCCGCTGGATCGCCGAGTTGAGCAACATGGCGAGTACCCGGGGTTCGTCGGTGGACCCCACCACGATGATCGGGATGCGTGCATCAAGAATGAGATTGAAATCCTTGGTATCTGCCATGGGTGCGAACGATCCTTGAGTTCCCTTGGGTTCCGACCTTTAGGAATCCCCTGAACAAGGTCTGTTTTCGCCATACCTTCGTTGATCGTCGCTCCAAAAAATCGCGGAACTACTGCATTTCCGCGATTTTTTACGCTCCTCTCGCCTCGTTCTGACGAAAATACCCAATTGATCAGAGTTTCCTTAGGTGAGGCCGGGCATGACAAGGCGGAATGTTATCATCAGGGCGATCCCACCCCGTGACCGGTTACACAATCCATGGGCACACCGCCAGACAGTCTTGATCAGGTCATTCTCACCTTCGACCGTGGGCTTCGAACGCTGTTTGGAAAACTTGCGTCGAGTCGGCCGAGTCCGGCAACACAAAAACCCCAAGTGGAACTGGCCGAAGATGCGCGGAGCCACGCTGCCGGTTTGATGCGCATCAATCACACCGGCGAGGTTTGTGCGCAGGCGCTGTATGAAGGACAGGCACTTGTGGCACGTAAGCCTGAGGTGCGGACGTGGCTGGAGCACGCGGCAACTGAGGAGACGGATCATCTGGTGTGGTGTGCCGAGCGGCTAAAGGAACTCGACAGCCGCCCGAGTGTGCTCAACCCGCTGTTTTATGGGGCTTCCTTGAGCTTAGGCGCCATCACCGGATTGTTAGGTGACCGGATCAGCCTTGGCTTTGTTGAAGCGACGGAAGACCAGGTGGGTGAACACCTGAACGATCACCTCGACAAACTCCCCGCAGAAGACCAACGCAGCCGCGCCATCGTGGCGACGATGCGCGAAGAGGAACTTCGCCATGGAGAAGGTGCAATCAAGCAGGGTGGTGAGGCGTTTCCCGCGCCCGTCAGAAAATTGATGCGGTTGATGTCGAAAGTGATGACAGAGACGACTTACCGAATCTGATCCTAATCGACTTTTCAAATCTTCCCGGCAATCGGCGGGTGACAGATGAGTTGTACAGCGATGCCGTCCGGGTCTGTGCAATAAAACGATCGTGCGCCGTCGCGATGAGTCTTCGGCGGTGCCACGATATTGACGCCATGATTTACGCAGCGTTCATGCCACCGATCGACATCGTCATGAGTTCTCAGCAGGATGCCAATGTGGTCGAGGCGCCCCTTACCCGCCACGTCATGCGTGCGCCGGTGTAAAGCGAGATTGTCGGTACCGCTCGTCAGGTAGATGTTGTCGACGTCGGGATGCCACTCGACTTCGTAACCCAGTACTTCGACATAAAACCGCACACAGGCGTCGAGATCGGCCACAAACAGGGCAACGTGCCGGATTCCGCCGTGGGCCAGTTTTTCAGTACTCACGCTGCTTCGATCTCAACAACAGCGTGGCTGTGGGTGATCTTCACACCACCACGTTCCAACATGATGGAAGCGCTGCAGTACTTCTCTGCGGACAGTTCAACTGCCCTTGCGACTTTCTTTGGATCAAGCGCAGTTCCCGAGACGATGAAGTGAATATTGATGTGGGTGAACACTTGAGGCGTTGAATCTGCACGCTCCGCCGTCAACTCGGTGACACAGGACCGCACGTTTTGCCTGGATTTTGCCAGAATGGTGACGACATCGTAGGAAGTACACCCTCCAAGTCCCATGAGAACCAGTTCCATCGGCCGAGAGCCCAGGTTCTCACCACCCGCGTCTGGGGGGCCATCCAACAGTACTTTGTGTCCAGAACCGCTTTCCGCTTTGAAGTGGACTTTTCCTTGCCATTCGATGCGCGCTTGCATGATCTGCCGCCCTATTGTGTGGATTGGCCTGTTTGTTGTTTGTGTATCCGTGACAGAAAGCCGTTCAGAATGTGATTTGCTGCCGTTTGTCGACTGTGTCTCGAAACCGGTCACAGAGAACTGCGACTATGCTTCACACGCAAGGTGTTACGAAGGAGCAGAACAAGGTGCTTGCAGCAAAAAACAATCAGAGCGGATTCGTGTCCAAGCGGCCCATGGTGGCACGCGGGTTTCAGTTGAATCAACCCGAGAACTCGCACTTGGAGGCTTTTCTCCAGGCAGCGCATCGACGGAAATATCCGGCGAAAAGCACGCTGATTTATGCGGGTGACAAGAGCGATTCGATCTACTACGTGCTCAAAGGATCGGTAACGGTTCTGGTCGAGGACGAGTCCGGACGAGAAATTATCGTGGCTTATCTCAACAGGGGCGATTTCTTCGGTGAAATGCCGCTCTTCGTCGAGGACACTCCGCGCTCCGCGTGGGTGAAGGCCAAGACCGAATGCGAAGTCGCTGAAATGTCGTATGGTAAGTTCCGTGAACTCGCTGAGAAACACAACGACCTCCTGTATGCCGTTGGCAAACAGATGGCCGAGCGAATGGCGCGAACGACGCAGAAAGTCAGCGATCTCGCCTTCCTCGATGTCACCGGTCGTGTTGCACGCACGCTGCTTGAGCTGACTTGTTTGCCGGATGCGATGACCCATCCCGACGGCATGCAGGTCAAGATCACGCGCCAGGAAATCGGTCGCATCGTCGGCTGTTCGCGCGAGATGGTAGGGCGCGTTCTCAAGACCCTGGTCGATCAGGGCCTGGTTTCGGTCAAGGGAAAGACTATGGTGGTGTACGGAACCCGCTGAGGGCAGCACCCCACAACAGCACCAGAGAGGGCAGCAATGCCCGCAATCACACGGATGGTGATTGGAGACGGGCCCGCAAGGGCCCGTTTTTGTTTGTCTTGGACTTGATTGGAGTTGAACCTGCGGCTAAATGCCGCATGCCGCTGCGTCTTCCCGGTGCTAACCTCGGCATCCTTTGATAGCAACGCAGAGGGGCGCCGCAGCATGAACCTGCACTTGAATCTCCGCCTCGCCGGTCCGAAAGAGCAGCCCATCACCAACGAGTTTGTTGTGTTGACGGAACTCTTGCCGTTCGCTGGTGCAGAGGTCCTCGAAGTGGGTTGTGGTGCGGCGGAGAAAACCCGTCAGATTGCCGAGCGGACCGAAGTCGCACGTATTCTGGCGACCGAAGTCGATCAGATTCAGCACGCCAAGAATCTTCTCGTTACGGACCTGCCGAAAGTTGAATTTCAGGCTTTTGGAGCTGAGGCCATTGTCGCTCCCGACGCGAGCTTCGACATTGTGCTGATGTTCAAATCCTTGCACCACGTGCCTGAATCGTTGATGGATCAGTCGTTCGCTGAAATCTATCGCGTGCTCAAGCCAGGTGGGCTTGCATACATCTCAGAGCCGGTGTTCGAGGGCGAGTTCAACGAGGTGATCCGCCTCTTCAACGATGAGGAAGTCGTGCGCAAGCACGCGTTTGCAGCGATTGGTCGAGCGATCACTTCAGGTCAGTTTGCCCTTGTGGAAGAGCGGTTCTTCCGCAATGTCGTGAAGTTTAAGTCGTTCGCCCAGGTAGAGAATGGCCTCATCAATGTCACTCATACAGATCGCCATGTGACGGCGGATCAGCTAAAAAAAATCCGAGAGCGTTTTGAGAATTTCAAACGACCCGAAGGGCACGTTTTTGAAGTATCCAACCGGGTCGATCTGCTGCGAAAAATCTGAGGCAAAGCCGCGTCAGAAAAAGAGCTCCCGAAGTTTTTCGCCAGGATCGTCAGCGCGCATGAACGCTTCTCCGACGAGATAAGTGTTCACGCCGCAGTTTTGCAGGCATTGCACGTCGTCTCGTGTGTGGATGCCACTTTCCGCAACCATCAGGATACCGGGAGGTAACAAGGCTTTGAGTCGGACGGTGTTTTGCAGGCTTACTTCAAAGGTCTTGAGGTTGCGGTTGTTCACACCAATGAGTCGCGGTGAAAGATCGAGTGCAATCGCAAGCTCAGTTTCGTCGTGAACCTCGATTAACGCATCGAGGCCAAGTTCCGTCGCTTCGTGATGGAATTCGTCGAGTTCTGAGCGACCCAATGCAGAAGCAATCAGCAAAATGCAGTCAGCACCGAGGCAGCGAGATTCGGCGATCTGGTAACGATCCACAATGAACTCTTTGCGAATTGCAGGAAGTGATACCGCCGCGCGCGCGGACTGAAGGTACGCGTCAGCACCCTGGAAAAATCTCTCATCCGTCAGTACCGACAAGCACGTCGCCCCACCCGCTTCGTAACTACGGGCGATGGCAGGTGGATCGAAGTTGGCTCGGATGAGTCCTTTGCTGGGACTGGCCTTCTTTATTTCCGCAATGACACCCGGGCTACCGGACTCGAATGACTGCTGCAAAGCGTTGACAAAGCCACGCACGGGCGGCGCAGTTCGGCTGGCAGACAGCAATTCCGAATGTGAGTGTTTGGCCTTGCGAGCAACCACTTCAGTGCGCTTGTGCGCGAGAATCGTATCGAGAATGTCGCTCATGCCGTTTCTGCCATCAAGCTTGAGATGCGCACCAATTCATCGAGCTTTTCTTTGGCGAGGCCTGACGACAGCGCATCACGCGCCATTTCCACGCCGTTCTTAAGCGACATCGCAACGCCACTCACGTAGATCGCGGCGCCAGCATTGAGAGCGACGATGTCGCTGGCGGCGCTGTCGTCTCGTGACAGCGCTTTGCGAACCAGCTTCAGACTCGATTCAACCGAATCGGAATGAAGTGATTCCACAGATTGTGTCTGTAAGCCGACGGACTCCGGTGTCACCTGGTATTCGTGAATTTCCCCGTTGCGTAACTCGCACACATCCGTCGGTGCATGCAGGCCAAACTCATCCAGGCCATCACAATTCACCAGCAGAACGGCTTCAGAGCCAAGCAGCCGCAACACTTCGGTTAGCTTGCGCAGCCACACCTTGGAGAATACGCCCATCACCTGCCGCTTCGCACCGGCGGGATTGGTGAGAGGTCCGAGCACGTTCATCATCGTGCGAATCTTCAGATCACCACGTACTGGCGCGACATGTTTCATGGCACTGTGATGCGAAGGAGCGAACATGAAGCCGACACCTACTTCGGTGATGCATCGAGCAACTTGCTCTGGCGTAAGGATGATCTTCACACCGGCTGCTTCCAGTACATCAGCCGCCCCACTTTGACTCGACGCTTTACGGTTGCCGTGTTTAGCCACACGTGCGCCCGCGGCTGCAGCGACGATGGCCGCGGTGGTTGAAATGTTGAAGAGTTTCCTTGAGCTGCCGCCCGTACCACAGGTATCCACCAGATAGGGCACATTCACATTCACCTTGGTGGAGAGATCACGCATTGTTGCCGCAGCACCAGCGATCTCGTCGGCTGTTTCCCCTTTGCACCTCATGCCCATGAGCAAGGCAGCGATCTGCACTGGAGTCGCACCGCCGGTCATAACAAGCCGAAACACAGACTGCATGGACTCCCGCGTGAAGTGATGTCCATCGGCAACCTGGTTGAGTGCAGCCAGCATGTCCATCTTCAGTTCCTGCCGTCGAGAAAGTTCTTGAGCATGGCATGGCCATGTTCGGTAAGGATCGATTCGGGATGAAACTGCACACCTTGCATCGGTAGTGACCGATGGCGCACGGCCATGATCTCGTCGCGGGTGCCGTCTTCATGTTGCGTCCAAGCCGTCACCTCTAGTTCTGCAGGCAATCCGTCCAACTCGACGATGAGCGAGTGGTAGCGAGTGGCAGTGAAAGGAGAGGGCAGATCCCGAAAAAGGCCAATACCTGTGTGATAGATCAGTGAGGTCTTACCGTGCATGACATCGTGAGCTCGGGAAACCTTGCCTCCAAGCGTTTGGCCAATGCACTGGTGCCCGAGACAGACGCCCAGAATCGGAATGGCGTTGGCGAAACGATCGATAACCGCCATGGAAATCCCGGCCTCCGTTGGCGAACAGGGTCCTGGTGAAATCACAATTTTCTCCGGCGCCATCCGGGAAATTTCATCCAGCGTGATTTCGTCATTGCGGTGTACGACCACATCAGCACTGAGCTCACCAAGGTACTGCACCACGTTGAAGGTGAAGGAGTCGGAGTTGTCGATCATTAGGATCATGTGTGGTCTGCCAGTTCAGGACCGGATTTCGGTCCATTCGAGGGTGCATAGTGTCCTGAGTTAGTCGTTCGAATCATTTCAGAGCTCCTGTCGCAGGACGGAACAAGGCGGAACCCGTCGGTAATATCGAGCATATTGCGCAGGGTTCCAACGCTGTGCCGGCCTGAGACAGGAGCTCCCGAAGGGCGAGTCCTGCAAGGCGCCTCGCGGCGTTACGATTCTTGCCCGTTGTCTCTTGCCTCTTGTCTTGCCTTTTATATCGCCAAGGGGCTACGGCGATTGGCGGCGAACCGCACCTTGCCAGCCGCCTGGCAGGGTTTGCTGAAAGGACGCGAGTGACTAACTCAGGGCACTAGTTTCCATGGAACGACTTGGGAACTGAACCGGTATAGAGCGTCAACCCGGCGTTTTTTGCCTAAACAGGCAAGATCGATCCGAACCGGTACACTCCGTTACTTCGTGACACGCGTGGACTGCATCAATGAACCCCCGGCGAGCGGTAGCAAAAGCTCCACTTCTCGAAACTGTATCCGATGCGGCGTACTTCTTTCGGCGGTTTCTCAAACATCCGCTGCAGGTGGCTTCGGTGTTACCGAGCTCGCGATTTCTTGCGGCAGCGATGTTCTCAGGACTCCCACTCGCCGATGGCGATCTTGTGATTGAGTTTGGTCCAGGGACAGGAGCATTCACCCGCGAACTTTTACATTTACGACGAGCAGGATTGCGGCTGCGTTATCTGGGGATTGAGCGGGATGCAGGCATGTGCCAACGCCTGAGCGCGCGTTACCCGGAACTCGATTTTCAGCTGGGAGATGTCCGTGATGCGCCACGCCATGTTGCCGAAAGGAACCTGCCACAGGCGAAGGCGGTAATCTCCGGGTTGTCACTGATGCTGATGCCGGAGTCAGTGCAGGATGAAGTGTTCGCGGGCGTAACAACCATCCTTGCGAAGGACGGTGTGTTTCGTACCTTCAGTTATCTGAACAACTATCCGACCGGTGCGGCAGCTCGACTACGAAAGCGGGTTGCCAGTAGCTTCGATCACTTCTCAATCAGTCGGCCGGTGATTCGAAACCTGCCACCGGCGTATGTTCTGTCCGGTACTTCGCCGCTGAGATGTGGACCCTCGCGATAGCGATCAAGCCACGTCCGCGAAGGTGCGTTCCATGTTCTTGAAGTAGATCGCGCCGACCACCAGCAGAATCAGCGTCATTACCGTCGAAATGATAAGTGGTTGGACCGGTAGCTCACCGTGGCCCAGTAGCGACCAACGGAAACCTTCGACAACGCCAACCATCGGATTGATGGAGTACAGCGTCACGAGCATCGGGTCTTTGATCATGCTGAGTGGATAGACCACCGGCGTCGCGTACATCCAGACCTGAATCAAAAAAGGCGTGGCGTGTTTGACATCTCTGAACTGGACGTTCATCGCACTCAAGAACAGCGACAGGGCGAGGGCCCCTATCGCAACGAGGATCACGAGGAGCGGGAAAATCAGGATGTTGGTGGTGATGGGGTAGCCATACCAGACCATCAGTGCTCCCATGACGGCCATCGCCAAAATGAAGTCGACCAAACATGATGCGATGCTCGATATCGGCATGGCCAGGCGCGGAATGTAGACCTGTTTCAGTATCGCGCTACCGCCCACGAGACTGTCGGAGCCTGCATTCAGGCTGTTGGCAAAAAACTGCCAGGGTAACAAGCCTGCAAACACGAACAGCGGATACGGAACACCATCAGTCGGCAGTTTTGCGATCCGACCAAAGATGATGGTGAAAATAGCCATCTGGATCACTGGCTGCATGATCGCTCAGGATGCCCCGAAGATGGTTTATTTGTACTTCACCTTGATAGTTCGCCAAGCCAGAAAAAACACGACCTCGCGATAACTCCACAGCTCACTCAGCGCAAACGATGCGATGCCGCTTGTGGGCTTGATGGTGATGACGGTATCAGCGGAGAGAGCCATTCAGGTTCCTGCCTTGAGTTCGGTAAGAGGGTTTGAAGGGTTACGGAGTTTCAGTACTCGGGCGGGAACACCGCCAGCGATTGCCATATCCGGGATGTCAGATACCACCACCGCTCCGGCCGCCACGATGGCACCACGGCCGATTCGCACACCATCGAGCACAGCGACGCCGTAACCTAGCCAGGCGTCGTCGCCAATGGTGATGCCTCCCCGGCTTTCGAGTGGCTGATCCTGGATCGGACGATCAGCCGAGGTGCCGTGGTTGTAGGGGTAAAACGCGCAACCCGGCGCTATCTCGGCTTTCTTGCCGATCCGAATCTTGCCCTTTACGGCTGAAAACTGACAACGAGGTTGGACATGGGTGTCGTCGCCGATTTCAATTGACCCACCCGCACTGGTCAGGAGTGTTGATTCGCCGAGAATCAAAACTCGGTTGCCAAACCGAATTGGGCCGCCGCCCGGTTCGTTCATGAGCAGTGCGCCGTCGCCAATGAAACAGTTGAGGCCGCGGTGGAATTCATCGCAGTGCAGTTTGGCGGAAGGCGCATCGAATCCTTCTGGAAAGTGACGCGCAAGCGGGACCGCGCCGGTATAGGGTTTGTAGCCTCGTGATGCCAGCCAACGGCCCCAAACGCCGATCAGCGGTAGGCGGGCGAACCGCAAACACCACCGTTCCCATCGGTCTCGTAATTCCATGATTTTCAGGGTTTTATCGCTAGTCCTTGTCCGTCGAGTCGGGCAGTTTTCCTCGGCGGAATCTGCCCTCCAGCATGATCGCCGATTCACTCCGTCGATTCATTGCGATCACGCACAAAAGTCCCGCAAATCATCCGTTTGGTGGGGACATCACAATAACGGGCTTTTGAAGGGGAGTTGTATTGGATTGTTTTCGCCGCAAGCGGCAAGCGGCAAGCCGCAAGCCGCGACTGCTCGACCAGACGGGTGACCGTGCGCGGCAAGGTCTGGTTCAATCAGCGCGATCAACGTAGAGGAGGGGATCTGGATGTATACCTTGGCAGTGTGTGGCGGCGTTTTGATCGGGTTGGCGGCGGCCTGGATGTATCTCAGCTTGGGTCGAATCGCGGGAATCAGCGGTATTGTGGGCCAGGCGGTTCGTGATCCTTCCGCACTTTGGCAGATCGCTTTCGTGATTGGCTTAGGTATTGGTGGGTTACTAGTCATGGCACAGGTGGAACCCGCAGCCATGTTGCCTATCGATAACGGTTGGTTGATGGCAGCGGGACTCTTGGTAGGGTTCGGCACCCGGCTCGGTTCGGGGTGCACGAGTGGGCATGGGGTCTGTGGCATAGCCCGTTTGTCGAAGCGTTCGATCATCGCGACTTGTGTCTTTGTGGGCACCGGGATGGTAACGGCGACAGTGTTGCAGGCGCTCGGCGTGATGCCGTCATGAAAGTACTTTCTGCTCTCCTTGCTGGCATCGTGTTCGGCGCGGGTCTTGTGATTTCAGGCATGACCGAGCCAGGTAACGTGATTGGGTTTCTGAACCTTGCTCCTGGCTGGAGTCCTGCGCTGATTTTGGTGATGGGCAGTGCTCTCGCGACTGCGGCACTCGGTTACCGACTTGCGGGTCGGCGGCTTAAACCACTCTTTGATGAGGTCTTTCATGTGCCGACCGCGACCGTGGTTGATTCAAGGCTTGTCGGTGGTACAGTGCTCTTTGGCGTGGGTTGGGGGATCGCAGGTTATTGCCCAGGCCCGGCGATTGTTAGTGCATTCGCACTCGACTTTCGGGCGCTCGTGTTTATCGCGGCCTATCTGGTGGGCACAATCGTCTTCGAAGTTTGGGATCGACGGGTGAAGCTGAAAGCTGCGCTCGCCGATGGCTGAGTGCTCAGGACTGCTCGGGCGCTGACAATCCACAAGAGGGGCGTCAGTTAGCCAAATTCTCAAGCCGGTTTTCAGCCATCGCCGCAGCGCGGAAGATGGCCCGTGCCTTGTTCATGGTCTCCTTCCACTCCAGGCGTCCGATGCTGTCGTAGACGATGCCACCACCGGCCTGAATGAAGAGATGACCGTCCTTGATGATCGCGGTGCGGATGGCAATGGCCATATCCATGTTGCCGTTCCATGCGAGATAACCAACCGCGCCGCCATAGATGCCACGACGGACCGGCTCAAACTCGTCGATGATCTCCATCGCCCTGATCTTAGGTGCGCCTGACAACGTTCCTACAGGAAGTGTGGCGCGCAACACGTCCATTGCGGTCAAACCTGCCTTGAGGCGTCCAATCACATTGCTGGAAATGTGCATGACGTTCGCATAACGCTCGATCATGAACTTCTCGGTGACCTGCACGCTGCCCGTTGCTGCCACTCGACCCACATCATTGCGGCCAAGGTCGATGAGCATGAGATGTTCTGCGATTTCCTTGGGATCTGTGCGCAGTTCCGTTTCGAATGCGGCGTCTTCCTCCGGTGTATGACCTCGTCGACGTGTTCCGGCTAGAGGACGGTTCGTGATGACACCATCCTCGAGGCGCGCAAGGATTTCCGGCGATGAACTCACGATCTCGAAATCATCCAGATCCATGAAGTACATGTAAGGAGACGGGTTCAGGCTGCGAAGTGCGCGATAAAGATCAATGGAATCGGCGCCGAAAGGAATGCTCATTCGCTGGGACAACACCACCTGCATGACATCGCCGGCGCGGATGTATTCGCGAATACGTTCGACGGCTTGTTTGAACGCGTCTTCGCCAAATGAAGAAATGAAGTCGGTTTCTTCAGCGGGTTTGTTGACGGTCGCGCCGGGGATCGCTGGAATCGCGTTGCGCAATTTGCGTATCCGTTCCTGCAATGTTGCCGACGCATCGGTGAGTGCGTTTGGTACATCAACATCCACCAAGCTCACCAACTGCATGTGACCACGCACGTTGTCGAAGACCACCACATCTTCGGAGAGCATCAACAGGATGTCCGGTGTATCGAGCGTCTCTTTAGGTGATGAAAGCTTTAAGCGTTTCTCGACGTAACGAACGGTGTCGTAGCTGAAGTAGCCGACGAGGCCTCCGTAAAATCGCGGTAGGCCTGCGACGGGCGCTACGCGATATCGTTTCTGAAAGGACTCTACGAACTGGAGCGGATCCTCGGTTTCGCACTGCTCAACGACAACGCCACCACGGCGCACTTCGACTCGACTGCCCTTGATGCTCACCACCGTCCGTGCCGGCAGGCCGATCATGGAGTACCGGCTCCACTTCTCTTCACCGGGATACGATTCAAGCAGGTAGGAGTAAGGGCCACGCGCTAACTTCAGGTAAGTCGACAGCGGTGTGTCGAGATCGGCGAGGGTTTCGACGATCACCGGAATCCGGTTAAACCCTTTCGCTTTCCACGATTCGAATTCGTCAGTGTCCATCAGATGACCGGGTGATTAAGTCAGCAGTTCGGCAAACAGGCTGATGGTGCCATCGGCACCCAGGGCGTTTGCTGGAACGCCTTGTGAATAGCCGTAGTCAACACATACTACCGCAGTCCCCGCGGCCCGCGCCGCTTCGACGTCGGTGGTTGAGTCACCCACGAACAAGGTGTCAGTCGCATCAACACCCAGTTCGTTGAGTGCCATAAACAAAGGGTCCGAAGCGGGTTTTGGTTTTGCGGCGCTATCGCCGGCGATGATCGAATCAAAATTGTGCTGCAGCTTCAGAGCATCAACCAGTAAGTGGGTGAGTCGTCCACCTTTGTTGGTCACGATGCCGAGCTTGGCACCGCGGTCCTTGAGCGCGCCGAGTGTTTCTACCACTGTCGCATAGGGCTGGCTGAAATCTGCGATGTGCGCGCTGTAGTGATCGAGAAACGTCACGAGCAGGGACTCGAGGTTGACGTCCGGTAACTGGTGATGTTCGAGAGCGGCACGAATCATAGCCCGACCGCCGTGGCCGATGAAGTGTCTCGTTAGAGACTCATCGATCGGTGGATAACCATGGTGTTCAAGCGCAGCGTTGAGGGCGACATGAATGTCCGGCGCGGTGTCAATGAGTGTACCGTCGAGATCGAAGAGATAGGCGCGATAGGCGCGTGGCCAGACGTGGTTCATAACGGATGTGGTCGGGTGGAGTTCAGGCGCTGGCTAACGCCTGGCGCAGTTCGCGAATTGCAGCGCCGTAATCTCTCGCTCCGTAGATCGCGCTGCCGGCAACAAACGTATCAGCGCCTGCTTTTGCCGCGGAAGCAATATTCGATGCCTTGATACCCCCGTCGATCTCGAGGCGAATGTCGCGCCCACTCCGATCAATGATGGAACGGGCTTGTTCAACTTTGCGCAGGCTTTCAACGATAAAACTCTGCCCACCAAATCCTGGGTTCACCGACATCACCAGAACCAGGTCGACGAGGTGAATGGCTTCCTCAAGTACGGCAATCGGTGTCGCTGGATTAAACACTAGGCCCGCACGGCCCCCCCCTTCACGAATGCTGCAAAGGGTGCGATGCAGGTGTTCAGTGGATTCGGGGTGAACCGAAATGATGTCGGCGCCAGCTTTCAGAAAATCACCGATCAGTCGGTCGACGGGTTTCACCATGAGGTGCACGTCCATCGTGTGTTTGATGCCCGATCTGCGAAGGCTCTCGAGCACCAACGGACCGATGGAGAGAATCGGCACGTAGTAGATATCCATCACGTCGAAGTGGATGAGGTCCGCGCCTGCGGCGATAACCGCTTCTATTTCGTCGCCCAGGCGCGCGAAATTCGCGGAAAGAATGGAAGGAGCGATGAGATAGGTGCGCGGGTTCATGCGGCGATGATACCCGCATGTGCAGCGGTTTCAGAGTGGTGTAGCAGCTGGTGCTGACTTTTCCGGAGACGATTGCGCAGTACGTTGCAAGAATTCCCAGGCTTCGCGGACTTCGATGCTGCGCTGGGTTGCGTATGCACGTTCTTGCAACTTGGCGTTCGTTGTCAGTTTATCTGGGTGGTAGCGACTGGCCAGCTGGCGGTAGGCGCGTTTCTGTTTTTCGAGGGTTGAGGTCGCTTCGATACCCAGGATGTGACGAGCTGCAGCAAGCTGACGAAACTCCTCATCCCGGATTTTGCATTGGCGCTGCACGTCGACGGCTTCTGCACCGATGAGACTGGCCAGGAAATGCAACGTTCGATTCGAACCGGTGCCAGGTTCAATGCCTGATATCCCGACAAAGCTCTGCACGCTCATTCGCGAGAGCGCTGCCGTCGGTTTGGAGTTACAACGTGCGGCCAGCTGGTGGAAGTCGGCGTCACCATCCCTGCCCTGACGAAACCACTGGATCGCCGTTTCGCGGGCACTTCCGGAGAGCTGCAATCGCTGCATGACTTCTTCTGCAAAGGCGATATGAGTTGGTGTTACGGCGCCAGAAGACTTTGCAATGCGACCCATGCCAGCAAACATGAATTCCAGATGCGGTTTGCGGGTATGGCGTACCCAGGCATTGAGCAGGTGTTCCGCCAACACAGCAAAAAAGCTGGCGAGCGGTCCGGCCTTTGGTGCGATGTGTTCCATGCCGGCAGAATATCCGCAGCCTGAAAGCGCAGATGTGAAGCGATCAACAAACGCTGGCGTATTGTTCAGGTGTGCCGATGTCCAGCCAGGCTCCGCGATGAATCTGGGCGGACAATCGACCTGCAGCTGCGGCGCGCCACATGAGTACGTTCCATGAGAAAGGGGCCGGTGGCGCATCTCTGAAAAGCGCCGGCTCGGCGACAGCGATACCACCATAAACCCAGGTATTGCCGAGGGCGTTTACACGTCCCTCGATGCATTCGAAGTCACCGGTCTCGCGAAAGGATGGGCGCGGCACCAGTAACAGGTGCGCAAGATCACCCATGGCCAACGGATTGAGTGAGCGGAAGTCGAAGTCGGTGAGGATGTCGCCATTGACGATGAGAAAGGGGGCGTCGCTGAGCAGCGGCAGGGCGTTAACAATGCCACCACCCGTTTCGAGAACGCGCGACTCCCGCGAGTACTCGATGTGTACACCGAGTGCTGATCCATCACCGAGGTGGGCTTCGATGGCATCACCCAGGTGGTAGAGGTTGATGACAAGTTCGTGCACGCCAGCAAGCCGTACCGAGTTGATGATGCGTTCGATCAAGGGCTGGCCCTTAACCGGCAGCAGCGGCTTTGGGGTCGCAGCAGTCAAGGGCAGTAGCCGGGTGCCCGCACCGGCAGCAAGTAGCAAGGCTTTCATGCCTGAGCCTCACGCAAGCGCCTGTAACAAGATGACCAACGGTTGCGGAGTTCGATGAGCCAAACTGAAATCATGTCATTGGGTCTGCAGGAGGTTGCGAGTCCGATGGACTGTCCGAGTACACCGTCGATGTAATCGAGGTGGCTGGGTTTGCCGTCACGCAGGCAGAGGCGCGCAAAGATTCCAATCGCTTTGAGTTGCCGTTGCAATGCGGTGCAGTTGAGAAGATCCAGCGGGTTTTCGAAGTGCAGCGTTGTGGCGCTGAGGTAACGCGCCAACATCGATTGCACGGTGCTTTCGTCGAAGACCCAGTAACAGTCTCTGAGCAGAGAGGCGAGGTCGTAGAGCGCCGGCCCGGCGAGCGCGTCCTGGAAATCAACGATGCCGAGTCGACCATCTCTCACCAGGAGGTTCTTACAGTGATAGTCCCGGTGCACGGCGACCACAGGTTGATCTGCCACCGTTTTGGCGAGTTCCACGCTGAATTCCTGCCAGAAGTCAGGCATCGCAGTTTGTAGCGCCTTGTCAACGAACCACTCTGAAAAGATGGTCAGTTCGTCGTTGAGACGATCCTCCGTGTAGGGAGGTAACTCAGCGCTCGGTAAACACTGCAAAACCTGCAGTATGTCCACCGCTAGATGGAGTACGTCGGCGGCTTGGTTTTGGCGGTAGCAGTCGATCAGGTGGGTGCTGCCGAGGTCTTCCATCAACACGAAACCCTGCGACACATCGGCTTGGTAAATGATCGGGACTGGAATGCCATGGGAAGACATGAGCCTGGCCAAACGTACGAAGCGGGCTGCATCTTCTTTGGCTGGTGGCGCGTCCATCACGACGGCTGGACCTGTCGGTGTGTCGATTCGGTAGAACGAACGAAAGCTTGCCTCGGGGCGCAGTGTTTCGATCGATTCCGGAGGACGACCGAAGCGCGCACTGAGCCAGGAAAGAAGTAGAGGATTCACTCGGGCATTGTGCCGGGTGGACATGATGCCTTCCACTCCGAGACCGCAGCCCACATCAGGCAGGCCGCTGGTCGGTTGGCCTGTTATCATTCCGCGCCATGCGCGTGCGCCCATCCATCGTTGTAGTTTTCTTTAGTGTCCTCACCGGAGTCTACGCGCCAGTTATCGCAGCGGATGGGTTGAGCTGGAATCGGGTTTCCAGCGACACAGACAGGACTTCGCAAGAAGACACGACCAAGAAGAAGGACGAGTGGACGTGCGCGCCTGGTGATGATGGCAAGACGTGGAAGTGTGAAGGCGAAGACGGCGCTGTTGCGCCGGTGAGCGTGAGCCCAGCCCAAATAGAGGCCCAAATGGAGGCCCAACTGGAGGCTCAGCTGAATGAAGCGCCTCCAGAAGACCCTCTCGCACCTGATCTTCCAGCCAGTCTGTTCGTACTGCGGGAAGATCTTCCCCCTGACGCCGTCAGGCAACTGCCGAATTTCTGCTACGGCGAGTATCAATTACCTGAGTTTCCTTATCCGCCTGACGCTGATGACAATCTCTATCCGGTGATCAGCGAGGCAGATCGCATCGAATCGAAGCTCGATGACTTCGTCACCCTCGAGGGTGATGTCCGGTTTGCCCAAGGCAATCGGACCGTTCGAGCGAAGTCCGCCCGCTACGATATAAAAAAGGGGGCGGCGAGTCTTGAAGGAGGAGTGCGGGTCGTAGAGCCCACCATGGTGCTACAAGGCGAGCAGGCTTCCGTTGAAGTGGACGGACAGGCTGCGGAGCTTGGGAACGCTCAGTTTCTCCTGGTCGACAGCAACTACCGCGGTCGTTCCCGAAAGATCGTCCGAACGGATGCTGGCGACCTCGAGCTCCTTGGTAACCGGTTGACCCGTTGTGAGCCCGGGGACAATGGCTGGCGGCTCGACGCCAAGAAAGTCACGATCAAAGACGGCGAGATTTTCGGTACGGCACGAGGTGCGGTGCTGCGTATGAAAGATGTTCCCGTCTTCTACACACCGTGGATTCAGTTTCCGGTGAGTGATGATCGGCAATCGGGCTTCCTCTTTCCAGGTGTGGGTTACGGCAGTGAAGACGGGCTAGACCTTGCAGCACCGTACTACCTGAACCTGGCACCTAACTACGACGCTACGGTTGTGCCTCGTCTTCTGTCCAAGCGTGGCCTCGCCATTGAAGGAGAATTCCGCTATCTCTCACAGGCTCAGGAGGTGATTCTTTCCGGTGGTTATTTGCCGAATGATGATCTCTATAATGGCGACTTCACTCGTAAGGACTTCCGCGAACTCTTTCCGGGTCAACCCTTCAAACCTGCTGATCGTTCTCTGACGCATGTGGAGCAGAAAGGTCAATTTGGTCCCATCAGCTCCCGAGTCGATTACACCTCTGTCAGTGACCGCGATTACTTCCGTGACCTTGGTTCCGACTTCGCGATGTCGAGCGAAATTCAGATCGAGAAACGCGCCGAGCTCTTCTACAACTTCAAAGGTGCTTCGTTTCGTCTCTGGGCACAGGATTTTCAGCGCCTGGATGAAGTGGCGGTAGATCCCTATCGGCGCCTGCCTGAACTCGTGGTGGATTGGGCGAAGTACCTTGGGCCTGTGCAACTGAGTGTGAATGCCCAGGGCGCTTCATTTGACCGTAAAACCGAGAATCTTGCCGGCATCGACACTCTGACGGGAGAACGTTTCTACGTTGAGCCTCGAGCGAAGCTCCCCTTTACGTGGCCGTTTGGGCATCTGGCATTCACCGCCGGTTACAGCTTCACTCAATATGATCTCAAGCAGGATGTGACGGTACCGGGTGTTCGGGTTGAAGACCTGAATCCAGACCGCAATATCGGGATGGGCTCTGTCGACGGTGGACTGATCTTCGAGCGCGAGCTTGAGTTTCGAGATACCGAGTTGACTCAGACGCTTGAGCCACGGGTGTTTTATATTTATCGAAACTACGTCAACCAAGACCAGTTTCCGCTTTTCGACACGGGCGAATACACGCACTCGTATAGCCAGGTTTTCCGTGAAGACCGCTTTGGAGGGCTTGATCGAAAGGATGACGCTAACCAACTTGCAATCGGTGTGACTTCCCGCTTTCTCGACCGGAATAAGGGAACGGAGTACCTGCGGATGAGCGTGGGTCAAATCAAGTACTTTGATGACCGACGTGTCAGCCTCTATGGCCTGCCGGCGGATGACCTCGAACACGCTACGTCAGAACTCGCCAGTGAAGTGGAAGCTCGCATCGCCTCGCACTGGTGGTTGGGTGGTGGGGCGGTCTGGGATCCCGACGACAATGAGTTTGACGAGGCATCGGCCTTCATCCAGTACCGCCGAGAAAATCAGCGCATCATTAACCTCGGGTTCAGGCGGCGTGTCATAGAGAACATCAAACAGACCGACTTCTCGTTTTATTTGCCGCTCTCCAAACACTATTCCGTGCTCGCGCGATGGAACTACGACCTGGTCAGCGACCGTACCATTGAGGCGTTTGCGGGAATCGAGTACAACAACTGCTGTCTGCAAGTGCGCATGATGGCCCGACGATTCCTGGAGAGCCCTGCCGGATTCGTGAATTTCGTAAATGTCCGGCCGGAAAAAGGTATCTTCCTGCAGTTCGTATTCAAGGGGCTCGCCGGTTTCGGCACAAAGGTCGAATCCGTACTAACAAAAGGCATTCGTGGGTACTACACGGATGCACAACCGGGATATCTGGACTGGTAAATCTTGTCCAAACCTCAGGTTTCAGAGGATTGAGTTGAAATGATGAACCGATGGCTAGGCTCTGTTGCCTGCGTAGCGCTCAGTGCAGTCATGACCATGGGCGCTTTGCTGCCGATAGCCGCACAAGCCGACTATCGCGAAGTGGATGGCATTGTCGCAGTGGTCGACGACGACGTTGTGCTCGCCTCGGAACTGGTGGAGCGAGTGGATGCGATTCGCCGTCAGCTGAAGGCGAGCAACACGCAGATGCCGCCGGACAACATTCTCGTCAGCCAGGTTCTCGAGCGTCTCATCATTGAGAATCTGCAAATCCAGCAGGCCGACCGGCGTGGCATTGAAATTGATGATGAAACGTTGACACGGGCGGTATTGCAGTTCGCCGAAGGCAACAAGATGACCCTCGAGCAGTTCCAGGCTGCGCTCGCACGCGACGACATGAGTTATGCCGCGTTTCGTGAAGATATCCGCAGAGAGATGCTGATCACCCGTTTGCAACGAGGGATCGTCAACCGGCGAATTTCCGTTTCCGACCAGGAAATTAAAGATCTACTGGCATCTCCATTCTATAAAGAGATGTTGTCTGATGAGTTCAGGGTCGGTCATATCTTGCTGACCGTGGAAGAAGGTGCGAAAGAAGAGGTTCTCGAAAAGGCGCTCGCCAAGGCCGACCAGCTGGTTAAAGACCTGCGGGGTGGAGCGGATTTTAAACAACTGGCGATTGCCAATTCCTCCGCGTCTTCAGCGCTCGAAGGTGGTGATCTTGGCTGGCGTCGCGCCGCCGAACTACCAAGCCTTTTTGCCGAAACAGTGATTGGAATGAAAGCCGGAGAAGTTGCCGAACCTATTGTGACGCAAGGGTCCATCCACATCGTCAAACTGTTGGAGCAGCGTGGTGCCGGAACGCAACAAGTCGACCAGGCGAAGGTGCGCCACATCCTTGTAAAGCCCTCAGAAATTCGAACTCCGGAACAAACCGAAGCGTTGATTTGGACGATCTATCAGGAGCTGCTCAACAAAGGCGACTTCGACAAACTCGCTGCTGAGCACTCTGAAGACCCAGGCACTGCATTGATCGGTGGTGATCTCGGCTGGACAGACGGTCAGGAGTTTGTGCCGGAGTTCCGCGACATTCTCAACAGCACCAAGACGGGGGAGTTCAGCAAACCGTTCCGCAGTGGCTTTGGCTGGCATGTCCTGCAGGTGCAGGAGCGCCGGCTCCAGGACCAGTCCAAAGAGGCACGAGAAGAAATGGCGATGCGGGTTCTACACCAACGCCGTTTTAACGAAGAGCTTGAAGCCTGGCAAAAGGAGATCCGTGACGAAGCCTTCGTCGAAGTCCGGATCTGATTACGCTCCCCTTGCGGTAACCGTTGGGGAGCCCGCTGGCATCGGCCCGGAGTTGGTGCTGATGCTGGCCTCCAGGTTACGCCAGATTCCGTGGCTCGCGATTGGCGATCAGCGTCTCTTGCAACAGCGTGCGGCACTCATCGGCTGCAATATCGCTATCGAACCATGGCAGGGGCGTGTATCCAAGGCGCCAGGCGTATTGACCGTACTGGATGTTCCCAACGAGACACCTGCTGAACCCGGTTGCCTCGATGCGCGCAACGCGCGCTCTGTGCTGCGCATGCTTGATGTGGCAATTGATGGCTGTCAAAAAGGTGAGTTTGCGGGCATGGTGACCGCACCCGTGCAGAAATCAGTGATCAATGACGCGGGTATTCCGTTTTCAGGTCACACCGAGTATTTGCAGGAAGCAGCATCTGTTGAGGATGTCGTGATGATGCTGGCGACTCCGGCGCTGCGGGTTGCGCTGGCAACAACACACCTGCCACTACGAAATGTGGCCGATGCGATCGAACAAACCCTGCTGAAGCGTCGCTTGAAGATCCTTCACCAATCGCTGGTCGAGCGCTTTGGGATTCCGAATCCACGCATCCTGGTCGCGGGCTTGAATCCCCACGCTGGAGAAAGGGGTCACCTCGGCCGGGAAGAAATCGAGGTGATTACTCCGGTATTGAACACCCTGCGCAGCGAAGGATTGCACCTGATTGGGCCGTTGCCCGCTGACACGCTGTTTGTGCCGCGTATGCTCGCGGGTGCGGATGCGGTTATGGTGATGTATCACGATCAGGGGTTGCCCGTGCTTAAGGCATCCGGATTTGGCGAAGCGGTCAATATCACATTGGGTCTGCCTTTCGTGAGAACCAGTGTGGACCACGGCACTGCGCTCGATCTTGCCGGCACCGGGACAGCAGTTGCGTCGAGTCTGGAGGCGGCCATCGAGCGCGCCGCGGAACTCATCCGTTGATTGCCCGAAAGCGCTTTGGCCAACACTTTCTCGATTCCGCGCAAGTCATCGCGGACATTGTCGCTGCTGTTCAAGCGCAACCGCAGGATCAGGTGGTCGAGATCGGACCTGGTCGTGGCGCATTAACACACGGACTATACGGATCGTCCGAGCGGCTTACATTGATCGAAATTGACCGGGATTTTGTTCCTGCGCTCGAGCGTCGATTTCCACGAGCCGTGTTGCACAGCGTAGACGTGCTGGATTTCGACTTCGCCTCCCTTCCTGAGGGGCAACTACGCGTCGTTGGTAATCTGCCGTACAACATTTCCACTCCGCTGCTGCTGCACCTGATGGATTTTTCCGATCGAATTGAAGACATGCACGTCATGCTGCAGCGCGAAGTCGCGCAGCGAATCGTCGCACCGCCAGGTACCAAGGCCTGGGGTAGGTTGTCGGTGCTCTTGCAGTACTACTGTGAGGTCGAATGGCTCTTCGACATTTCCCCTGATTGTTTTACGCCCCCACCGGAAGTGTGGTCTTCGGTGATCAGGCTGCGACCCAAACAAGGTAACCGGGCACCGGTTGACTTGGTGGCGTTCGATCAGGTCCTCAAGACAGTTTTCGGCCAGCGGCGTAAGCAACTCGGCAACACTCTGAAAGCACTGTTGCCACTGGACATCTGGCAAGCGGAAGGCGTTCAGATCGACTTCACAGCCCGAGCGGAATCCGTCACCCTTGAAACGTTTCTGTCACTCGCCGGTGCACTGTCACGGAGAAAGTCGATAGAAGTCGTCGAAAGAGGAGTTCAAGCGTTGTGAGGGGATTTGCAGTCAGTGTTGAAACCGCCTGGGTTGAAGCCGAGTCCAATCGAGCGGCGCATCGTTACTATTTCACCTACACGATCACGATTGCCAATGAAGGTGCTGAAGCAGCCCGTTTGCTCAGTCGCCACTGGGTCATCACCGATGGCGAAGGCGCTGTCCGGGAAGTTAAAGGTCCTGGTGTGGTGGGTGAGCAACCACGTATTCTGCCGGATCGATCGTTCCGTTATTCAAGTGCATGTGTGCTCGATACACCGGTAGGTAGTATGCGTGGTGCTTACCGCTTTCAAACTGATAACGGTGAACTGTTTGATGTACCGATTCCATTGTTCACGTTGCGTGTCCCGAATGCGGTGCACTGATAGGCTCGAGGGGCGTTGACGGTGAGCACATGGGCCATTGGTGATGTACAAGGCTGTTACGATGAACTTTGTGAACTCCTTGAGGAGATCCACTTCGGGAGTTCCGACCAAGTGTGGTTCGTCGGTGATCTGATCAACCGAGGTCCGAAGTCGCTAGAAGTGTTGCGCCTTGTGAAGTCCTTGGGAATTCAAGCCGTTTCGGTTCTTGGCAACCATGACCTACACTGGCTGGCGATCCATTTTGGTGGGTATCGCGCCAAATGTGGAGATACGTTTGAAGCACTCGCTGCTGCTCCTGATGTCGTAGAGTTGTCTCACTGGCTACGGCATTTACCGCTGGTTCACCAAGATTCAAGGCTACGTCTGACGATGGTCCATGCCGGCGTGTATCCACGTTGGTCATGCGAACGTCTATTTGGGCTCGCTGGTGAAGTCGAGGCCTGCATGCGATCTGAAGCACACCTTGTGTTCTTCCAGAACATGTATGGCAACCAACCCGGCAACTGGTCCGAAAGTCTGGGTGGAATGGAACGCCTGCGTTTCATTACCAATGCCTGCACTCGAATGCGGCTCCTGAGCGATGCCGGTGAGCTGGACTTTGAACACAAGGAAGAGCTAGCTGTAGCGCCACCGCATCTTCGCCCCTGGTTTGAAGTGTATGCCAAGGCGTTTCCTTACGAGCGTGTTGTGTTCGGGCACTGGGCATCACTGGATGGAGTGACCGGCCAGCCGAACCTGCACGGTCTGGACACGGGTTGTGTCTGGGGGCGAACGCTGACTGCGATGAATCTGGAAACCCTGCAACGTGTGAGTGTTCAGGCACGTTCGAGCTAATCACCCGTTTGGTCACGTAAAACTCTCCTTCCCACAGATTTTTGTCGTCAGCTCGCCATTGCTAAATGGTGATCTGCGTCTAGGATCAATAATACGGGCAGGCGTAGCTTGACCTGCATCCCGATGCCGCAAAGGAGCGCGACCATGGGTGTATTCGAACACGTGCAACGTCGTTACGATGCCACGGCCCGGGAGGAAATGTCCCTTCAGGAGTATCTGGACCTGGCACGGTCCGATGCCTCCGCCTACGCCACCGCAGCCGAACGACTGCTCCTGGCGATCGGTGAACCCGAATTTGTTGATACCGCCCGCGATCCCCGACTTTCCCGCATTTTTTCCAACAAAATCATCAAGCGCTATGTTGCCTTCGATGAGTTTCATGGCATGGAAGAGTGTATCGAACAGATCGTTTCTTTCTTCCGTCATGCCGCTCAGGGGCTCGAAGAACGCAAGCAGATTTTGTATTTGTTGGGACCGGTAGGTGGCGGTAAATCATCGTCAGCTGAAAAACTGAAAGCATTTGTTCAGCAGCTGCCGTTTTATGCACTGAAAGACTCGCCGATCAACGAATCTCCTCTCGGACTGTTTAATCCCCAGGAAGACGCGCGTCTCCTTGAAGAGGATTACGGCATCTCGCGACGTTATCTCAAAGGTGTGATGTCGCCGTGGGCAGCAAAACGTCTTGTGGAGTACGGCGGCGATATCTCCAGGCCCCGAGTAGTGAAACTCTACCCGTCGATCCTTAACCAGACCGCCGTAGCGAAAACCGAACCAGGAGACGAGCACAATCAGGACATCTCGGCGCTGGTCGGCAAGGTCGGCATTCGCAAGCTCGAAG
>SXGR01453198.1_pt1 | contig 27343 bp, 29 predicted proteins | sample 3174711 | NCBI WGS metagenome assembly SXGR01 (sample SAMN11356860, study PRJNA531348) | freshwater metagenome | isolation source: freshwater sample F1-60 | place: China: Fuxian Lake, Yuxi | collected 2017-12-25
AAAAGTTTTTCATACTCCGGCTTATTTATGTGAGTAATTACAGTTTCACTGGCTGGTCAGTTAGGGAAACTTTGGGTATTGGTAATTACCATTGCGCCAATTTTTAATTCTTGTTTTAATTTTGCCTCAATTGCATTTATGCCTTGCTGATTTAAATACACATAGACTACATCGGCTTTGGCAATATTTATGTCAAAAAAATTAGCTTTGATGAACTGAACTGACCGCTGTAACAAAAAAGCTTTTAAACGAGAAAACCATATCCTAAACCCACTGCTATCTATGCCCAAAGCTTGGAGTTTTGGACAAGATTTTTTTACGCCTAAAATAAATTCACCGCGACAACTCCCAAAATCATAAAAAATCCCAGCCTCCTGCTTATACTTAAATAATATCTTACTTACCTGCTCAGTAGCTAATTTAGTGGAAGGAAAATCATGTCCAATAAAAATAATATCAAGTAAAACTGCAAAAGTTAATATCAATAAACTAAATAAGACAAAAAAACCAATTAAAAATAAAAATATCATTAGAATTAGACCCACATGTAAAGCAAACTAAATAAAGCGCCCAATACAAATAATACCACAAAACTGCCGGTTAAGCTAAATAAAATAATCCCCAAAATACAGGCAAGTAATTTGCCCACTGCCAAGCTTTGTTCAAAAAAAACCACATACGGCACCACATGAATATTTTGTGCTCGAATATAAGTGACGGTGGAAATGGGAATAAATGCCATTTCCTTGGAAGTTCTGGACATAGTGTCCACAAAAAAAGTATTCCAAAAATTAGTAGCTATCACCCGCATGACCCACACAATGGCAGTAAAAAATGCGCCGAGTCTAATGAGCACAGTTTTGGAATACTGGTCAGCTACTTTCCCAATAATAAGTGCTAAAATAGCAGCCATTAAACTGGCAATGGTTGCTAATCCCCCAGCCTTTTCAAAATCTTTCACAATTAAATAAATAAACACTGGCCAGATATTCAAGACTAAAAGTTCTTCGCCAAAACCTAAATACCCAATAAATTTTTTGGGGTAAGTGCAAAAAATTTCCCAAGTATCTTTGTAAAAATATTTTTTGGGTGTAAAAATTTCCTTAACTCTAAACAACGGTAAGACGCTAAAAGCGTAAATTATGGCGGTGATGACAAAAGTAATAGTAAAGCCAAAACGTTTAGACAAATACCCAGCTAAAAACGGACCGGCAATAAAAGTTAAACTAATTAACGAATAAATAGCGCCAAACTCCCTGCCCACCTGACCCTTGTCCGCATAACGAGCCATGAGTGAATGAAAACCCGGCCAATAAAAAGTTTTAGACAAACCGTAAAAAATGGCTGCTAAATAAGCAAAACCAGAATTTTCCTGCGAAACTATCAACAGCATCCAATAAATAATTTGAAATGGGATACTTATGGCTATGGAGTGTTTATACCCATACAAACTAGCAATTTTGCCTCCAAAGGGAATAAACACAATATACACCGCGTAAACCAAAGCCGTAAATAACAAGATTTCCTGAATGGAAAATTTTAAAACGACGTATAAAAAAATTGGCTCAAACAACAACATCATGGAGCCAGCTAAATTCGCAATTGCCGAATGAGCATAAAGCTCCCCAATTTCTTTGCGGATGGATTTGTTGAAATAGTTGGGTAAATGGAAATTTAAAAGCATAGCTTTTTCTACTAAATACTAAACTAACAAAAATACGAAAATTACAGATTTAATGTTTTGATTTTCCATACCTAAAACCTAAAAGCCAACACCCAAAACCTGATTGATCTGTTTTTTAGTGATGGGTCCAACTCGCAAAATTTGAACTCCCCCTTCCCCCTCTTTGGAAAAGAGGGGGAACTTTTGACGCTCCTCCCTTTTTCTAAAGCCTGTCCTGAGCTTGCCGAATGGAGGGAGGCCAGAAGGGGTTATTTTCACTAAAGTAGATGGTTTTTTCAAAGGCAACTTTCCAACATCTATAACCATGTCTGGTTTTAATTTTTGATTCTGAAACTGCTTGATAATGTCTTTGGCCGAATAACACTCTTTAAGACCAGATAAATTGGCCGACGTGGCAGTAATGGGCTTGTTTAAGTGCTTAGCTAAATCCAAAGCCAGCTTATTGTTTGGCATCCTAATACCTAAATATCCACTGTTGGCTGATAAAATTCTAAACCCCTCTCTCCTGAATCCATTATACATTATACCTAATACCAGTGTAATTGCCCCGGGCCAAAACTTTTTCGCTAATTTCAATGCTCCACTCCCCCACTTCACAATCTTTTTTGCATACATCACGCTTGGCACGACTACTGAACTTGGCTTGTTAAAATTTCTGCCTTTGAGCCGGTAAAGTTTTTTTACTGCACTCACATTACTTACATCTACCGCTAAACCATAACAAGTGTCTGTGGGATAAGCAATAATTTTACCCTGCTTTAAAGCTTTCACACTAGCTTGGATTATTTGGTTATGTTGTTTTTTAGAATAATCAAGGATAATCATAAACGCGACCCGAATCACCAAATAGCATCATAATTATTCCAATTTGGAGCATTCGGATATAATTCGAATTATTCGGATCGATTAAATTACCAAATTTATTAACCGATTTTTTACAAACACGACTCGCTTAATACTGTCATTAATTAAGGTTTGCTTAACCACTTCTAATTTTAAAACTTCAGGTCTAACCACTTCTTCTAAAGCATCAAAAGCCACTGGAATTTTCCCTTTTACTTTGCCATTAATTTGCACCACTATTTCTACTTCTTTTTGAGTAATTTTTGAACTATCAAACACTGGCCACTTCGCAAATTGGAGCGACTTAATAATTTTTTGATTCGCTGACTTGCTGATTCGCTGATTAGCTGACGAACTGACGAACTGATTAAGTTCTTCGGTCATATGCGGAGCAAAGGGATACAATAAAATCAAAAAAGTTCGGACTACCTCAAGAGAAACTTTTTCTTCTTTGATTTGGTTGTAAAACTCCATAAAAGCCGAAATGCAAGTATTAAAACGAAAATTTTCTATATCTTCAGTAATTTTCTTTATTAATTTATTAAGCTCCTTCTCGACTTTTTCCGTATCTTTTACTTGCAACTTGATAACTTGCCTGCCCTGAGCCTGCCGAATGGGAGAAGTTGATAACTGTTCATGGGTCCAATCCCAAACTCTATCTAAAAATCTTTTTACTCCCACCGCGCCTTTGTCATTAAACGCCACCATGGCTTCATGCGGACCTAAAAACAACTCATACATCCTTAAAGTATCTGCTCCATAGAGTTTAACCATGACCTGCGGATCTACCACATTGCCTCGAGACTTAGACATCTTTTCGCCGTCCGGACCCAAAATTATACCATGCGGTTTTCTTAAGGTATATGGCTCTCTTGATGCCACTAAGCCTTTGTCAAACATAAACTGATTCCAAAAACGACTATACAACAAGTGCAAAGTGGTGTGCTCCATCCCGCCAAAATATACATCAACGGGTGTCCAGTATTTTAATTTTTTCTTGTCTGCAAACTGTTTAGAATTTTTAGCATCGGTGTATCTTAACCAATACCAACTACTCCCTGCCCACTGAGGCATAGTGTTGGTTTCTCGCCAAGCTATTTTTTTACACTTCGGGCATTTAGTTTTTACCCAGTTTAAAATCTGTGCCAAAGGTGACTCGCCTGTGCCTGTGGGTTCATATTTTCGGACATTGGGGAGTTTAACCGGCAAGTCTTTTTCCGGCACTGGCACAATCCCGCAAATTTCGCAGTGGACTAAAGGAATGGGCTCACCCCAATACCTCTGACGACTAAACACCCAATCACGCAGTTTATAATTCACCACGCGCTTACCCATACCCTGACTTTCCATATAGACAATAATTTTTTCCGTAGCAGTATGGATATCTAAACCATTTAAAAATTCGGAGTTGACCATAACCCCCTCAGCTTCTTGCACTTGTTCAAGGGTAGTGATAGGAGCTGTATCCTGCTCATTTTTTTGCACCACTCTTTTTATGTCTAAATTAAATTCTTTAGCAAATTCAAAATCTCGCTTGTCGTGCCCAGGCACCCCGACCACTGCTCCAGTGCCCACATTCCCTAACACATAATCCGCTACATACAGAGGCATTTTAAAATTTGTCAGCGGGTTTAAACAATATAAACCAGTAAAGACCCCGGTTTTTTTTCTATTTTCCGCAGTTCTAACTTCATCGGCTTGGGTTAAAGATTGCTTTTGATACTCTTCTATTGCTTGCCACTGCTTTTCTCCAATATTTAAAATTTGTCTATTTTTTAAATACACATGTTCAGGACCCAGCACCACAAAAGTCGCACCAAAATTGGTATCTGGACGAGTTGTAAAACAAATAATGCTCGGCAACAGGGCATTTAAAATGGCTGGTTCTAACTCCGAAGTATAGTGGGGTTTTTCGCCATTTACTTCCATAAGCGCACCTTGTAATTTCTCTTCTAAAATTTTCCCTTGCTCCTTTGGAATAGCATAATCAGTCGGGTCGCTTAAAATTTTAACAAAACCCACATTGGATTTGATTTTTTCAAAATCAAATTGCCAATTAAAAGTTGTCTCAAACGGCCTCTTTCTATCTTTAAAATTATAATTTACAAAACCCCCAGCCAAAACCACTCCGGCAATTTTAGTATTTAACTTTTCCAAAACTTTTAAAGCCACCACTGCACCCAAACTATGCCCAAACAAAATGGTGCTGGCATTAAATTCGCAAGTTTTTAAAACAAACTCTACTTGCTCTGACTCTGTAGGACTACTTGCATTGGGTAAATTGGGGCAAGTAAATTTTATATTACTTTTTTGAAATTCTTGTTTTAGCCATGGGAAAAATAAACTCTCAGAACTGCCATTAAACCCGTGCAATAATACGAAGTTAGATGCAGGCTGATCTGGCACGATGTCGTAGTTAATATTTATGCCGGTCTTTTTTCCAATCCAATTTTGTTGCTGTAATTTTACTGGCTCTGGCCAAGTTTTAAGGGTCTCTAAACCTTCAAGGAGTTTCTCTGCGTATTGGGTAATTTTTAAATACCACTGTCTTAATTCTTTTTTTTCTACTTTGGTTCCGCACCGCTCGCAACTCCCATCTATTACTTCTTCATTTGCAAGTCCAGTTTTGCAAGATGGGCACCAATTAATCACCCCCGTAGCTTCAAAAGCCAAACCTTGTTTATAAAACTGCAAAAATAACCACTGCGTCCATTTGTAATAATTTGGGTCTGTGGTATTTATTTCCCGACTAAAGTCAAAACTTAAGCCCCAAGACAGCATTTGCTTTTTAGCATTCGCAATATTTTTTTTCGTGGTTTTAGACGGATGCACGCCCATTTTGAGGGCATAATTTTCTGCTGGCAGGCCAAACGCATCCCAGCCCATGGGAAACAAAACCTCAAAACCCTTTAACCTATGAAAGCGGGCATACACATCCCCTGCTACATACGGGCGCAAATGACCCATATGGAGACCCACGCCACTCGGATACGGAAACTCCACCAAAATAAACTTCTTCGGTTTTTTAGAAAAATCCTTAGCGTAAAAAACTTTTTTTGCTTGCCAAAATTTTTGCCACTTACTTTCAGTTTTTTTTGGATTATACTTGACCATAAAATAAAATTATGTTATAGTATTTTTTATGTCCGACGAGCACATTGTAGATAAAATCTACCAACTGCTCTCCAATCCGCACGCTGATGTGGATATGGATGACATTCTCGCGCTTGCGGGGATGCTTAGGGACCCGGCAGTCTTGCCGGAATTGCTCAAAATTTTCATATCTGCTATTGATGTGACAATTGTTGAGCTTAAGGAGGAACCGAAATTTCAATTATCCGCTGGGGACCGAAAGTTCCTACGGATGATTAAGGTTTCCTGCGACTAGTCTGTCGCTCCCCTAGCCACGAGCTGTCATGCCCGTGGTTTAAAAATGTCTTTTATTTTTACATAATAACCATTAGCTAATTCTATCCTTGATGCTAATTCTGGTCTCATAAATTAAATTTTAAATAATTTCCTTGCATTCGCTGTTGTGGTTTTTTCCACCTCATCTAAGGACACACCTTTAATTTCTGCCACTTTTTCTGCCACGTGTTTAACAAATAAAGGTTCATTACGTTTACCTCGATGTGGCACTGGTGTAAGGTAAGGCGAATCGGTTTCTAACACAATTCTTTCAAGTGGCACAGTCTCTACCACTTGCTTCATATTACCTGTTTTATCAAATGTAATTATACCATTTAAACCCACAAAAGCACCACGCTTTACAAATTCCATAACCATAGTGGGCGAACCAGTAAAAGAATGAATTTCAAACCTAAAAGAAGAGTGATTAGTGCTAAGTGCTAAGTGCTCAGTGTCTAAAATCTTCAAAATATCTTCATACGCATCTTCTGTGCCTGCACTTGGCCGACAATGAATCACCAAAGCTTTATTTAATTCGTTGGCTAATTTAATTTGCTGAATAAATACATCTTTCTGTTTTGCTTTAATTTTCTCCACGCTATCCGCTTCACGCTTTACGCTATCTTCTGGCAAGCGGAAATAATCTAAGCCACACTCCCCTATGCCAACCACCAGCGGGTGATTGGCGATTTTACTATAAACTTCATAATCAAAAATTTCTTCGCGGGTTTTAAAACTGGTTTCTTCTTCGTCCAAATGCTGACTGTAAGTGTGGACAGGATGAAGGCCGACGACTGCATAAACTCCCCCTCCCCCCTCTTTGGCCAAAGCATGTCCTGAGCTTGCCGAATGGGAGGGGGAAACTGCAATACCCCTTTCCTCCCCCTCTTTTCCAAAGAGGGGGCTGGGGGGAGTTATTTGGGATTTAAAATTTAAACTTTCGAATTTCTCCGCCATCTCCACAGCTTGCCTTGAAGTATCTATCTGAGTCCCAACTAACACTATACTTACTCCATTACCTAAAGCCCGCTTGATTACTACTTCGGCATCAGCTTCAAAGGCTTTAAAATTTACATGCGCGTGAGTGTCAATGAACATTTAGGGCTGGTCGTTATTATCTGGCTTATTGCCTCCACCCATTAACCCGCCAAACATACCACCTATTGCCCCAATTATTCCACCCATTGCTCCCCCTATACCCCCGCCCATACCGCCACCAATTCCCCCTCCGGAATTAGAGGAGCCTTGCGACTCGCAACCTTCATCTTGGTTATTGTCTTCATCTGGCATATTTTTATATCCTTGGAAACAAACGAGGAATACTCTCTAATTTGTTTGCCTTTAATGCTTGTTGTATTTGCTCTGCGGTATGGGGCAAAAACGGCAGTAAACTAAGTCCGATTTGATGCAATTCCAAGAGTAAAAATTCTATATCTTTTTTGGCTTCGGTTTCATTGACCTTGATTTTTTTAAATGGTTCGGTTTTCTGAATGTATTCATCGCAAGTCTTTATTTTTTGCCAAATTTCATCCATTGCTTTTTGGAGTTCAAAAGATTGAATAAAATTATTTATCTTACCCTCCTTCAACCTCTCTGCCTCGGATGCACTCGGCATCTCCCCTCGCCAGGGGAGAAGACCTGCGGATAAGGCCATTTTAAGTATGCGGGAACATAAATTCCCTACACCATTGGCTAAATTGGCATTATAACTTTCTACCAATCTCTCCCACGTATAGTCACCATCTTCAAAAGTCGGAATTTCTCTGAGCAAATAATACCTTAAAGCATCTATGGCTTGTTCGGCTGTTAACCCCTTTTCTTTCAGCTGACTGATGATAGCATAAGGGTCAGCCACATTCCCCAAGCTCTTAGACATTTTTTGCCCGCCACTCGTTATAAACCCATGAATAATTATTTGCCGAGTTGTTGGCAGACTAGCAGACAGTAGCATGGCTTGCCACATAGCCGATTGCTGACGCAAATTGTCTTTCCCAGCGATTTGCACAGCTTTAGGGTTTTCCTCTGTTCCCCAAAAATCCGTAAACTGATTTGCTGATTTGCTGATTTGCTGATTACTAGACGCTTTCCACCCCAAAGTTGAAACATAATTTATAAGCGCATCAAACCACACATACATTACTTGAGTGTCATCACCCGGCACTGGCACCCCCCATGGCATTTTTGCTTTTAACCGAGAAATAGAAAAATCTTGCAAGCCCTTTTGGACGAATTCTTTAATTTCATTAAAGCGAAAATCTGGCACCACAAAATCTGGGTATTTTTTGTAAAGGTCTAAAAGCGGTTTTTGATACTTACTAAAACGAAAAAAATAATTTTCTTCTTCCAAAACTTCAATGTCTAAATTGGGGTGAACAGAGCATTTGCCTTGGTCGGTAAGTTCGCTTTCGGTTTTTTCTAATTCACAACCCACACAATACTTTATATGGTATATTTTTTTGTAAATATCCCCTTTTTCTAAACATAATTCCCAAAAGGCTTGGCAAGCGGTAATGTGATGCTCATCGGTTGTGCGGATAAAATGAATGTCTGGCAAAATACCTAGAGCTGGCATTAATTGTTTAAATTTGTCGGCAAATTCATCTACATAACTTTGCACTTCCTTGCCCTCTTCCTTAGCTTTCCTAAAAATTTTTACCCCATGCTCGTCTGTGCCAGTGTTAAAAAAAACTTCTTTACCCAATAATTTTTGATGTCTTACTATGCAATCTGCAAGCACCATTTCTAAAGCAAACCCTAAGTGCGGATCTGAGTTAACATATGGTAAAGTAGTGGTTAAATAAAATTTATTCATAAAAAAGGCTTAAATTAAGCCTTTCAATTATAACTTTTTTTAGGTTTTTAAACAACTGGTTCACCCGGAGGTTTTTGGGCAGAAAACTCATTCACTATCACTGTAATAGCACTGGCAATGGGCACAGCCACCAAAATTCCAAGAATTCCAGCCAATTTAAAACCAACAAGCAAAGACAATAAAACCACCAAAGGCGAAGTGCCAACGGTTTTAGCCATAACTTTAGGCACTAACACATACCCTTCCATTTTTTGAATAACAATATAAAGCACTAAAGTTGCCAAAGCCAAAGACGGACTTTGGATGCTAGCAAAAAATATGGCTGGCACAGCCGAGACAAACGGACCAATGTAAGGCACAATTTCTAACAGTCCAGCCAGCATAGCTAAAAACAAAGCATACTTCACACCCAAAAGCGTGAGTCCAATAAAAGTAAAAGCAAAAATTAATAAACTCAAAATCATCTGACCGAGCACCCAAAGTCCCATTTTAGTTTGGATTTTTTCAACCAAACTCATAGTTACCTCTTGGTGCTTTGCCGGAAGAAGCGTAAAAATAAAATTTTTCATACCTTTTTCCTCTGCCACCAAATAAAAAGAAATGACTAAAATAGTTAAAAAGGAAAAAATCCCACTAAACACGCCAAAAGTTTTTTTAAACAAACCCGACTCTCCTGCCCCAGAAAAAAACCCAGAAAATAAACTTTGAAAATTAATGTCCAAATTGCTTATGCCTAATTTGTTTTGAAATTCGCCAAAATACTCAGGGAAATTCTGGCTTAAAATTTTAAATTGTTCAAAAGCTGGGGGGATTAACAAATACACAACCAAGCCTACAAAACCCAAAACAAACACATAAACTGCTAAAACACTTACTGACCTCGGGATCCTTTGCTTTTGGTTTAAATATTCTGCCAAAGGTTCCATAGCCGAAGCAAAAATTACGGAAATTAAAAACAGTAAAATTATGTCTTGAATTACCCAGAGTAGACCCAAACCCAAAAGGCATAAGATTACTTTAAAAATTATCTTGGTTGATGGTTCTAAGGTGGTGAACATAAATAGTCGCTAATTGGAACGCTGACTAGTCGCTGAAATAAAGTGGAAAATATATAGAAGCTTAATCCCTGTCTTAAAATAAGAGAGGGTGGAGTGAGTTATGATTCATAATTACCCCTCCTAACCTCCCCTTATATAAGGGGAGGAAAAGAAAAAATTTATACCACTGGAGCTGACTTGTCTTTTTCATCGAGAATCTTTTGCACTTCTTCAATTTCCGCATCTATTTTTTCCACTTCCGAAAGACAATAAGCTTTAATCTGCTCTTTTAAAAATTCATTACCTTCAAGACCGTCGGTGGTTAAATCCCGAACCAGAATATCTTTTATGGTTTGGTCCAGTTGAGAGTTTTGCACTAGCTGAATAACTTTTTGTAATTTGTCGTTCATCTTATGCTCCTTTTTCCCCCATAGCTTCTACCACAGCCAACAATACTCCTTGATTTTCTACTAATTCTGCTAATCTTTCTTGTGGTGATTTTTCAAGCCTAATTCCTGTTTCTCTATCCATATATTTGTTTCCTTTCTATTTTTGAGTTTTGTCTCTTAATTTTTTTAAAATTTGTAAATCTACTTTGACTTTATCATGCTCGGTTTCTAAAATCAAGGGCAACTCCCCCTGCCCCCTCTTTAGCAAAGAGGGGGGAGAAGATAAATACTCCAAAAGTGCCTCAAACCCCTTTTTCCCTATTTTCCCCTCCCCAATATGCTCATGCCTATCTTTTTTTCCGCCTAATTCCACTTTAGAATCATTAATGTGGCTCATTTTAAGCCATTTTAAACCAATCACCTTGTCAAACTCCTTAAAGGTTTTGGAAATTGATGTCGCATCCCTCAAATCATAACCACTTGAAAACGCATGCTGAGTGTCAAAACAAATCCCGCCAAAAGTTTTATACTTGACTAAACCTTCCATAAGCTCGGCCAATTCCTCAAAAGTATCACCAATTGTTTCTCCTTGTCCAGCCGAGATTTCCAATAAAAACCTTGTCCTGGGCGTAGTCGAAGGATCTGCTTCATATTTCTCCAAAACTTTTTTTAAACCCTCTTTAGCCTGCTTCATCCCAGCTGTTTGCCCCAAATCTTTAAAACTGCCCAAATGTGTCATCACATATTTAGCGCCCAGTAAATTAGCCCGCTTTAATTCTTCGGACACCACAGAAATGGAGCCGTGGTAAGTAGTTTTTTTGGCTGAACCAAAATTTATAAAGTATGGACAATGAACAACAAACTCAACTCCCCCTACCCCCTCTTTAGCCAAAGAGGGGGTGTCTGCGGTTCTCCTCCCCTTTTCTAAAGCATGTCCTGAGCCTGTCGAATGGAGGGAGGCTGGGAGGGGTGGTTTATGTAATGGGTAATATTTATCCATCTCTGTCTTAAATTTCTCCACAATCTCATCTGGAAGTTTGGGTGCGGGTCCGCCCATGGGCGGACGGGTAAAAATTTGAAATGTTTCGCACTTCAAATCAAACGCATTTTTTGGCGCATTCCATACCCCACCCGAAGCTGACACATGACAACCAATAGGTAATGTCATAAAATTAACTTCTCAAAAATTTTATTACCTTTATACGGGCCGATCACTGCCAAAGTCATCTGGCGACGATTGAAAAGATCGCGCGCCACCTTTTGCACTTCTTCTACTTTGACTGCATCGATCTTTTTAAACACTTCGGTGGGGGTTAAAATCTGTCGCCGAAAGGCTGTGCTTTCTAAAAACCAATCTAACCGCACTTGGTTATCTTCCAAAGCTAAAATCGTTTTGCCTTTTAAAAATTCTTTGGCCTTTTTTAATTCCTCAGCAGAAACTGGGTATTTTTTTATTTTTTCTAATTCTGCAAAAATCACGGTTAAAGCTTCTTCAATTTTATCTATTTGCACTCCCGCGCCAATGTTAAACACCCCGGTGTCCTGATAATTCCCCCCACTCGCCCGAACATAATATCCAAGTCCCCGCTTTTCCCGAACCTCAGTAAACAACCGAGAAGACATCCCTCCACCTAAAATAGCAGACAACACACTTTGAGCAGAATTTCTTTTATCTCCGTAAGCAAAACCCTTAAACCCCAAGGCTAAATGCGCTTGTTCGGTGGCTTTAAACTGCACTTTTAAACGGGAAGAGGCTTGTTTATCTTTTGCTGGTTGCCAAAGAGCACCTTTGGCAAGCCTGCCAAAGGTGCTCTTTGGCTTTGCCATCCAAAACTTTTTTATTAATTCATTCAATGTTCGCGAATCATACTTCCCACTCACCCCCAAAACCATATTGGTAGTCTGATAGTGTCTGTTGATGTAATCGACAAACATCTCTCTTGAAAACTTAGTTACCGTTTCCTTAGTGCCAGCAATATCTCTACCCAATGCATCTTTCGGCCACATGGTGCGTTCTAACACATTTTCAATTTCATACATGGGCGTGTCTTTATACATATTGATTTCTTCCACTATCACACCTTTTTCCCGTTCTAATTCCTGCTCATTAAATAAAGGATTTTGAATCATGTCTGTAAGCACTTCAAAAATTAGCTTCAAATGATGCGAAGCAGACTTTATATAAAACTGCGTATGCTCTTTACCTGTATTAGCATTCATTTCTCCGCCAATGCTATCTATGAGTGTAGATATGGCTAGAGCTGAGGGATATTTTTTTGTGCCTTTAAATAAAAAATGTTCCAAAAAATGACTTATGCCATTTTCTTTGGGAGTCTCACTTCTACTTCCAGTCTTAACAAAAAAATCCACCACCACGCTTTCGGCATCGGTAGATGGCACCTCTATAATTGTAAGTCCGTTAGGAAGAATTTTTTTAGTGTATTTCATACTTTAATTGGTTCTACAGGTGAGGCACGTAAATCATCAGATTGTATATATTTAATAGCCCCATTATTTAGCGCTCCGTTAATTAACTTCCACCCTTCATCTATTATTTCATCAACGCTTCTGTGCCCTTCCGGAACATTATCACTTTGCTCAACATGCTCAAAGATATTTTCAATTTCATCTAAAATTCTCTGAAATTGTTCCCTAAATAAATCGTCTTGGCAACTATTACAATAATGAAATAAAATTCCAGAAAAATTAAATAGATTCTCAAAATTTTTATTAGGTCTTTGTTCGTGTTTAATTACTTCAGCCATACTTATAAAACATTATCCCTTAATTTTGTTGAAATATTTATAAATTTCTTACACTGGCCGTTTTCCATAAAAACTAAATCCTCTATTCTTATGCCCCCGAACTTTGGAAAATATACCCCGGGTTCTATACTAAACACCATATTATCTTTTATAACATCTTTACTCTTAGGTGACAAGTTAGGGAGTTCGTGAATTTCCAGACCCGTGCCATGACCTAAAGAATGAATAAAATATTTATCTAACTTTTTTTCTGCCAATATATTTACCGCGTGTTGATACAGATCGTTTCCAGTAACAACCTCTCCCCTACCCCTCTCCTCAAAAGGAGAGGGTGACTCGGTATTTCTCTCCCCTTTTGAGGGGAGATGTCCCGAGTGCATCCGAGGGACAGAGAGGTTGCAGAAACCCATACACTCCTCATACGCCTTCTCTACCTGAGAATAAGCCATTGCCAGTTTTTTAGGAACAGTTTTTAAAAAAACGGTACGAGTAAAATCGCTACAATAATTTTTATACTTAAAACCAAAATCAATAATAATTGATTCGCCAGATTTTAATTTTTTATTTGATGGCACATGGTGAGGCACAGAGGCATTTGCCCCACTCGCTACAATAGCAGGAAAAGAAATATCTTCTGCCCCAAATTTATATCCCAGTTTAGTAATATGCTCTGCCAAATTTTTTTCTGTGTTTATACGTCTCCAATCTGTGTTTCTCAGTTTTGTAAACACTTTCTCCACAATCTGCATACTTTTTTTCACCAAAGCTATCTCTGCTGGTTCTTTCACGGTTCGCTGATAGTCCACAGGGCTATGTTTAATATTGACTTTTATTTTAAGTTTTGGATTTTTTTTCTTAATATACGCTACCTCAGCGTAAGTCATTTCGCCAAAAATATCCAAAATTTCTTTCTGACCAATGTAACTACCGACATTTTTTAAAAAATCTGACTTCACCCCATCAACTTTTTCCAGTCCATCGCCAAGAAAAACTACATCCGTGTTTCTCTGTTTTCTATCTGTGTAAGTCGGTTTGATTAGCAAATACCCATGCATAAAACTCCTACCAGTCAAATAAAACAGGTTTTCTTTTTTCTTGATTAAGATAGGGTTAGAAATTGAGGATTGAAGTTTTTTTAATCTTTGATGATGCATATTAAATTCTAATAGTCCCCCTCCTGAGAAGATATACTTTAGGGCAAATAAATTATCTTTTTTCTCTCCCCTTTTGAGGGGAGATGTCCCGAGTGCAGCCGAGGGACAGAGAGGTTGCAGTCCTTCCCTCTCCGCTCAGAGAGGATACCTGGAGACAGGTTGTTAGAGTTTACATTTTTGTTTAATGCTTTCTAAAACTCCCTCAAGATTTTTATCAATCTCTATATTTTGAAATCTTAAAATTCTATAACTTTCCTTTTCTGCATACTTTTCTTTGTGTTCATCCCTGACTACCACAGCCAATTCACTATGTTGCCCACCATCTAATTCAATCAAAATCATTTTCTCTCTACAGCTAAAATCGTAAAGATACTTTCCAATTTGCACTTGACGTTTAAATTTTAATCCGTAAAATTTTCTAGCCCGAAGATGTTGCCACAATTTAGCTTCCCAAGGATTTTTGTTTTTTCTTTGATTTTGAGCATAAGTTAAAAAAGGCTCGGGGATAATTCTTTTCATACAGCAACCTCTCTGCCCCGCCTTAGGCGGGACATCTCTCCTCAGAAGGAGAGAAAATTGCAACCTCTCCTTAATCCTCTCCTCAAAAGGAGAGGAAAGAGACATCTATTTTATCTTATCGTTTAAATAATTTCCCAATTCCTCCACCTTCACCCTCTCCTGTAATTTAGTATCACGGTTACGGACCGTGACCATATTGTCTTTTTCTATAGTGTCAAAATCCACTGTCACACAAAACGGTGTGCCAATTTCATCTTGTGAATAATATCTCTTTCCAACATTACCTCTATCGTCCCAAGACACGGCAAAGTTTTTTTGCAAATCGTGATAAATACTACGTGCCTTTGCTACTAATTCTGGTTTATTTTTAAGAAGCGGAAACACGGCGCACTTGTAAGGTGCTAGCTTGTAAGGCAATTTTAATGTAATATTTTCTGGATTACTTTCGTCATACGCAGAACACAGCACAGCTAACAAGGTTCTATTCACCCCCCAAGTGGGCTCTATGCAGTGAGGTAAAAACTTTTCATTGGTCTGGGGGTCTAAATATTCCAAACTTTCACCCGAGGTTTTTTGATGCTGGGATAAATCATAATCCGAGCGGTAAGCTAAGCCATAAAGTTCTTTTTGCCCAAAAGGAAAGTGGTATTCTGTATCTACACTTCGTTTACTATAGTGCGCTCTGTCTGCTTCTGCTATTTCCACAAACTCGCATTGGTCCAAAATGCCAATTTCTCTGCACCACTCTTTTTGTTGTTCTAACCAATATTCAAACCATTCTTCCCAATTCTCTTTTCGCACAAAATATTCTATTTCCATTTGTTCAAATTCCCGAGTGCGGAAAATAAAATTCCCTGGCGTAATTTCGTTTCTAAACGCCGGACCAATTTGCGCTATGCCAAAAGGAATTTGTTTTCTAGAAGTATTTACGACATTTTTAAACTGCACAAACATAGCTTGGGCTGTTTCTGGGCGAAGATACACCACCGACTCCTCGCTAGCCACTGGACCTAAATTAGTCTTAAACATTAAATTAAATTGTTTTGTAGCAGTTAACTCTCCTCCGCAATTCGGACACACCCCCTCCTTACCTCCCCCCTCAAGGGGGAGGAATTCTCTTTTATTTCCCTCCCCTTTATGGGGAGGGTTAGGGTGGGGTGATTTTAAATTAACTATTTGGTCTGCTCTATATCTTTGGTGACATTTTTTGCACTCAACCATGGGATCATTAAAAGTTGCCACATGTCCACTAGCCTCCCACACTTTCGGATTCATAATTAAAGCTGCGTCAATCCCCACCACATCTTCACGCGATTGCACAAACTTCTTCCACCACAGCTGTTTAATGTTGTTTTTAAGTTCCACGCCAAGTGGTCCGTAGTCCCAGCTATTTGCTAGCCCGCCATAAATTTCACTCCCCGGAAACACAAACCCGCGTCTTTTGCAAAGAGAAATGATTTTTTCCATCCCGTTAGAAATTTGACTATTAGGTTGTTTGATTTGATCTATCATAATTAAAATTAATCTCTAGCTTTATTAACACTTATTGATTTCTAACGGGATCCATTAAGCCTAATTGTTCATTCATAAATTTATACTTTCTTAAAATGCCCAATTAAAGTTAAAGTAAAACCAAGACTTACAATTACTAAAGCAGAAATAAAAAACGGGTTATGGGTTTTTAAAAATAAACTAATTAAAATAATAATCCCAAAAAACCTAGCAAACAAACTGGTCGGGTACATTTGCCATAACTCTTTTCTAGCTAGCTGAAAAACCACAATAGACAAAAGTAAGGCAAACATCCCGGCAAACCTCATAGGCACACTGGGGTAAACTTCCGAAGCAAAGAGCAATTCCTGAAATTGAGTAGAAATAAAAATTAAGCCCAAAGCAGTAAGCCCCAAATAGCCAGCAATATAATAAAAACTCAATTTAATAAAATTCATATTATTTTACTTCTTTGTAATATTTTACCATATCTTCAAAATAATCGTAAGTAATACTCTGACGGATTTTTGCCATTAAATTCAAGTAAAACTTTAAGTTATGCATGGTAGCGAGACGAATGGCCAAAGGCTCGCCCGTGGCAAACAAATGGCGCAAATAGCCCCTCGTGTGGTTTAAGCATAAATAGCAATCGCAAGTATTATCGACCGAAGTGAAATCTTCTTTATATTTTTCATTGTCTATATTTATAGTGCTATAACCTTCCCGCTGTTCACTATCCACTGACCACTTAGCACTCACATATAATTTCCCATGCCTGGCCTCGCGCGTTGGAATTACACAATCAAAAGTATCGCACCCCCGTGCCACGGCTTGCACAATGTCAAAAGGCGTGCCTACGCCCAAAAGATGTTTCGGAGCATTTTCTGGCAAAAACGGCATTGCAAAGTTAACTGCTTTCATCATTTCACTATGCGGTTCCCCCACAGCCACCCCTCCAATCGCAAAACCTTCAAAACCTAAATTCACCATGTCTTTGGCTGACTGCTCCCTTAAATCTGGAAAACTCGCTCCTTGCACAATGCCCCACAATTTTTGTCCCGAGTTTATAGGATCACCATTTTCTAAAATATTTTTATGCTCTTTAATAGCTCTCTCTGCCCAACGCTTCGTTAGTGCAATTGATTCTTTGCTTCTTTCATATTCAAAAGGAAACCCGGGAAAATCGTCCAAAATTAAACAAATATCACTCCCTAAATTCGCCTGAATTTGCATACTCTTTTCTGGCGACAAAATTTCCTGCCTGCCATCCATATCAAACTGAAACAAAACTCCGACTTCCATTACTTTTCTCATTTTTGCTAAAGAAAATACCTGAAAACCTCCACTGTCGGTAAAAATTGGCCCCTTCCAATTCATAAACTTATGGAGTCCCCCGGCTTTATAAATAAGCGCGTCCCCTGGTCGTTGCCACAAATGATAAGTATTGGCGAGGATAATGTCAGCCCCCCAAAATTTGAGCTCCTCTGATGTTACGCTCTTCACCGCGCCTTTCGTGCCAATAGGCAAAAACGCTGGCGTCTGAATATCCCCATGAGCAGTGTGAATAATACCAGCGCGAGCTTTGTTTCTTTCCTCCCCCTGTTCCAAAATCACCCCATCTCTCCCCTCCCCCTTTTCCAAAGGGGGAGTTAGAGGGGGTTTAACAGATTTTAAAATTTCAAAATAAGACATAAATAAAGCAAAAAATGATAATTTTTTAACTTGTGGACTTTACATTCTAAACTATGGTGTAATTATATTACAAAAACCTGTATTCCGAACTGTCTCCGTATGGTGGCGTGATCAGGATACCCTGATCTAGGAACGTAGTTGGAACTAGCCCTTAATTGGGCTAGTTTTTATTATTGAAACTGCCATTCGTCAGTAATATGTTTTTTAAAAATACTTTTATAAATTGTTCTGTCGGGTTTTGCAAGATTATATGACCGATTGATACTTCCAGCTATCATATCTGCCATTTGAATTAAAACATCTGATTGTGAGTCTACCAACTTGCATTGCTTCATAATTTTTACGTTATTTCCATTTAGCTCTCGTCTTAAATAACCTAAAAAGCTTTTTCTAAATACACGATCGTTATTTTCATCAATTTTAATTTTAGTAAAATAATTCTCTTTTAATAATTTTAAGATTTTATCAGCATCAACCATATTGGAATAATTAAATTCTTTAGGTTGCTTCTTAATACTAAAACCCTCATTATTTCTACTTGCCCCGCCATAATAAATTTGATGAATTTCTTCAAAATAATCACCACTGTCAAAAACATAAACTTTAGCTTGGTTTAGTGATACAAGTAAAATATTTTTTGGTACTGGGTGGCCAGTGATTCTTAGCCTTGAAAGATATTTAATTGCTTGAAAAAGTACTTGCTGTGTATTATTAATATTTAACTTAAATTCAAAAATATTACCATTATAAACACCATCGGTATTGGCAATTAAGACATCATTTTCATCAAGTTTTATTCCAAAATTCTTAAAAAAGTGAAGCTGTCCTTCCCTTTCAGTTATAAAAATCTTATGCGCTGATTTTTCATTCATATTTAATTTGATAGTTTTAAAAAATTAGTGTGTAGCCATTATATCAAAACAGCCTCGTATTGGCGAGGCAACAAAACAGCATTGTTGTTAGCAACGCTGTTTAAACAATAAATATTAAAACCCATTTATTTCGGTCTAAATCTTTTACTTCGTCTTGATTCCTTAAGGGGTCTTGCACCAACTTTTCTACCTCGTTCAGTCCCGCTAATCGAAATGGGCTGTTCTTCTCCTTCTTCTGTTTTACCCTCATCTGTCTTTAGCATCAAAGCGAGCACCTCAACAAAAGTCTGGGAATATGTAAATCTTTGTTCTAAAGTTAAACTTGGATCCCGAAGTTGCTCACTAACCGCTTCAATTTCTTGCAAAATCTTGCTCTGGACCTCGTCATCTAATGAACGAAAGAATTCAAACAATTCGGGGTATTTATTAGCTTCAGCCCTTAAAGTAGCCTCGTACTGAATAGTCAAAAGTTCTGCTGTTTGACTATTGTCCCGTCGTTGGGGTGTATTACCCAAATCTGCATCGTGAGTGTCGGGAAATGTTTCTTCAAAATCCCCCCCCCCCGTTCCCTTAAAATATTTTGCCTAGACATATTTTTTCTTTCTGTATTAATTTTCTAAAATTAATTAGTGATTTTAAGTAAAGTTAGTGTATAGTTGGTTTGCTTGTGGCTAATAATTCTTCCTGCAAATGTTCAATAACTTGTGCTGGAGTATTTTCTCTTGTAACTCCATCAAAATAATCACTTAACCACCTTCCAACTTTTATAGCTCTTTCGGGACTTAACTTTTGAATGTCCACAATTAATTTTATTATCACCCTCTGTTCCCCATCTCCTAACCTTGCAAAATCTCCGCTTAAATTTCGAGCCCAATTTCTATCATCTTTTGGCACCTCAACCCCCCCCCGCAAATTTATTTAACCTAGTCCCCATACTGCCCGAATGAGTGTCTAAATGCATACATTTTCCCTTTCCCAATTAATTTTTTTAAAAAACTAATAGATTATTTTTAGTAAAGTCATTACATTTGTATCGACTTTACTAAAAAATGATTTAATAATTTAATTCTGCCCCGGGAGATTTCCCGAACCAACCGAAGATTTTTGGGTTTGGTCTGGCACATCGCCACTCGGTAAAGTTTGCGGAAAATCTTTATACAAAGTGGTATCTGATTGTTTACTTCCGCAACCCACGGCAAGCAAACTTACTGTGAGAATAGCTAATAATAATTTTTTTGTCATATTGTTTATCACCCTCCCCTTACCCCTCCCCTCAATGGAGGGGGAAAAAAGGAGTATTAAGACTACTAATACGGATTACACAAACAGTAATAATTATTACTACTTTGGTCGCACCAATTTGCTGCAGGGGTCCAGGGTCTGCAAGAAGGTTGTTCGCCTGTGGTGCTGGGAGGAACTGTTTCTAAAGTTGTAACTATTATAGCACCAATGCCATTACCCGCACCATAATCATAGTAATAATACGGATTATTGGGATTTCCAGAATTTGGAGTTTTTGCCAAAAACCCATCATCCACCAACTCCTTTAAAAAATCTGGAGAGGTGTCCGGATACCCACAACAAGGGTTTCTATTTATGGGAAAACTCCCGCGCTTGTCGTGGTAAAGCAATAAAGCTTTTTGAATTTGAGAAAAATCTGCCTTCCGCTTAGCATCTCTGGCTTTTGCCCTCGCACCATTTAAGGAAACTAAAACCACGCTAGCCAGCAAACCAATGATAGCTATTACAACTAATAATTCTATGAGGGTAAACCCCGTTAGAGATAAGCTGTTTTTGGAAAAGGTGGCTGATTGATTAAAAAAACTCTTGATTTGAAATTTTCTAATCATTCGGATTAAAGCTCTAAACGGGATAAACCCCCGCTTGTCTTGCCTGCCTAGGTAAAATTGATTTTGATTTTTTGTTACATTATCAGACATAAATAAACTTGATTATCTAATGTCAATTAAATTTATCTAACAAACCCAGTATTATCTATCAAAACTTCTTCTCGGCGGTCTGCCTCCACCATGTCCACCGCCTCGTCCGCCGAAAGATGGTCTATGCGGACGAGAAGAATCGAACCCGCTGTGGCTAGCGCTTGACGCTAATTGTTCCGGAGTTGGAGCCGGGGCAAAAGGTTTATGAGTTAAATTTATTCTACCTTGTTCATCTATTTCACTAACTTGCACTTTTAAAGTATCCCCAATATTTACCACATCTTCCACTTTGTTAACACGATAATTTGCCAGTTGGGAAATATGCACAAGTCCGTCTTTACCTGGCAAAACTTCCACAAACGCGCCAAAATCCATAATCCGCACAACCTTGCCTTCATAAATTTCTCCAGCCTCAACTTCTTTAACAATATTTTGAATCCACTCCACAGCTTTTTTAGCGCTCTCGGCATCGGTAGAGGTAACCATAACCAAACCGTCATCTTCAATGTCAATCTTAACACCCGGACACTTGGCAATAATTTCGTTAATAGTTTTACCGCCACTGCCAATCACTTCCCGAATTTTATCAGGTTTAATTTTGAAAGAAGTAATGCGAGGAGCAAAGGGAGACAAATCTGCCCTTGGCGCAGAAAGCGCTTCTTTCATTTTAGAAATAATATGCACGCGCGCAGGCTTGGCTTGTGTAAGGGCATCAGCTAAAATATCTGCGCTTAAACCTTTTAGCTTCATATCTAACTGCAAAGCGGTCACGCCAACTTCGCTCCCAGTAACTTTAAAATCCATATGTCCGTTAAAGTCTTCTATACCAGCTATGTCAGTTAAAACTTTAAATTTTGATGTATCGTTTTCGTCCATAACCAAACCCATAGCACACCCACCAATAACTTCAGTAATAGGCACACCTGCGTCCATAAGCGCTAAAGTAGAACCACAAGTAGAAGCCATACTGGTAGAACCATTACTCGACATTATTTCCGACACTAACCTCATGGTGTAAGGGAATGTTTCCTGAGGAGGCAAAACAACTTCCACAGCTCTTTCCGCCAACATTCCATGGCCGATTTCTCTTCTACCCGGACCCCGAATAGGCGCTACTTCTCCCACGCTATAACCCGGCATATTATAATGGTGAATGTACCTTTTAGTCCTGCCTTCACTTGGGTCTTCCATGCCGTCTAAAGTTTGCTCATCGCCCTTGCTTCCCAAAGTGACGACTGTTAAAGCTTGAGTCTCGCCTCTGGTAAATAAAGCGCTACCATGCGTCCGTGGCAAAACCCCAACTTCACAAGTTATTGCGCGAGTTTCGTTTAATTTACGGCCATCTACTCTTCTTTCCTTTTCTAAAATTTGTTTTTGCTGATACTTCTTTAATACCTTGTCTATGGCGCTTGCAGATTCCTTTTCAATATTTACATTTTCTATTTCCCCTAAGGAAGCTTTTACAGCTTCTGTAATTTCTTTTGTTAATTTGTCTATGTTTTGCTCACGATCTTCTTTGCTTTGGACATACAAAGCCAAATCCATTTTTGCTCCAGTAAGCAATTCTTTTACTTTTTCCATTACGGCTTCGTGAGGTTTTACAATAATTGGCTCAGCTTTGGCTTTACCGACTTGCTTCATAAAATCCAACTGACACTTAACTAATTCACCCAAATACTTTTGAGCAAATTTTATGCCTTCTACAATCTCTTCTTCCGAAACCAACTTAGCACCCATTTCCACCATTATAATATGCTCACCAGTTCCGCAGACGATTAAATCCATAGTGCTATCTGTTTGCTGTTCTGTAGTGGGGTTTATTATAAAACTTCCGGCAACTTTTCCCACTCTAACCCCTGCCACCGGTCCATCAAACGGCACTTCGGAAATTGCCAAAGCCATGCTCGCAGCATTCACTGCCAGCATATCTGGTTCATTTTCTCCGTCTATACACAAGACCATGGCTGTAACCTGAACATCATTGCGCATGCCATCTGGAAACAGAGGTCTTAAAGTTCTATCTATCACTCGCCCTTTTAAAATAGCATCGTCTGTGGCCCTGCCTTCTCGTTTTATCCACCTACTCCCCTTAATTTTTCCAGCAGCGTATAGTCGCTCTTCATAGTCCATCAGGAGTGGAAAGAAGTCAATGCCATCTCTGGCTTTATCACTCATTATAGTTGTGGCCAAAACCACAGTGTCCCCCACCCTGGCCAAAACTGCCCCGCTGGCTTGCCCAGCTAATTTGCCAGTTTCAAACACAAAATCAGCTTCGTTAATTTTACAGGAGATTTTCTTTGATTCCATATGTTTTTTACCCTGTTAAATAAAACCTTGGTTTTAATTCGCTTTGCGAATTATTTAATAGGGTGAATTTCCGCCTGATTTACAGATTTACGATGACTATTGTTAAGCCTATCGCGCTATCTATAAACCAGAGCATTAAGAACTTCCGCGCTAGCTGTTTTTAGCAACTGGCAAAGCCAGATTGGTATAAAAACAGCGACACCCTATAGGGTTTTGACCAATAGACTTCGTTATTTTCCTCTCGGTTTTATTCGCCGTAGTATAGACTACGTCTCACAAAACCTCGGGAAAATGCCTTGTCCTTGGTCAAACGCAAAAGTCCAATGATTAATTAACTTTATAAATTTTCTAAAACCGCATTAATTTTAGCTAAAATCTCGTCTGGTGTAAAGTAGGCCTTTATTAGATAATCTTTCACATTAAAACTTTGAGTTTTTAAGATATCTTCCTTACTCCACGAATTACTTAAAACAATCACTGGGGTATTGGCAATTTTTGTATCAGCATGAGACCTTAGCCTCTCTAAAACTTCAAACCCATTCAAATTCGGCATCATTAAATCCATAACCACCAAATCCGGCTTTTCCTGCTCCACTAATAAATATCCTTGGGCTCCGTCTTCAGCCACTTTTAAATCAAACCCTGCGAGACTTAACTTATGGGCCATAATCTCCCGCATAGCTAAATCATCTTCCATTATTACCAATTTTTTATTTTCCGCCATAGTTTTTAGACTGCTTTTTATACCCTTACAAAGACTACCTTAGGACTTACGCACTGCCACCTTAAGGATCGGGCTTTGCCCGTCCAAATGGTGGCAGTGCGTATGTCCTTTAAATTATAACATAAAGATTAACTATGGTATAATAATGTAAGAGAAATAAGTTATGGATACAAAAACAAAAACATTGTTAATTGTTTTTTTTGCTCTTTTGTTTATCTCGGTTTTTCTGAGTTTTGATAGAATATATACAAAGCAAAATTACGTAATCATTAAAGAATAAATCCAGCATTTTATAACTGGGAATTTCAAAAAGGCAACTTTTATCATTTACCCTACTAAAATTCTAGTTATGGTATTTGTAAAAAGTGCTGGATAAAGCTGTAAACTTTATGTTTTCCAATTGGTTTTTAATTGCTTTAGCTGCTCCACTGTTTTGGAGTTTTATTAATTATATAGACAAACTCCTTTTATCTAAGTACCCCGGAGGTAAAGGCGTGGGCTCTATCATGCTCTTTTCCTCACTTTTTTCTATTACTATCCTGCCGATTATAGGCTACGCAAATAGAAACACCTTATTCAATTTACCTTATTTTGATTTATTTTTACTTATACTTGTGGGACTTTTAAGTGCCAGCGCTACTTACTTCTATTTAAGAGCCATGAACATAGAAGATCCTTCCATAGTGGTGCCTCTCCTTCAACTAATTCCAATTTTTGCTTATTTTTTAGGCTTCTTAATCCTCGGCGAATCTTTAACTTCTGAGCAAATTTTATTTTCATTACTCATTCTGTTAGGTATAGCGCTTATTTCTATAGAAATAGACACTGAAAATAAAATTAAATTTAAATTTAAAGCTTTGTTTTGGGTAGCCTTGTCATCTTTTTTGTTTGCTTTACACGATGTCCTTTTTAAACTCGTAGCCATTCAAGATACTTTTTGGGTATCGGCTTTTTGGCAATACACAGGCCTTACCCTCTTTGGCATATTTTCCTTATTTATTTCCAAACACGCCAGAGAAGAATTTTATAAAATTTTTACCGGCAAAAACTGGACAAATTTGGGACTAAACATCACTAGTGAAATTTTGTATATTTTAGGGAATTTAGCCAATAATTTTGCCACCTTACTTGCTCCGGTAGCTCTCGTCTTAGTAGTAGCTAGCTACCAACCTCTCTTTGTCTTTATTGAGGGCGTCTTACTTTCGATTTTCTTTCCTAAAATTATTATGGAAAAAATTTCCCTTAAACATCTTGCTCAAAAACTAATTTCAATCATCATAATTATTGTTGGGAGTTATTTGTTATACACCGCCTCCCCACACTAAAAACTAAAGGTTATGGAATACTTTTGTCCTTGGGACAATGCAAAATATTTGATCCTGTCAAGCAACACCCCGTCTTTGCTTTTTTATTCACATATTCCTGCAATGCTTTTAGCTTTAGGCGTGGGGATTATGACTAGCTTAAAAAGCCCACAAAAAGCTCTTGGAATGTTTTTGCTTACCATCTGCCTCTTGTTTGTTGCTTGGGGTTTGTTTGATTTAATTCTTTGGGCAACCAACAATCCAAATACTGTAATGTTTTTTTGGTCACTCCAAGTCTTAATTGAACCTCTAATTTTTATTTTGGCTTTTTACCTAACCTACCTATTTATAAAAAAACAGGATATGCCGTTTGCGGGCAAAATATTTTTTTTCCTTCTTTACTCACCCATTATTATTCTATTGGCAAGTAAGCAAAATCTCCTTGGCGTAAACCTAAGCGACTGCACAGCAATCGAAGGTTTTTTCGCCAAATTCTTTACTTACATTATTGAATTACTCTCAATTTTCCTAATTATTATCTTTTCCATCTTCTCGGCAAAAAAAGAATCCGATCCAATAAAAAAAAGCGAGATGGCAATGTTTTGCCAAGGCATAGTGTTATTTTTAATTGCTTTTTCTTGGGGCAATCTTATTGGCAGTTTTACTGACAATTGGAAAATTGCTCAAGCTGGACTCATCGGTATGCCCATCTTTGTTGCTATCCTCGGGTATGCGGTGGTAAGTTATAAAACCTTAAACATAAAAATTATTAGTACTCAGGCCTTGTTGGTAGCAACTGCCATTTTAATCTCAAGTATATTTTTCATTCACAAGTTAGAACAAATTCGGATTATTTTGAGTTTAACTATAATCTTATTTGGAATCTTAAGTGTGTTTTTAGTTAGAAGCATAAAACGAGAAATTCAACAGCGGGAAAAACTGGAAATTTTAGACCAACAACTCTCAGTAGCCAACGAAAAGCTGACCCTATTAGACAAGGCCAGAGCAGAATTTATTTCCATCGCCAGCCATCAATTACGCACCCCCCCAGCTACAGTCAAGTGGTATTTAGCTTCCATATTAAATGGAGATTACGGAACCATCCCCGAAGGGATTAAAACAATCTTAGTTAAAACTGAGCGGTCAAACAATTTACTTATTTCTTTAATTGAAGACATCTTAAATGTCTCCAGAATTGAACGGGGAACTTTAGAATTTTTATTTGAGGAAGTGGATTTTTATAATTTAGCCAAAATTACTTTTGAACAACTGGAGCCTTTAGCCAAAGATAAAAGTATAAACTTAGAATTTATTTGTAAAACATTACCCTTACCCAAAATCATAGCGGATAAAGAAAAACTTAGGCAAGTAATGAATAATTTAATCGACAACGCCATAAAATACACCAAGACCGGGGGCGCCATCCAAGTTATAGTAAGTGCTAATGCAGAAGCAGTAAAATTTACAGTCAAAGACACGGGCAAAGGCATTAGCCCGGGTGAACAAACTAAAATTTTTGAAAAATACACCCGAGGCAAAGAATCCTTTAAGGAAGCCGCTGGGTTAGGACTCGGGTTATATGTGGCAAAAATTATTATCCACGAACATCAAGGTCAAGTTTGGGCAGAAAGCCCCGGCGAAAACCAAGGCTCCAGTTTTATTTTTACTCTACCAGTTCATTCACACTTAAATGCTACCAGCCAAGTAAATTTTAATACCCTAAATAAAAAATCCTCTTAAAGAGGATTTTTTATACTTCCCAGAGCTTCATGTTCAAAATTAAGTAAAAACTTTTCTGGATCTGGAGTCGAGCCAAACATAATATGCTCCACACTGTCTCTTTGTCCCTTACTATGTTCGCTTTCTACGCCTTTTTTTTGAAACCACTCTTCCCAACTCTTACTAAAAACTTTATATCCTTCTGTGCCTTGTTTCCCAAATTTTTTTTCTATAACCTCATACTTATATTTATCGCAAATTTCAATAAACCGACTTTTTTCGTCGTCTATTAAAAACCCATTGGTTTGTAGAATATATTTTAACTTTTGTGTTTCTTGTTGAGTGTAAACTGTCTGACTTATTTCCACACAGAGCTTGCGCCATTCGGCTTCAAAAATATTTGGATTATCCATAAATAATGTATAACTGTTTGCTAACTTTTCACTTCTTCTGATTTTAACTTGCCTTTTACACTGGGCTTTTCCGCTTCCACAATTTTAATTTTTAGCTTATCCGCTATTTTCAAATACCTTTTTTCATCTTCATTTTTTAAAAATCTCAAAAGTCTTCTCCGGTTACCAACCATTTTTAAAAGTCCTCTTCTGGAATGGTTGTCTTTTTTATGAATTTGTAAATGCTCCTGCACTCTGGCAATTTCTTCGGTTAAAATTGCAATTTGCACC